>OCVV012868398.1_pt1 | contig 27240 bp, 28 predicted proteins | sample 1539721 | NCBI WGS metagenome assembly OCVV01 (sample SAMN02144230, study PRJEB22623) | gut metagenome | biome: sheep rumen | host: Ovis aries | place: New Zealand | reverse complement strand
CTCGGCATCGAGATGGGCCTGTTCAACTGCCCCGGCTGGAGCCAGTCCGGCGGGCCGTGGGTAAAGCCGGAAGAGGCCATGCGCAACTGGACAACGAATGGCATTGAGATATGCAAGACCAAGGAGGGTACCGACGTGATGTGTTCGCCCTGTTCGCCGGAGGCCCAGGGACTGGAGGTTGACAAACTCTCTAAGGCTCACGTTCAGAAACACTTCGAAGCATTCATCGGAGAGATACTTCGCCGGATTCCTCCTAAAGACCGCCCGACACTGACCACCGTCGTTGTCGACAGCTGGGAACGTGGCAAGCAGAACTATACCGATTCTATCTTCTCAAAGTTCCGTCAGCGATACGGGTATGAACTTGACTATACCAATCCCGGTTGTAAGAAGGACCTTGACAGGCTCATTGCCGACCTGGTAGCTTCAGAGTATATGGGCGGACTGACAGAGAAAGCCCATCAGTATGGACTACGCACATGGTGCGAGCCCTATGCCCACAGTCCCTTCCCGGCCAACAGCATCACCTACGGCAGTGCTGCCGACGAGGTGGCAGCAGAGTTTTGGGTGGGTGACCGCAAGTTCCGCCAGAAGGAGGTGGACGCAGCCATCGGGGCTGCCCGTCGCAGCGGCAAGAACAGAGTATGGGCGGAGAGCTTCACCGACGGTTGGCCAGAACTCGCCAAGGATGACTGGAGCTTTGAGAAACTGAAGCACATCGCTGACCGCTATTTCCACGCCGGAATAAACGCCAGCATCCTTCATGTCATGATTTCTCAGCCGGGCGATGACAGCAAACCCGCTGTGCGCCCATGGTTCGGAACTTATTTCGACCGCCGTAGCCGCCATTCCCGGGAGCTGAAACCGCTCGTCACATATCTGCGACGATGCAACTTCATGCTCCAGTTGGGCAGGAGGGCGGATGATGCTTACGACCAGCGCATCCTGTCCAATGGCACCACCATCCGTTTTACTGATGATTCCCGGTTTGAGGTTACCTTCCCCGACGGCCGTCAGGAGTTGTGGGACCCAATGCAAGGAATTCTGAAGACTGGGGAACAGAAGTAAATTCCATTTTATCGAACAGACAGATAATGGCAAAACGAGAGTACATACAGGCCAACAAGGATTGGCTGGAGGCAAAAGCCCAGGAGGAAGGCGTGAGGGCTCTTCCGAAGGGAATATACTAAAAGTGTTGGCAGAGGGTAATGCCCAAAGTGCCAAGCCCAATGTGAGAAGCATCGTGACGGCTCACTACACAGGGAGAACAATCAACGGCAAGACATTCGACAGCAGCCGTGGCGGTGTGCCGCTGGCTTGCAGGCTCTGTGACCTCATAGAGGGATGGATCATCGCCATGCAGCAGATGCACATCGGTGACAAATGGGAAGTCTATATCCCAGCCGAAATGGGCTATGGCAAATTCTCCCAGCCAGGCATCCCCGGTGGTTCGACATTGATATTTGAAATAGAACTGTTAGGAATAGCATGACAAAAGACAATATATTGATTCGCAGGGTAGAACGGCAGGATGTGCCGTTGCTACTGGAGTTCATCAAGGGCATCGCCCGATTTGCAAAGATGAAGAATGAGGTGATTGCTTCGCGAGAAGTGCTGGAACGTGAAATGTTCGACGAGCACAGGGCGGAGGCAGTGTTTGCCGTCGTGGATGGCAGGGAAGTGGGCTTCGCACTCTACTTCTACAATTTCTCGACGTTCATCGGACATTTAGGACTGTATCTGGAAGACTTGTTCGTATGGCCGGAATATCGTGAAAAGGGCTATGGAAAAGCATTGCTGCTGCATCTGGTGAAGACGGCACGGGAGCACCAGTGCGGACGGATGGAGTGGATGAGTCTCGACTGGAATAAGCTCAGCAATGACTTCTATCTCTCACTCGGAGCCGAGCCCTTGAATGAGTGTACGATTTACCGACTTGATGCTACGGCATTGGAGCGATTAAGCAAATAAAAGGACGAAATGAACATAGAATGAAAACCATCCAGATAACAGCTTCTCATGCTGACGAACTGATGGAGCAGCGAGAGCAGAGCCAAACTTGTTTTGGCTATGCCGAGATTCCCGAGCAAAGCTCGCCTACCCGTAGCCTTTCGCGACTGAAGAAGACCGAAGTTCAAAAAATTAAACAGCTGTATGAAACGGCATTCCCTGAAGACGAACAAATCCCTTGGGAAGACTTGATGCGCCTGGTTGGGGAAATGCCCTTGGATTTCACTGCATATTACGATGGAGAAGCATTCATAGGCTTCACCATCGTCTATCCTCGTAAGTCATTCAACTGGTTCTGGTACTTTGCCGTGCGAGAGGAGCTGCGAGGCAAAGGCTATGGGCAACGTATTCTATCTCAGTTGTTAGACAACTATGAAGATCAGCCTTTCGTTTTGGACATGGAGAGTACCACCCAAGTTTGCGATAACCTGGAGGAACGTAGAAAACGTCAGGCGTTCTACTTGCGTAACGGGTTTAGGGACACGAATGTCTATCGTACTTATAATGACATCACCATGACTATCATGATGAGAGGAGAAGGTACGTTCACCATGCAGGATTGGGATGACATCATCCACGAATTGCAAAAGTTCTGGTGGCCTGATGACATCAAGGAAGAGTAAGCTTTCATTTGCCCACATTAATTAACCGAGAAGGTATTTTCTAGGACAGACAAACGGGGAGCTTCCATTTCTGAGAGTTCCCCGTTGTCTCTTTTTCCCCCTATTCGCTCATGCTATAGGTGTGTACACTGGAGCCTTGGGCAGAGGGCAGATAATTGATGCCCCACCAGCACATCTGCAAGAGGACGAAAGAAACGATGAGCATCCAGAGAGCAAGGCGCTCACGATGGTGTGGAAGGTTACGATAGTGCACATAGACAAGATAGGACAGCCAGGTAATGGCCGCCCACGTCTCCTTGGGGTCCCACGACCAGTAGTGTCCCCATGCCTCCTTGGCCCAGAGAGCACCGAAGAGCATGCCGATGGTAAGGAAGGCAAGGCCTACATAGACGAGATTATCGGTGATGTCTGATTCTTCATCAGCAATGGGCTGATTAGTGTTTTCCGTCGTTTTCGTTTTGATGAAAAGCAGATAGACGGCCATCACCGTAGCTGCACCAAGTACGGCGTATGCGAACATATAGACAATGACGTGAGGGGCGAACCAAGGACTCTGGAGGGCTGGCATCAGTGTCTTGTCGTGAATCTCAGGCTTGAACAGGTTCACGCAGATGAACACCAAGGCAAGAATCGTGGAAAACGTGAGTATCCATTTGTATTTCCATCGCGAATAGACAATGATACCCGCCAATGGCAGGAAGAAAGAATACCAGAGACGTGTCTCACCCATTGTGCGAAGCGGCGGGCGCTCCAGGATAATCCACATGGAGAGAATAAACGAGAAGAAAACGACCAGTCCGACGATGGTTGCCGTATAGGCAATGCCGGTTTTTTCTTTCCATGCCGCCCATGCTCCTATAGCCCAAAGCAGAATTGCTGCTATTGCGAAATAAATAAATTGCTCCCAACTCATACGCGTCTCCTCCCTCCAATAACAAACATACAAACTGCTCCCGCCAGCATCATGAAGATGCCTGTATATACCAACGGCAACCAGGGGTCGCTGACAAGCTCTAATATAGAAATCTGACTCCCGGCACCCATCTGCGTGTCGTAGCCGTATTGATAGATTTTCCAACCGTCCACCTCGTAGGGCTTGTTCACGTCAACCGTGGTCTCGATGTTCTTGCCCGTCTTGGTCAGAATCTGAATCTCTGAGGCAAAGCGCTTGGGGCTTCCATTGTCGTAGGTCTCCATAATAAACTTCTTCAGTTCAATGGCTATCGGCATTTCCTTGACGGCCCCCTCCTGAGTCATTGCCCGCCATTCAGGCTCACCAACGGCGGTTATCATTTTTACGCGTTGCATGTCGGCATTGCCAAGTGTGGCGGTAGTGAGGGCAATGAACAGGCCCAGGTGGTTCAGTAGGAAAGGTACGTCACGCTTCCATGAACTCAAGTGCATCAGCCGACGTAGGATGATGACTCCCAGAATGACTGCCATATACACATAGATAAGCACGAAGGGCCAGAACGCCAGCATATTGTTCAGCCAGGTGCCGTCTTTCAGCTGGCGAGTGAGTCCCATGATGATGGTCAGTACTACGGCATATACCAATGCTGGTATGGCGGCCTGGTAAGTACTTACGAACAGGAAGGCATACACCTTCTTTCCTAAAATAAATATGAGTGCTATTAAAGCTAGGAATCCAGCCAATATAATCCCGTTGGCAGGCCAAGCAAACGCATCCCACATTACAGGACCGACACTCAACTCAAGTGCCAGTCCTGCAAAGATAAGGCCTCCTCCTATGAGGAAGCCCTCCTTGAATGTCCATGGTTTAGTCCACATCAGATTTCAATGAGCTTACCTTTCTTTCTGGCTTCCTCAATCCATTTTGGTTCTATCTCTTGCAAGAAACGTTTCTTGTTCTCATTCAGCGTCTTCATGTCGAGACCGATGGCAGCCTGAGCCTTTGCCTTGGTGCTATAGTCAGGCACGGGGATGGCATCAGTATGCCCATGCTTGGCAGCAACGCGGGCAATAAGCAGGCGGGCCTGCTGGGCATAGTCAACCGAATGAGAGAGTAGCCGCACCACCTCTTGCGGTGCATGGAAGGTGGCACCATGAGAGGCGATGGCATAGTCCCAACGCCACTGGCTCTTTCGGAGCAATGCCTGAATGGGAGCCAGCTCAGCCTCGGTAGCACCCTTGTCGATGATGAACTTTGTCTCGAAGTGGGCACGGGCAAGCTCTTGCTCGGCACGGGCACGCACCTCGTTACACTTCTCCTGGCGCTCATACACATTTTGGCGCAGCACCTCTGCATCCTGACGGTGACAGGTCTGGCAAGTGCGGTCAATCTTGGCCAATGGAGATTGTATCTGATGGTCAGAGAACTTCACGCCGCCCTCTTGCTTATAGGGCATGTGGCAGTCAGCACACGACACGCCGCGCTGGGCATGTATGCCTTGTTGCGACATCTCCCAACCGGGATGCTGGGCCTTCAGAATCTTGGTCTTCGACAGCGGATGGATGTAGTCGTAGAAACCAATTTCGTCGTAATATGCCTCAGCAGCCTCGCAAGTCAGCCCCTTGTCGTGCGGGAACACCAGATAGTTGGCTTTGCCGGGATTCTTCTCGTCGTTAGGCTTGATGAAGTAGTACTCCACATGGCATTGGGCACACACCAGCGAGCGCATCTCCTGTTGCGTGGCATTTTTCACGTTCAGGCCCCGACGGGCAAAAGCTTCGTAGAGGGCAGGACGGGCAGGACGCAGGTCCATAGTGCGCGCATCGTGGCAGTCGCTACAACCGATGGGGTTCACCTCTTCGGCACCCAGCTCGCTCCACTTCTTGGCATAGAAGTTAGCGGGGTCCATGACCGATTTCGAAGCGCTGAGCTCACGCATTATTCTTGGCACGTCAGGACCCTTACACGTCCAGCACGTCGCCGGTTGCATGTCTCCGGCAATGGAGTCGGGCGTAATCTGAATGCCGGGATTGCCTGTGCGCAGAATCTTGCGCATATCCTCTAAGGCATGCTTGTGTCCGCGAGGGGTGTTGTAGTGGCGCGAGAAGGCATAGCCAGCCCACAGCACCACCATCTCCGGACGCTGTTCGAGCACATCGACCTCTTGCGACGAGTTGTACTTCGACTTGAACGTGGTGTCCTCTGTCATGGCCCATGTCTCGTACTCACGCGGATAGTCGGCCTTGAACTTCTCGTTCTGAGCCACTATCGAGTCCTCAAACACGGTGCGTTTGTTGTTGAATACGCTGACCACCTCGGCCCTGCGTTCCATCAATGAAGAAACGAGCAGCCCTAACAAGAATACTACAATCATTGAGCCTCCGAAGAGTGCCCAACCTTGCCATTTCTTTAGTTGCTTTGCCATAATATTACGTTTTTTAATTTTAATTCATCATGTTCTGAAGCCATCCCGGCACAGGCGATGGGGGTAAGGGAGTCACCCCCTCGGCTCCAGGTGTTGCCATCAGCGAGTTCATGCCACCGTGGGGCACATTACGATGACAGTCCCAGCACGCCTTGCCGCCTTGGGCCTGCTGCTTCATGTAGCCCATGCGCCCCGTCTTCACAAACTCCGTGTTCAGCTGTTCGTGACAGCGTATGCAGTTGTCCATTACCACCTGACCCGTCAGCGTCTCGGCCATCGGAGCCTGTCGTTCTGAGTGCATCACGAAATAGGCTGTGTGCTTCAGTCCGTCCATCGCCTTGAAACCATACTTCAATGCCAAGTTCTGGTGGGGCACATGACAATCGTTGCACGTGGCGCCATTGGACTGCTTGTCTATTCGTCCGTGTGAAGAGTGGCTCCACGTGGCGTAGTAGGGTGTCATGATGTGGCAGTTGACGCATGCCGACGGATTGTCGCCAATAAAATAAGTATGCGCCCTGAGCAGATACATAAACAACCCGCCGAGTCCGCATACCACACCCGCCACAAGCAGCAAACCTACTTTCTGCCTGTACGAGAATTTATCTTTTAGTGCTAATATCTTCTTCCAGCTCATCCGTAGATTATTCAAATTTGCTACAAAATTAGTCATTATTTGGATATCTGGTGGCAACAACTGTTACCCCATCCATATAATAATTGTTAATTTATGGTTTTATTCACACTTTTTCCTTAACTTTGACCCAACTAAAATAAAATATGGACATTGATACATTACAGGGGCTGAGACGATGCCCGCTTTTTAATGGGCTGACGGAGTCGGAGATTATCGACCTGATGCACAAGGTGCGTTATAGGGTCGTACGGTGTTGTAAGGGCGAATTTCATGCCATCGAAGGCTCTGTTTGCCAATATGCTGACATCATTATTCAGGGCGAGATGGTGGCAAGTATGATGGGTCCCTCTGGACGTATTATCAGGGTGGCAAACCATCAGTCTGGGAAACTTCTGGCCCCAGCCTTTTTCTTTGCTTCAGATAACCAATACCCCGTCACCGTCGAGGCTACTACTGATACCACCGTCTTTCGTCTGATGCCTGCCGATCTTGAAAAGATTCTCAGCCATGACCCGCGACTGATGATGAACTATATCAAGATACTTTCAAATGTTGTTTCTCATCTGACCAAGAAAGTTCGCATGCTCTCCATGAGTGTACGAGAAAAGGTGATACTTTATCTCGAAGAGCAAATCAGGCTTCAACAGTCGAAAGATGTTCTTCTGCCTTTTTCCCGGCAGGAACTGGCTGACCATTTCGGTATCCAGAAATATTCGTTGCAACGGTGTCTGAATGAGCTGAAACAGGAGGGCGCTATCCTTGTTGAAGGGAGACATGTCAAAGTCTTATCTTGTCATCCCAGCGGGGGAACCGCTGGACACACATAGGGGGCCTTTGACCGCAAAAAGCCTTTGACCTTAGACTGCAAAAGCCGAAAAATCATAACAAATAAGGATTGCAGTAATGAAATAATCGTTGTACCTTTGCACCCGAATTTGAAAATTTCAGGATTCATGAATAAGAGAATATGGCTTTTGTCCTTCGCTATTGCCTTGGGTTTGCAGATGCAAGCCCAGAGGCAGGACGACATGCGGCAGACTGTGGAGTATTTGGCTTCGCAGGAGCTGGGTGGCCGCTATCCAGCTACTCATGGCGATACACTCGCATCTGAGTTCATCGTCAGCCAGCTGCGCAGCATGAAACTCAAGCCTATAGTCAAAGGCAAGAAGGAAACTGGCTACTATCACAACTTTACCTACGGGAAGAACGAGAAGCGCACCACTCACAATATCATCGCCGTGATTCCCGGCAAGGATAAGCGGCTGAAAAACGAGTATATCGTCGTAGGTTCGCATTACGACCATCTGGGCATGGGCGGTGAAGGGTCAGGCTCACGCCGTCCCGACACGTTAGGCGTTCATCCGGGTGCCGATGACAATGCCAGCGGCGATGCCGTCGTACTCCAGCTGGCCTGCCATTTCAAGAAGGTGGGCTCGCCGCGTAGCATTATCTTCGCCTTCTTCGGAGCCGAGGAACAGGGCCTGGTGGGCTCAAAGTTCTTCCTCGACTGGATGAGGCACGAGGATACTCGGCGCATCAACCTCCCCGACAGTCTGAAAGGCATCGTGGCAATGGTCAATCTGGACATGGTCGGCCGTATGCGCGACCACTCGATGAGCGTGTCGGGAACAGGCACCAGCAGCAGCTTCAAGGCGATGGTCGAGGAGGTGGCTCAGCAATCAGGCGTGCACGCCAGTTGTATTCCCGACGGTTATGGCCCCAGCGACCAGGCTTCGTTTGTGGCAGCCGACATCCCCGTGCTTTTCCTGACAACGGGTGGCCACATGGAGTATCACACGCCAGCCGATGTGCCTTCCACGTTGAATTACGACGGTATGCGGCAGACGCTCGACTTCTCGAAGGAGCTCATAGCCCGTCTGGCAGCTCTCCCTGAAGCACCAGACTACATTAATGTGCCCAGCACCCAGACCATGAAGCATGCCAAGTTTAAGGTCACCCTTGGACTGATGCCCGATGTGATGGGAGCCAGCACCATTCCTGGTCTGCGGGCCGATATCGTAGTGGCTGGCAAGCCTGCCCATAATGCCGGCATCCGTAGCGGCGACATCATTCAAGAGATTGACGGTAAGGCCGTCAACGATATCAACGAGTATATGGAACGCCTGTCGGAGCTCAAGGCCGGTACTACGATTCCCGTGAAGGTGCTTCGTGGCGAAGAGGTCATCGTGTTCCAAGTTTACTTAACACCTCCTGTCAGATGAAAAAGTTCGCGTATTGGTTTTTTGCTGTTGTCATCACGCTGGTGTTGAGCATCTATCAGCGCATGACGGGACCTACTTACCCTAAGAAGTTGACCGTCGAACTGCGTGGTGAGAGTTATCAGATGAAGTTGCCTCGTAGTGGTGTGCAACAAGATGTGCTCGTGAAGCTTCCGATTCCCGAGGACCAGTCCCATAAGTTAGAATCTGCCCAAACGACCCCCGTGCCCATGAGCTTGCACTACCGCCGTTTCCCGAAGTCAGATGAATATACAAGCGTGGATTTCCGCTGGAAAGATGGGGAGTGGAAGGCCGCTCTGCCCGTTCAGCCCGTTGCGGGAAAGCTACAATACTATCTCACCATCGACGGCAAGGACTATCTGAAGGATGATCCAGTCGTGATACGTTTCCGCAACGACGTGCCCGCAGGCATCCTGATTCCCCACATCCTGCTGATGTTCGGAGCCATGCTGCTGGCCGTCTATACCTTCCTGCTGGTCGTTACGGGCAAGGACTACGCCAAGTGGCTGAAACTCACCGTAGGTATCATGTTCGTTGGAGGCTTCGTCTTCGGACCTCTCGTCCAGCATGCCGCCTTCGGTCCCTGGTGGACGGGATTCCCCTACGGAACCGACTTGACTGACAATAAGACGCTGCTGTCGTTCCTCTTTTTCTTGGTTGCTCTGGCCACGTTGAAGTGGAAGTACAATAAGTGGGTGGTCGGCGCGGCTGTCGTGTTCATGGTGCTGATATTCAGTATTCCTCATAGCGCATACGGGTCGGAGTACGACTATTCTGCCCAGCAGTTGAAAAAGTAAAATATATATCCATTTTGACACCCACCCCAAAAGTAAAAATAGTATTTAATCTCCGGTAAGAGAATATGAAAATCAAGAGTTTAACCTTCGCATTGGTTGCATCTTTGGCAACCGTATTTGTTGCCAGTTCGTGCAGCAGTGATGATGAGCCTGAAGCTCCCGTTGCCGCCCAGGTGGCAGGTTCCTATACAGGTAATGAGGTAATCATGGTCGATAACGACGAGTCGTCGAACGAGACCAAGACCTACGAGATTACCAAGACGTCAGACACATCTGTCGATATGACGGTTCCCGAGTGGGGCATGGGCATGATGACCATCCCGTCGTTTGTCGTGAAGAACATTCCCCTGGCCAAGAGCGGCAATGCCATCACGGGCAAGGTCGCCTCTTATAGCGGAACCGTGAAGAATGCCAAGGGCGATGAGAAGGCCTATGTCGTGAGCAACGTCACCCTCATGTTTAGCGAAAAGACAGTGGTGGGTACTTACTCATTGAAATATGGCAACATGCCATTCCTCATGACAACCACCTTTACCGGTACCCGAAAGTAAGTGGTGAAAGCTCGCATCAAAAATTCCCTCCTGGCTGGCATGTCATTGGCTGTGCCAGCTATCAGTATGTCTGCGCAGGACAACATCCGCGACTCGGTGGAGCTGGAATCCGTCGTGGTGACGGCCTCGCACACCCCTAAGGCGCTGAAGGATGCCCCTGTGGTGACGAGACTCATCACGCTTCAGGACATCAGGATTACCGATGCCACCAACATTCAGGACTTGCTCATCCAGGAGCTTCCCGGGCTGGAGTTCGGATTCGCCATGAGCCAAGAGACATCGCTAAACATGAGCGGCTTCGGCGGCAATGCCGTACTCTTCCTCGTAGATGGCGAGCGCATGGCTGGCGAGACCATGGACAACGTCGACTACAGCCGCATGAGCCTTGAGAACGCCGGGCGCATAGAGATTGTGAAGGGGGCCTCGTCGGCTCTCTACGGTTCGAATGCCGTCGGGGGCGTCGTCAACATCATCAGCCGCGAGAATCTCGAGCCTTGGACGGCAAATGCCCATTCGCGCTACAGCACCTTCGGCCATGAATGGCGCAACGGAGCCAGCTTCTCGTTCAACAACAGGAAGTGGAACTCGCAGACGAGTTTCCAGCACACCAAAGCCGACCCGATAGACCTGCCTAAGGCACACTCTTCCGAGGAGATTGCCATCGAACTGATGAAGAAGGCACAGGGACTACCCTACGACGAATCAGTGCTGAACGACGACTCCAACCTGAGCCGCCTCTATGGACAGACGACCTACAACCTGAAGCAACGGCTCGTCTGGCGTGCCACCGACCGGCTGACGATGACCGGCCGTGGCAGCTACTTCTTCCGCACCAGTGAGCGCGACACCCACGACTATCACTTCAACGGCTACAGCGCAGGTCTCAAGGGGCGCTACAATTGGGACTACGGCCGCCATCTGGAACTGTCGTATGCCTACGATCAGTACGACAAGGCCAACTACATGCCCGACGGCACGCGCACCCACGACCACGACTACTCCAACTGCCAGCACGTGGTCCACGCCATCTACCACCACTCGTTCGGCAACGACATCCTCATCCTGGGAGCCGACTACCTGAACGACTACCTCTCATCCTATCAGTTTCGCGACAACACCAGCCACTCGCAGAGCAACATCGACGGCTACGCGCAGTTCGACTGGAACATCACGCCGCGGCTGAACGTCGTGGCCAGCCTGCGCTATGACTTCTTCTCGGCATCTGCGCAGAGCGCGCTCACCGAGCGACTCGCCATCGTATACAAGTTTCCCTGGATGACCTTCCGTGCCAACTATGCCAGCGGCTTCCGCGCACCTACGCTCAAGGAGATGTTCATGCACTTCGACATGGGCAACATGGGCTACATGATCATCGGCAATCCCGACCTCGAGCCCGAGAAGAGCCACAACTTCAATCTTGCCCTCGAGCGCACCAACCGCATCCGCAACCGCGGAATCCTCGACGGGCGCTACAACTTCACCCTCGTGGGCTATTGCAACGTGTTCGACAAGCGCATCACTACCATAGACGGCGGCGGCTACGAGGGCATGCCAAGTGCTCTCTATTGGAACGAGGACGGCGTCACCGTCTGGGGCGTGGATGCCAGCTTGGCCCATTTCTTCGACTGGGGCATGACGCTCAAGCTGAACTATTCTTGGATGCACGAGAAGGGAAACGTCATCTATTCGCAATTCTCACAACCCCGTTCTCACTCGCTGACGTGGCGGGTAGGCTACAACCATCGGTTCTCGCCACACTATGCTTTCGATGCAGCCCTCTCAGGCCGAAGTCAGGGCAAGCCCCAGTCGGGCGACACCGCCGTTGATCAAGGCTATACCATCTGGAAACTGATGCTCCAGCACCACATCTGGCGAGGTCTGCATCTGAACATGGCCATTGACAACCTCTTCAACTACACACCAAAGTCGTATTACTATTTCTCACCATTGACGACGGGCACCTCCTTCAGCATTGGCCTCTCGGTCGATATAGATAAGATTACCAAATCTTGACGCCGGTCGTCCTTGGAGGCTCTAAACTTTTCTTTGAAATTTAATGATTGAGCACCGCATGAATGAGCTTAGAGATAATGAGACGCAAGTGTCAGCAGCTTACAGACGAAGAGAGGATGGCTATAAGATTGCCGCCGTCAGGGATGTGTTCTGTCAGCAGCAGAAGCCGCTGGAGTATATGAACGAGCTGGACTGCCGCATCATGGCGTGGGGCCCGCTGGCCGAGGGACGCAACGGCTTCTTCCAGAACGAACTGCTGGCCGGCATCGGTCGGAAGTACGGCAAGAGTATCGCGCAAGTGGCCTTGCGCTGGTTGCTACAGCGAGGAGTCATCATCATTCCCCGCTCGACCAAACAGAAGCGTATGGCTCAGAACCTCATGCTCGACGACTTCACGCTGAGCGCAGAGGACATGGAGCAGATCAAAACACTCGACACAGGTCGCAGCATCCTCTTCGACCACCACGACGGCGACACCACCAAGATGTTCATGGGCTGGCGCAATATTGAGGATTTGTATAAGCAGGTATAGGATATTCCTTATGGGCATCTAATTAAAAAAAGACAAGCAGATAAATCGGAATTTACGCCTCAGTTATGAAAAGATATATAGTATTACTCACAGCCCTTGTCATTAGTCATTTTGCAATGGCTCAGGATTTCAAGCCGATGGAGCATAATGGGCTGCTCTATCAAGAATTGGTTTTCTGTAATGACGTAAAGGGCAAGATTCCTTTGGTCATCTACCTTCATGGCAGACATGCCAGTGGAAACGACAATCAGAAGCAACTGTCTCAGGCTGGTGTCCAAGAGATAGACAAATACCTACGGCAGAACGCTATTCCAGCCTACTTTCTTGTTCCACAATGTCCAGAGGACTATGAGTGGGACGGACGGAACGGCAATTCTGGCTACACAGACAAAGTGGTGGATTTGATAACCTTTTATCTGAAGACAAAAGATATTGATATGAACAGGATTTATATATGCGGCGCATCTATGGGTGCATGTGGCACATGGAAAATCTTGAAGGATAATCCCAAACTATTTGCCGCTGCTTTAATCGCTTCAGGTCAGGCCCAACATGAAAAGCCTTCTGACTATACGGACACCCCTTTATATGTGACTGTAGGCTCGGAAGAAAGGAGTTATAATGCCCTGAAATGGTTAACTACAGAAATCCGCAAAGCAGGAGGAAACGTAAAGTTTGACGTTCTGTTTGGGCAGAAACATCGCAATGCGTGTGACAATGCCTTTTCGACAAAAAGAATAAAGTGGCTGTTTTCACAAGTGAGAGATTAGGTAAATTCCAATTTAGCAAACAAACACATAATATAATTCACTTAAAAAGGTCTTGGCAGAGACCAGTGCCTCGTCACGAAACACTCCACAAAAATATGAAGAAAGTAATGTTCTTATTGGCGGTAGGTGTGATGTGCCTGACAGCCTGCGCTCAGAAAAAGGGTGGCGAACGTGGTACTCGCCAAGGTGGCCACATGGTGATTAACAAAGATTCTGACAGCGTTTTCGAGGCATTGAAGCAGGAAGCACTAGGCAAGTTCAAGCAATTGACGTTCAACGATGAACTGACAGGCAATACGATGGAGTATAATCTGCTTGTTCCGGAAGGCGCAGACGCTGGACAGAAACTCCCCTTAGTACTCTTTATGGCCGATGCCAGCACTGCCGGCAAGGAGGTGACGGCTCCGCTCACGCAGGGCTACGGCGCCTTGGAGTTTGCGTCCGACAGAGACCAGCAGCTGCATCCGTCTTTTGTATTGGTGCCGCAATACACCGACTGGGCCGTGCAGGACGACTGGAGTACGACGGACGAGGTGGAGATGACCATCCGTCTGCTTGAATCCGTCTGCAAGGAATACAATGTAGACACTAACCGTCTATACACTACAGGTCAGTCGATGGGCGGCATGATGTCGTTCTACTTCAACATCACCCATCCCGACCTCTTTGCCGCCTCACTCTTCGTCAGCAGCCAGTGGGACACCTCGAAGATGCAGGATTTCGGCACCAAAAAGTTCTTCTACATCGTAGCTGGTGGTGACAAGAAGGCTTCGGGTGGCATGAGAGACTTGGCAAAAGTGCTGAAAGAGAATGATGCCCGTGTTGACTCCGCAAGTTGGAGTGCAAAACTGCCAACATCGCAACAGGAGAAGTTAACAGAAGAACTGATTGCCCGTGGCGGCAATATCAACTTCATCAAGTGGGAAACAGGCAGCGTACTCCCGGAAACGGGCCGAGCCATGGAGCACATGGCCTCGTTTGACTACGGCTACAAGATTGCCGCCGTCAGGGACTGGCTCTTCAAGCAGAGTAAGGAATAGATTTCGAAAAGACAAACAGATAAATCGGAATTTATGAAATGAACAAAGTTGCCAGTCTTTTTAAGCCTCTGATGCCAATTCTCTCGGCTGTTTATGGGTTAGGGGTTATTTACATAACAGCGTTGCCTGTTGACGGCAATCATCCAACCTTCGTTGGCGAGATGCTGACGTGGCTAATAACATTGGCGGGCATCGCAATGACGCTCTGCCTTGTGCAATATGTTGAACCGAAAGTATTTCCTGCTGCAGAACAATTTCCGCTGAAGTTTCCTACAATCTCCGTCATCTTAGGACTATTATTGATAGCGCCTCTATGGTTAGTTGCAGAAGGTTATATCGTATACGGTGTGACGTCGCTGGCTCAGCCTGTCATGATGGCCCCGCTGACCTATACGACAGAAGAATTGCTCGAAGACCTTCTGTCCAGTATACATGCTGTATTACTTGCCCCATTGCTTGAAGAATTGTGTTTCAGACAAATGGCTATTTCTCCCTTTCGCAGTCGTGGCGCACAGGTCGTTGTCTGTGTGGTAATGGCCTTTTTGTTTGGAATGCTTCACGTGCGCAATTTCCCTGGTGCCTTCCTCAGTGCTCTGGTCTACGGGGGTGTGTTTATTTGGTCGCGAAACATTTGGTATAGCGTGATACTACATGCCGGGAGAAACCTCGCAGCCACACTCCTTGCTGTATACAGCTGGTTGCAATTTGGCGACATGCAGATGGCGAAAATTCCTGTTATCATCCTGCCTGATATGAAGGTAGTCATCGCAAGCTTGTTAATAGCCATTGCAGGATTACTTTTATTAAAGAAGAAACGTTAAATTCCAATTTATAGGATAGATTTATTATTAATAATGTGGAAGAATGATTGATTTTGATTCTATCTGGCGTACGCAGGACGAAATCAGAACGGTGGTGAATGCCGTTATGGGAGAGTGTATCTTTTCCTTGGCTTATTCCCATGAAAGGATGGCTATAGAATTGGAACTGTCAGTCCATCTTGACGAGGACGCCATTTCAAACCTGTCCTGTCAGTTTCCTGTTCCTGCAGATTATGACGGTGAAGGAACGGAAGGCTCCAAGTTCGTCTTCTTCCTTTAATTCGTCTTCTTCCTGATCTTTTCTGCTTCTTTTGTTCACGGCTGGGACTTGTATGCTCATCTTCTTCCACCATGCCTTCCAACCTCAGCTTATATCCCAACTGTGCTCATTCTATTGACAGAGCTGAAGGATGGTTCTCTTTCTTGCAACCTCTTTTTCTGACGAGCTAAGCGTTTCGCTTCCACTTCCGTTTCTTTTTCTTTCTCTTTCTAGCAATTCCTTGTCAAGCTACTACACTTGCTGAAACTTCATGGATGGCATCCTTTACTGGCTATCCTTACGCGATTGTTCTTGTCCGACCTTCTTCATGCCTGCCTTTTCCGGGCGAAGCGAGTTACACTTACTTTTTCCGTCGCGAAGTTAGTGCAAGCCGCATTCTGCAAGTACCAGGGCCTTATTCCCTGAATTTTTTCAAAAACTTTTTCCCGTCTGCCGTGCATCCAATAAAAACTTTTCCGGCCCAAGGGTGAAATAATTCGGTAATTCCTTGCATTCCATGCTTTCCTTGCTAACTCTTAAAGCAACGTTAAAAATAAATGTTTCACTTCTAAAAAATTCAGAAAGATGAAAAAGATCGAGAACAATTTCGTAGTAACAGGATTCGTAGGTAAGGACGCAGAAATCCGTCAGTTTTCAACCGCAAGCGTAGCTCGCTTCTCACTCGCTGTAGGCCGTACAGAGAAGAACGGTGAAGAGACCACTCGCACTTCAGCCTTCATGAACATCGAGGCCTGGCGCAAGAACGAGAACCGTGACTCCTTCGACCGCCTCACAAAAGGTGCCATGATCACGGTTGAGGGCTTCTTCAAGCCGGAGGAATGGACTGACCAGGAAGGCGTGAAGCACAACCGAGTGGTGCTCGTGGCCAACAAGTTCTATACGACTCCTGACAAGGAGAACACAGAGGAGAAGGCGCAATAGGCCTTCTCCTTCCAGCAAACGCTGTGAAACTCTAAGGGAAATATAAAAACAACCATCCAACTTCAATTACAGGTAACGGAGAGTGTAACCGGCTTTCCACAAATCATTTCTATTATGCTTTATACACACACTATCGGACGCATCGGTAAGGATTGCAAGGTGATTACCGGAGTACACGGGACTTTCATGGCGGTGGACGTCGCCGTAGATGACTACTCCAAAGGACAGAACATCACGACATGGGTAAGGGTACGCAGCAGCCGTGAGAACCACATCCGCCTCGCTGACTATCTCACCAAGGGAAGGCTGATTCTCGTGGAGGGAACGATCTCAACGTCTCTATGGACGGACAGGCAGGGCGAGAGCCATGTGCAGGTGAGCATCAATGCGGACAGCATCGCTTTCGTGAACGCCGGACGGAAAGAGGAACAGTCTGTCAACCCGAAGCAGGCTTCTAAGAAAGGAGCAAAGGCTAAGAAGAACACGCCCGAACCGCCAAAGGACGCACCCGAGGCCAAGGCTGATGACCTGCCGTTCTGATGAGAGTCTAACCTTTAACGCCATAGGACTATGACTGTCAACGTTCGTATCGCCATCGCATCCCATCTGTCGGATGCACAGGAATATCTGGAGCTCGGCTTTCGCAAGAATGCCAGCTCCGAGATAAACCTCGCAAAGGCCATCCTGTTCAAGTACGTCAGCACTGACTTGGAGGTTGAGGTGAGGGAACTGAATGAGTTAGCACATGAAGTTTTCAACCGTCAAAGACAAATTACACTATGAGATACGCAAGATTGCTGGAACCGTACAAGGGGTACTGGGATATTCAGGTGGACGAGGATAGCATCACTGGTGGCTATCATGGCTATGAGTATAACTGTGTTGTCATCGGGAGCGGAAAGGAGATTACCTGCAACAGGGATGAGTTTGAGTTTGTTGACTGAGTACAAAGGGAACGGGCAGTCCAACCAACTGCCCACAAATCTTCTTGCTATGGAAAAGAACAACCCTAAAAAGGAGCAGATAAGAAGGCTCATGGATAAAGCCAGGAAGGACGGCAAGACTATTGACTGGGCAAAGGTGGTCTTGTGTTAGGCTCGAAAACGGTCAATTATCGGGAAAAAAGAGTCGCTATCCCTCAGACAATCAGGATAGCGGCTCTCTTTATGACCTGAAAAGGTATTTCCACAGCTCCAGGGTGTCATCATGCTCTCTTATCCTCTGTAAGATTTCCTTCAGGTAGGCTTGCATGGCCTTTTCAGTGGAATGGTTGACCTCGGCAAGTTCCTCGATGGTTCTCTGCTGGCAGCCGATGCCGAAATACGCCTGAGTATCAGGTTCTCGTCCGTTGTCAGGATGCCGTTGAGCAGGGCATTGATCTTCTCGGTGACTTCAAAACGGGGCGCACCGTGGAGGGAATGATGGTCATAGCCGTCATCCGCGATGCCGTTCTGGGTTCCGAAGTTCTCCCACCTGTCCTGGATCTGCATGTAGGAGTTCTCCTCGTCAAAGAGTTCCCGGTCGATGTCCATCTTCTGTTACTTTACTATCTTGTAATAATCCGCCTTGCGGGGCTTCGGGGAATGGCTGCCGCCTTCGGCCTCATAGCCGATGCTCAGGGCGCCGATGCCCATCAGATCCTCCTGGATTCCCATGTCACGGAGCAGCTGCTTCCCCTCCTCGGTGTCGAACATCTCACGCTCCCTGTGAATCCAGCAGGTGCCGAGTCCTATCTCATGGGCTGCCAGCATCATGGTCTGAAGGACGATGCTGCCGTCATAGACTTCGTTGCCATAGCCCCTGTCGGTAAGGACGAGGATGATGGTAGGCGCACCGTAATAGGGATCGCCAGTGGTTCCCATCACCTCGGCGTTCATCTTCTTCAGACGTTCGATGAATGCCGGATTCTGCACGGCAACGACCAGAATTCTTTGGATGGTATTCTTGAGGGCTCAGCTGCTACATGGGGTGGCCCTACAGCGGGTATTCGTCATGTCACCACAAAAACAACTGCATCAGGAAACGCTGGTCAATGCTATAATATGGCAGGCCAGCGGGTTACAGCAGGAACAAAGGGCCTGCTGATTATCGATGGGAGAAAGATATTACACAAATAATAAGGAGGGTAACGGGCTCGGTTCTGAATTTTTTTTGTAACTTTGTTGCCAAAAATACAACTTATGATCAAATTATATAAAGTGATAGCTGTCGCCCTGCTGATGGCAATGATGGATACGAAGGCGAATGCAGAGACAGCAAGCACAGCACCCTGTGGACCTGTGCCTACGGATAATCAACTGCGCTGGCAGGATATGGAGATGTATGCCTTCATTCATTACTCGCTGAACACATACACGGATCAGGAATGGGGATTCGGGAACGAGGCGCTGGAATTGTTCAACCCCTCTGACCTGGACTGCCGGCAGTGGGCTCGCGTATGCAAGCAGGCTGGTATGAAGGGCATCATCTTTACGGCTAAACATCACTGCGGTTTCTGCATGTGGCCGAGTGAATACACCGAGTACTCCGTGAAGAACACGCCGTGGAAGAACGGGAAGGGCGATGTGGTGCGCGAACTGGCCGATGCCTGCCGCGAGGAAGGACTTGAGTTTGCCGTCTATCTCTCGCCCTGGGACAGGAATCACCCGGAATATGGCCGGCCTGCATATGTGACCTATTTCCGCAACCAGCTGCGCGAACTGCTGACCAACTACGGTGAGATATTCGAGGTGTGGTTCGACGGTGCCAATGGCGGCGACGGCTGGTACGGCGGTGCCAACGAGACGCGCAAGATTGACCGTACCACCTATTATGAGTGGCCTGAGACGTACAAGATGATCCGTGAGCTGCAGCCCAAATGCTTGATATGGAACGACGGCAGCGACCGCGGCGACCTGCGATGGGTGGGTACGGAGGCCGGTAATGTGGGCGAGACCAACTGGAGTCTGCTGAACAAGGATGGCGAGGTGACGTGGCCCATGCTACACTACGGTCTGGAGAACGGCGACTCGTGGGTACCCGGCGAGACCAATACCAGTATACGCCCAGGCTGGTTCTATCACGAGACGGAGAACGAGCATGTGAAGAGTCTTTCGAAACTGATGGACACCTATTATAAATCGGTGGGCCGCAACTCCACCTTGCTGCTCAACTTCCCCATAGCGCCTAACGGTCGCATTCATCCCAACGACAGCCTTCGCGGCATCGCCTTTAAGAAAATGATTGACGAAGTGTTTAAGACCGACCTTGCAAAGAATGCCAAGGTAAAGACACAGGGGAATATGACACTTGTTGAATTCCAGAAACCCACGCCATTCAACCGTTTCGTGGCCGAGGAAGATATCCGACAAGGCCAAAGGGTGAAGAAGTTTACGCTGGAGGCTCTTGTCGAAGGGAAGTGGCTGCCGCTGAAGGATGCACTCGTTGAAGGCTCCGACGGACTGACCACCATCGGTCATCGCCGCATCATCTGTTTCCCTACCGTCAACGCCACAAAGCTACGCTTCACCGTCACCGACAGTAAAGCCAAGCCCATCATAAAGCGCACATCCGTCTATCTGGCTCCAGAGTTGACGGGCGATATCCCCGACAGCGGCGAGAAGCGCAGCAGCAACCTGCACTACTTCTTCAGCAGCCCTCGTCAGATGATGATTGACTGGGACACAGAACAGACCGTCAGCTCTTTCCGTTACCTGCCTCCGCAGAACACGAAGGACGGCACTGTGACACACTACACCCTTTGGGCTTCCTCCGACTGGTCAAACTGGACAAAGCTTGCTTCAGGCGAGTTCTCAAATATCGTGAACAATCCCATTTGGCAGACCATTAAGTTCCCGACAACCAAAGCCCGTATCCTCAAGTTCGACGCCGACCGCCTTGCCTCAGGAGAGCGAATGGCCTTTGATGACTTTGAGGTGGTTACAGGCGAGCCTGAGGGATTCAAGAATCCCGTGCTTCCCGGTTTTCATGCCGACCCAAGTGTATGCCGGGCGGGCGACGACTTCTATCTCGTAAACAGCACGTTTCAGTATTTCCCCGGTGTTCCGGTGTTTCACTCGAAGGACCTGGTAAACTGGGAACAGGTGGGCAACTGCCTGACTCGTCCGTCGCAGGTCGACCTGAAGGGAACCGACGGCAACAACGGCATCTATGCCCCCACCATCCGTTATAATAACGGGCGCTTCTATATGGTGACAACGGTGTTCCCCTCGCGCCGGCATTTCTACGTATGGACCGATAACCCCGCTGGCGAGTGGTCGGAACCCGTCGTGATAGACTTCGCCATTGGCAGTTGCGACCCCACGCTCTATTTTGAGGATGACAAATGTTATTTCCTCTGGAAAGAGGGCGACATCAAGATTTGCGAGATTGATGTGGAGACGGGCAAACAACTGGGCGAGATACATCACTTAGGCGTAGGACTTGGCGGGCGCTATCCCGAAGGGCCACATATATATAAGAAGGACGGTTACTATTATCTGCTGTTGGCTGAAGGCGGTACAGAACATGGGCATCATGTGAATATCCTTCGCAGCAAGAACCTTTTCGGCCCATATCAGCCCAATCCCGACAACCCCATCCTGTCGCACTTCAACATGAAGATGCAGAACAGTCAGATACAGGGACTGGGGCATGCCGACCTGGTGCAGGCTCCCGACTCCTCGTGGTGGATGATTTGTCTGGGTTACCGCACCAGCGGTTATCTGCAGCATGTGATGGGACGTGAGACAATGCTGGCTCCTGTCCGTTGGGAGCAAGGCGGCTGGCCTGTGGTAAACGGCAACGGCACGCTGCAGACAGACATGAAATGCAGGACATTGCCGTTGGTTGCTATGCCGAAAGACCCCGTCAGGGAAGAGTTCGAATACATCAAGCGCAATGCCCCTAAGGACAGTTATCACTCGTTGGGACTGCCGATGGGATGGATGAGTCTGTGCAACCCCGACTATTCGCGCTATTCGCTGACGGAGCGTAAAGGCTGGCTTCGCATGCGCCCAAGCACGACCGACCTCAGCGAGACTGCATCGCCAACGTTTGTTGCCCGCCGGCAGACGGAACTGAACTTTACGGCCACGGCCTTGTTCGACCTCTCCCACCTTTCGGAGGGCATGCAGGCCGGGATTACCGCATACGCCGCTCCGCTGAACCACTACGATGTGGTGGCTGAGAAAAGGAACGGACAAATCATCATCAAGTCGAATGTACGCTTAGGACAAACCGGCCACAGCGAAAAGGAGTTCGCTCTTAGCGGCACCCGCGCCTACCTGCGCATCACCTCCGACAAGGACTTCTACTACCTGCAGGCATCTTCTGACGGAAAGAACTTCGTCGAGCTGGCCAAGATGGAATACCGCTTCCTCAGCACTGAGACTATCGGCGGTTTCACTGGAGTGATGCTCGGGCTCTTCGCGCAGTGCGACAATGAAACAGGCGCCGGGTATGCTGATGTTGACTGGTTTGAGTATCTGACACAATAATAAAGAATATATGAGAACTATTTCTATTTGGTTACTGATGGCCATGCTGGCAATGACAGCGCAGGCACAAACCGCACCCGACTGGGAGAATCCCGCCGTGTTGGGCATTAACAAACTACCCTATCATGCCACGTTACAACTGCCTTCGAAATGGAAGGAGTGCAAGGAGATAGTCAGTCTCGACGGCGAGTGGCAATTCCATTGGAGCCGCAATCCCGAGGAAAGGCCTGTGGGCTTTGAGAGAGAGGACTATGACGTAAGCCAATGGCACAAAATCAAGGTGCCGGGCAACTGGCAGACGCAGGGCTTCGGCACCCCCATCTATACCAATATAGAATACCCCTTTAAGCGCAACCGTCCCAGTGTGACGAGTGAACCTCCACGTGACTGGACAGCCTACGAGAACCGAAACCCCGTGGGCTCGTATGTGACGTTCGTCAACGTGACCAAAGAGATGCTCGCCAAGAACCTGATTCTTCACTTTGGTGGTGTTCATTCCGCCATGTATGTGTGGCTCAATGGGAAAAAAGTAGGCTATAGTCAGAACTCCATGTCGCCGGCAGAATTTGACGTGACAAGCTATCTGCGCGAAGGCATGAACAAACTTGCCGTAGAAGTGTATCGCTGGTCAGACGGCAGTTATCTGGAGGATCAGGACATGTGGCGCCTCTCAGGCATCTTCCGTGAGGTGCAGCTATGGGTGCGCCCGTTGGTGCATATAGCCGACTATCAGGTGACGGCTGTTCCGAACAACGACTATAGCGAGGCGGAAGTATGCGCAAAGATAAGCATCTGCAACACCGGGAAGCGATATGCAAAGGTGTTCCCCGTATTTAAAATTGAAAAGATAATAAATAGCCAGTTACGCCCACTGGCAATCAATGCCGGCGACACCGTTTGCCAAATATATCATTACACTTTAAAGAATCCCCAATTATGGTCAGCCGAGAAACCGAACCTCTACCCTTTCAGCGTGGAATTGCAGGATAAAAAGAGGCAGGTCGTCGAGCATTTCGACTATCATCTGGGCGTGAAGCGCGTGGAATGTGTGGGTGAGGTGTTTAAGATTAACGGACGGAATGTGAAGCTGCGCGGCGTGAACCGCCACGACCACCATCCCGTAACGGGCCGCTACGTGGATGATGCCACCTACGAACAGGATATCCGTCTGATGAAACAGGCCAACATCAACTTCCTGCGCACCTCGCATTATCCTGACCGCGAGTATATTTACGAACTCTGCGACCGCTGGGGCATCTACGTGATGGATGAGGCCAACCAGGAATCTCACGGTTATGGCTATACCAACGAAGAAATGGGACACGATGCCGCTTGGCGGGATGCCCATGTGGATCGTGCTGAATCGCTCGTAAAGCGCGACTACAACCATCCTTGTGTCATCCTCTGGAGCCTTGGCAATGAGGGAGGCATAGGTCCCAATATCCAGGCCATGCATGACAAGGTTTGCGAGCTCGACTCAACACGTCTCCCCTTCTACGATTGCCATCCCCGTTATTCTGCTCTCCACGACCATGGCTATCCTTCGCCAGAAGATCTACGCCGCGAGGCTGAGAAGGAAACGGAGAAACCGCTTATTGCCAGGGAGTATGCCCATGCTATGGGCAACTCTATGGGAAACCTGCAGGAGTACTGGGATGTAATCTATTCAGACTCTAGTATTGCAGGTGCAGCCGTGTGGGACTGGGTAGACCAGGGACTCCTGAAAATGGATGGCGATATTAAATACTATGCTTATGGTGGCGACTATGGAGACAAGCCTAACCTCGACGCTTTCTGCATCAACGGACTGCTGGCTCCTGACCGCACGCCGCATCCCCACTACTATGAGGTGCAGTATGTCTATCAGCCTTTGCAGTTCGTTCAGGAGGGCGATAGCATCCGTATCATCAACCGTGACTATTTTACCGGCATCGACCACTATGAATACTATTGTGAGGTCTATCATAACGGGGAACTGGTCACCGGAGAACTTGCAAGAATAACAGGTGACAAATTCGGAATCCCCTATCCATTCTACCCCCACAACGAACCAGAACTGATTCTGAATGTCTATGCCCGTCTGCGTCAGTCCACACCATGGGCAAAAGAGGGATTCGTCGTTGCCCGCGAACAGTTCATTCTCAAACCTGAAGAGTTTTGGTATGGTGTCAGCGAGGGGAATGCGAAGCCTGTGAAATCTGCAGAGGATATGGTATTTACAACAGATAACGGCTACGTCACCATCAACCATACCGGGGCTCTCAGCTCGTGGATTGTTGATGGCAAACAGATGCTGCAGGCTCCTTTGGAACCCTATTTCTGGAAACCCGAGAACGACAATCAGCACGCCGCTCATTTTGCTGAGCGTATGGCTCCTTGGCGCGATGCAGCAGAGAATCGTACGGTAAAATCCATTCGTGTCAAGGACCATCAAGTGATTGTCGACATGACGCTGTCTGTAGGAGCCGAACTGACGTTGACATATACCGTAAAGAATGACGGACGTATCAGGGTGGATATGGACTACCGTCCTACGGCCACCGATATCCCTTTGATTCCCAAATTCGGTATGCGTTTGCGCTTGCCTGCCGACATGACCCATATCGAATACTACGGTCGTGGCCCATGGGAGAACTATCCCGATCGTAAGCGTAGTGCATTCTTGGGGCGATATCAGATGCCACTTACTGAATTTGAGACGGAATACGTCCATCCGCAGGATAACGGCTGCAGGACAGACGTACGCTGGTTCTGTATTTCAAACGGAGAAAAGACCCTTCGCATCGATGGCTTGCAGCCGCTCTGCATCCGTGCCTGGGACTATGGCGAAGAGAATCTGGAGGGAGTGCGCCATCCCCATGAAATCAATCGTGGACGCTTTGTCAATCTGAACATCGACCTCAATATTCATGGGGTGGGTGGCATCGACACATGGGGCAGGCGCACCTTGCCCCAGTACACCATCGACGGCAATAAGCCTTATCGCTATGCCTTTATACTCAGTTGGCAAAACAATTAAGACATCATTCAATCATTTCGCAAATAGATTATGAACTACAGGAATTTGTTTATTCTAAGCACAGGAACAATCTTGTTGCAGGGTTTGGGCAGATTGACTATAAGGCCTTCAGTCGTCTGGCGGGTTTTCAGCTTGCCGTATCCCAATAGATAAACGCTGCTGATGTTCTTGTGCATATTCTTGTTGCCCTTAGCTAGCGACTTGATGGTTAGCTGCCCGTTCTCGGGCCATCCCATAGCGGTGACGTAGAGGTATTTTGCGGTCTGATTGAATCGGATGTCGCGCCAGTCCATTCCAGCAAACTTGCTGTCGTTGAATCCCTGAGCATTGATCTTTATGTCCTCCTCGGCCACAGGTCCCTCGCCGAAGCGCACCCATGGACGAGTGCCGAAGATGCTCTCGCCGTTAACAGTTATCCACGCCTCCAAATCATCGAGAATCTGCGATTCCTTCTCGTCGTAGGTGCCGTCTGCACGAAGAGGAACAGAGAGCAGCAGATTGCCGTTCTTCGACACGATATCGACCAGCTGCTTGACCACTGTGGCTGCGCTTTTATAGCCGTTGCGCTCATATATGCTGGTGTTGTAGTGCCATCCGCCAATACAGTTGCACGTCTGCCAAGGCTCATCGATAATTTCGTTCGGAGCACCTCGCTCTACGTCCCATGTGAGTGCCTTGCGCTGCTCTTCGTTGAGAATCTTGCCGAAAACCACGGCACGGGGGTTCTTGTTGTAGAGATGGGTGGTGATGCGCAGTCCGCAGTCGCTCAGCGGATAGAAGGGCAGCACGGTGACATCGAAGTAGATAAGGTCGGGCTGATAGCGGTTGATGGCATCGAGGGTGCGGTCGTAGAAGTTGGTGACGAACTCCTGTGTCGGCGGGCATGCGCCATGGCTCCAGTCCCACTGGCTGTGGATGCGGCCATTGTCCCACGATCCCTGGCTCATGGGGTGATGCTGCTGGTAGAGCTGCTGAGGGTCTAAGCCTTCCCACCATTTGCCTTTGCCGTCCTCCTTGATTAGGTTGCCGTCGTAGTAGACGCCAGCCTTATCTCCCTCCAGGTCGTAGCGCTGTGACGGCTCGTACCATGTCCATGCATGATCAGCATGGAACGAGATGCCTAGCGGCAGTCTGGCCTTTTTGGCTGCTGCTGCCCATTCAGCCAGCACGTCGCGCTTTGGACCGATGTTCTTCGAGTTCCACGGCTGATATTTCGAGTCCCAAAGGTCGTAGTTGTCGTGGTGGTTGCCAAGCACGAAAAAGTACTGTGCCCCGCAGCGCTTGTAGCGCTCCACAAGCTGCTCAGGATTCCACTTCTCGGCCTTGAACAGCGGCAGGATGTCCTTGAAGCCCACCTCCGACGGATGGCCGTAATGTTCCACGTGCCATTTGTACTCACGTGAACCTTCCATATACATCGAGCGAGCCATCCAGTCGCCTGAGCCCTCCACGCACTGGGGACCCCAGTGCGCCCAAATGCCGAACTTCGCATCGCGGAACCACTCTGGAGTCTTGTGTGTCTTCAGGCTCTCCCACGTAGGTTGATACTGACCTGTCTGCATCTGCTCGTGCTGTTCAGAGACAGGAATCCGGTAGTCTTGTGCCATGGATGCGCTAACCATGCAGCCAAGGGCTAAAAGTAACAATGTCTGTTTCATGCGAGCAACAATATCAATTTTTTATTATGCCAACATCTTTGGCGTTTTTTCGTCAAACGCACAATGTAAAAATCTTTTTGAGGCACTTTTTGCAGGCAATCCCACTTGTCTTGAAACTGCATGTAGGAGTTTTCCTCGTCGAAGAGTTCCCTGTCGATATTCATCTTCTGTTACTTGACTATCTTGTAATAATCCGGTTTGCGGGGCTTCGGGGCATGGCTGCCTCCTTCTGCCTCGTAGCCGATGCTCAGGGCACCGATGCCCATCAGATCCTCCTGGATTCCCATGTCACGGAGCAGCTGCCTTCCCTCCTTAGAGTCGAACATCTCACGCTCCCTGTGAATCCAGCAGGTGCCGAGTCCGATCTCATGGGCTGCCAGCATCATGGTCTGTAGGACAATGCTGCCGTCATAAAGTTCATTGCCATAGCCCCTGTCGGTGAGGACGAGGATGATGGTGGGCGCACCGTAATAGGGATCGCCCGTGGTGCCCATCACCTCGGCGTTCATCTTC
>OCVV011356540.1_pt1 | contig 27274 bp, 22 predicted proteins | sample 1539721 | NCBI WGS metagenome assembly OCVV01 (sample SAMN02144230, study PRJEB22623) | gut metagenome | biome: sheep rumen | host: Ovis aries | place: New Zealand | reverse complement strand
GCACTGATACTCAAAGGCCTGACTCTTGACAAAACCAAGGGTGGATCCCAGCCAGTAGCGGGCGAAGTTTGTGTAGTTTCCTTTACCCAGCGCCCACAGATCCTCGTAGGTCTTCTTGCCGATAACGGGCATCTCCTTGCCGTTGAACAGGAAGGTTTCATCTCCCTCGATGAAAGCAGCGGGACCATAGCTCAGCAGGATCTGGCCTTCAGGAGAGTAAGCATAGTCAAACATCGCCAGGGCAGCGTCCAGGGCGCCTTCATTGCTTTCCACACCAGCCTTGGAGATGGCCCAAGCGGTGGGCTTCACGGAACGCCAGGATTCAGTGAATCTCATGTAATGTCCGCCTTCGGTACCGTCAAACCACAGAGCGACGGGAACCATCACGGCCATGTACTTTTCGCCTTCCTGCAGCGCAGTCTGGTTCAAAACGGTCTGCGTCTGGTTGTAATCGTAGGACATAAATCCCAGGTCATCCGGCAGATAGTTCTTGGTGGAGCTGGTTTCCGCCTTGTCGATGAAATCCCGTGAAATCAGGCCTTCCAGCGCCATATCATGCATCCGGGCAGCCATCTCATAGGATTCCTTGTCCATGCGGGCGTCATGCAGCTCGCCATCAGTACCGAAGTACAGGTAATCTTTACGGGATTCCATTCCGCGTACACCGAACAGGCTCGCACCGAAACGGAACAGGTCCGCACGCCGGCTGGTATTGTTCTCTTCACGGGAGAACAGGCCCTGGATGGAGTCAGTACCGTTCAGGCTTTGGGGATTAGCCACTACGCAGCGCAGAAGCGCTACCAGTTCATCGGCATCCCAGGCCGCATCATAACCCATGAACAGGTTGGATCTGGTGCTTCCATAGTATCCGTTGTAAGTCTTGTCGATATACTCACGGAACATGTTGACCGCGTCCACACCTGACATGGTGCCCTTTTCATTCATCTTCGCGACGATGTTCCCGAAAGCATCATAGTCCTTGGTCAACGTCTGAACACCCGTGCCGTCCGCATTCATAGCCTCCACTTCAACCTTTCCGGAAACAGGCATATAAGGCTGATATACGGGAGCAGCGGTGTCCTTGCAGGCGTCCGCCGCAAACGGTTCTTCGCCGTCCAGCAGCTTCTGCAGATAGTCCACCCGCATCAAGGGCATCTTTTCAATATCATCCAAGCCGTCGAAATAAGGAGCAAAATAGACGGCACCGGTCTTTGTATTGCCTGTGATGGACAGGCGGACGATGGGATTCGCTTCCAAGAAGGCCTTGAAGTTGGGCAGCTTGTCATAGTAGTCAGCCAGATTGATCAGGCTGCCAACCTCACCGTACTCAGACAGGACGCTGGAACCGCCGGTAATGATATCCACTTCGTTCAGGCGGTCTTTCCAGTACTCAAATTCATCACCGACGCCACCATTGCCCGTCCATTTGTTCTCGAAGACAACAGGCGTCCCCAGTTTGTCGCTCAGGATCTTCTCGAATTCCACCCAAGTGGGTTTCAGGTCTCCAGTGTGATACGTCACGCCATCCGCCAGGGTCACGCCTTCACCTGCGGTTTCCGCGTCAAAGGTAATACCTGTCTTTTCCTTGCTATAGCCGACAGCAGCCCGCAGCGTCACATCCGCACTGGCTGCTCCGACCAGCAGGACCATCACAAGTGCTACGATCAGGGACAGAGTTTTTTTCATGAACAGTTCCTCCTTTAATATTTTATTACATTCCCCATCCGGCCAGTAGCCGTGGTGATAAGTAATACAGGGTTATTCCTTCACTCCGCCAACATTGGTCCCTTTGGCGAAATATTTCTGAATGAAAGGATAGATAATCAAGATCGGGATAATGGAACAGACAATCAGTGCGAAGATAAGAGAATCAGGTGCGTAATTTCTATCCCAGCCGCCAATCTGCTCCAAATCGGAAAAAGTCTCCAACTGGTTCCGGATAAAGACCTGCAGTGGCTGTTCATTGGTGTTGGAAATCATCTGTCTGGCCCAGAAATAACCGTTCCAGCGGCTGATGGCAAAGAACAGGGCCACTGTGGCAATGGTGCTTTTGCTCATCGGGATATAAACCTTGCTGAGCACCTGCATCTCTGTCGCTCCGTCCACTATGGCAGCTTCCTCGATCTCGCTCGGTACATTCTCAAAGGCATTCCGCAGCAGGATGATGTTCATGGCCGCCATACCCATGGCAATGACCACCAGCCATTTGTCATCCATAATTCCGATGCTGTTGAATACCTGTTTGGTTGCGATATAGTTCAGGTACTGCGGGACAATACCGGCACTGAACCACATGGTAAAGACGAGGAAGAAGTTCAGGGGTTTCCGGAACAGCAACCTGCGTTTGCTCAGGGCATAGCCTCCCAGGATAGCAATGAACAGGCTCCAGACCGTACCGTAGATAGTCAGAAACAGCGTATTGGAATAGGTGTTCCAGAACAGGTTATTGGAAAACATGTTCGCGAAGGCTTCAAACTGAACATTCTTGGGAAAGAGAATCAGTTCCTGATACTCCACTGCGTGCCGGCCGCTGATGGACGCGGAAATCGCATACAGGAAAGGATACAGGCACATCAATGCGAACACCGTCAGGAAGGTATAAGCCAGGATCCTGAAGATCAGTTCGGAAATCTCAAGTTTCCGTTTCATCGGTCAGATGCCCCCCTTTCATCAGTAAAGGCTCACATTGGAGGCCTTGCGCGCGATAGTGTTGGCACCAATCACCAGCAGCATGCCCACCACGTTGTTCATCATTTCTGCCGCAGAGGCCAAGCCGCTCTGATTGGCCTTGATCCGCCAGGCGAAGGTGGAAATCACTTCTGAGGTCTGGTACGCAGCTGTCCGGCCCTCATTCAGCAGCAACACCTTTTCATAACCGATACTCAGCATGGAACCGATTCTTGTAATCAGCATTATCACAATCGTGGATAAGATACTGGGCAGCACCACGTAACGCATTTGGGCCCACTTGCCGGCGCCGTCGATCTGGGCGGCTTCATAACTGGTGGGAGAGATGGCAATAATAGCCGCGAAGAAGACGATGCTGTCATAACCTGCTGTCTCCCAGATGCCACTGATCTGATAAATCGCGCGGAAATAATTCGGATCATTCAGCAAGCCGCCCTGGGCTGCTTCCCTGGAGATCAGTCCGAGGGAGGCAAGTGCTTGGGACAAGATGCCGGGAGGTGCTCCGGTCGCGTTGCTTCCCTGCTTGATCAGCATGACCACCAGGGAGGTCATAACGACCGTGGACATGAACTTCGGCAGGTACGTCATAACCTGCAGCGCGCTCCGGGCGGCATTCGAACGGATTTCATTGAAGAATAGCGCCAGAATAATCGGCATCGGGAAACCGAAAAGCAGCCCGTAAAAGCTCAGCAGGAAGGTGTTTCTCATAGCCCGCCAGAAGTCGGTGCTCAGTCCGGCATAGGTTCCTGTCCCCATCAACAGGCCTTTGAAGTTGGAAAAGCCTTTGAAATACTGATCCGCAACTGGTTTGACCACGTCATCCACCTTGAAGGATCCCAGCAGTTCGTACATGGGCATGTACCGCCAGAACAGGAACACCAGCAGCATCGGCACCAGCATCACATACAGCCGCCAATCCTTTAGGATGGTGCGGCCCACGTTCAGCCAGTAATGCTTTTCCACATCGTCCCGTACCATCTGTTCGGGATCTTCCCGATAGGTACCGGTGGCTTGGTCCAGAATCAGGTAATCCGTCGCTTGCCTTTTCATCCCAGAACCCCTTCCTTATTGCTCCGTCTCCTGACTGAGACGGTCCAGATAGTGCGCCTGATCCTCCAGCATCCCGTCCAACCGAGACGCAATCCAAAGAATCGTCAGTGTAAAAATGTATGATACCGAATCCGTTGTAATAAATATCAGGAAATCACCCTTCAGCGCTCCCATCACCAGCGCGACCAACGTCCTTCCCGCCTGCATGGCCAGCAGGACCAGAAATGAAAAGGTGAAATTGACCAGAACCTGACTTTTTAGTTTTTTCCAGCCCCATCGGCGCTCCAGGGGCCAGACAGCCAACGCTGCCAGATTGCCGATCCCATAAATCAGGAACTGATGTCCTGTTCCCCGGGAAACCAGCGTCGTCACAATCCCACCGATCACAGCATGGATTGCGCACCAGGGGCCCCACCGGACCATGACGATGGCGGTTACGGCCGCTGTCAGGGATACCGTCCACATTTCCCTGGGAAACCACACCGTGGAAGCCCGGACCAGTAGCGTTTCAAATACAATTAGGATAATTGCGAACAGAGACAGATCGATGGCGCGATACTGGCTGACGGTTCTGTGGGGGTGCACTGGTTTTCCTCCGGCCCTTTTGGCATTTTTGTCATCTTATCAGACGCTATTATACCCGAAGATGTACGCCTTCGTAAAGACTGAATTGTGTCGGATTTTTCCTTATTTTATGGAAAAATTCCTCAGGGCTGCTTCCCGATGTAGGCCAGGATTCCGCCGTCCACGTACAGGATGTGGCCGTTCACAAAGTTGCTGGCGTCGGAAGCCAGGAACACTGCCGGGCCCTGCAGGTCCTCCGTGTTGCCCCACCGGGCCGCCGGGGTCTTGGCGATGATGAACTGGTCAAAGGGATGGCGGCTGCCGTCCGCCTGGCGCTCCCGCAGCGGCGCGGTCTGGGGCGTGGCGATGTAGCCCGGTCCGATGCCGTTGCACTGGATGTTGTGCATGCCGTACTCGGAGCAGATGTTCCGGGTCAGCATCTTCAGGCCGCCCTTGGCTGCCGCGTAGGCGGATACGGTCTCCCGGCCCAGTTCGCTCATCATGCTGCAGATATTGATGATCTTTCCGTGTCCCTTCTGGATCATGGAGGGGATCACCGCCTTGGCGCAGATGAAGGGGGCGTTCAGGTCCACGTCGATGACCTTGCGGAACTCCGCGGCGCTCATCTCAATCATGGGAATCCGGCGGATGATGCCGGCGTTGTTCACCAGGATGTCAATCACGCCGACTTCCTTTTCGATGGTCTTGACCAGCTCCTGTACCGCTTCCTCGTTGGTCACGTCGCACACATAGCCCTTGGCGTCAATGCCCTTGTCGGCATAGGCCTGCAGGCCCTTGTTCACCAGGTCCTGGTTGATGTCGTTGAAAACGATGGTGGCGCCCGCCGCCGCGTAGGCTTCCGCAATGGCGAAGCCGATGCCGTAGCTGGCTCCTGTAATCCAGGCAATCTTTCCCTTCAGGCTGAAAGCATCCATGTTCATTGCAATTCCCTCCATTTTATTCGCAGGCTGATTATCTCAGCCAGTCTCAACAACCGGAATCCGGATCCCTGCCGCTTACCGCAGCTCCGTGGTCGGGATCGTGTCCATATCGTCAAACTCCTGGTTTTCTCCGCCCATGGCCCAGATGAATGTGTAGTTGCTGGTGCCCGCGCCGGCGTGGATGCTCCAGCTGGGAGAGATCACCGCCTGCTCGTTCTGCATAACGATATGGCGGGTTTCCTGTCCCTCGCCCATCATGTGGAACACCACATTGTCCTTCGGCACTTCAAAGTAGAAGTACACTTCCATCCGGCGCTCGTGGGTGTGGGCCGGCATCGTGTTCCACACGCTGCCGCTCTCCAGCACCGTCATGCCCATGCTCAGCTGGCAGGTCTTCAGCACCGAGGGATGGATGAACTGGTTGATCACCCGCTTGTTGCTGGTAGCCGCGTCGCCGCAGGGCTTCTTGGCCGCGTCGGCGATTTTGATCAGCCGGTTCTCATAGCTGCAGTGGGCCGGTGCGGAAACCAGGTAGAACTTTGCGGGCTTCTCCGGATCCGCGCTTTCGAAGTACACTTCCTTCGCGCCCTTGGTGATGTACAGGCAGTCCTTGTAGCCCAGCTCGTACACGTTCCCGTCCGCGGTCACCTTTCCGGCTCCGCCCACGTTGAACATGCCGCATTCCCGCCGCTCAAGGAAGAACTTCGTTCCGAAGTTGTGCCAGATGTCAATTCCCTTGTCGATGGAAACCTTTTCCTTCACCGGCATGATTCCCATGGTCACCATCCGGTCCACGTGGCTGTAAACCACTTCCACCGTATCCGGGGTGAACAGTTTTTCAATCAGGAATTCCTTCCTGGTTTCCTCTGTGGTGTAGCGTTTGAAATCCCGCTGGTTGCAGCTGTAACGAATATCCATTGTCTTTTCTCACCTTTCTTCCATTTCTCCGACGTTCTCCGCGTCGATCCACGGGCCTTCGATCCCGTCATAGGTTACATGGTCCAGCGTCACCTTATCCACATTCTTCAGGATCAGGCCCCGCCGGCAGCATTTCTCCACCTGCTCCGCCATCACCGGAACCAGCGGCTCCGCCGCCGGATCAAAGGAGAAGCTGCAGTCCTTCAGGGCAATGTGCTCCGCCGGCTTCTCCGGCAGTCCCAGCACATACCCGGCGCAGGCTTTGCACCCTGTGGCCTCCACCTGCTCAAACCGGATCGTTCCGATCCGCGGCGTCGTGTCGTCCACCGGCTGCTTTTCCCGGGTCTGCACCCATTCGCTGTGCCCGTCCGGATCGCAGAAGTACATGCTGTTGACGATCAGGGGCATCTTCACCCCGTCCATCCGCACCTTCTCAAACAGGATGTCGTCAATGACGCCGTCCTTTCCCCGGCCCCGGCGGGTCTTGATCCGCAGGCCCCGGTCATTCCCCCGCATGTAGCAGTGGTGCACCCGTACGTTCCGGATGCCGCCGGCCATCTCGCTTCCCAGCGTTACGCCGCCGTGCCCGTCCAGCATTGCGGACCAGGCAATCTCCACGTCCTCGCAGGGGTGCCTGTACTTCTTTCCGATCTGGATCTTTCCGCTCTTCAGGGCGATGCAGTCATCTCCCACGGAAATCTCCGTTCCCAGCAGGCGTACATTCCTGCAGCACTCCGGATCGAATCCGTCCGTGTTGGGGCTTTCATAGGGAGCCCGGATCTGGATGTCAATGAAGTCCAGGTCCTCGCTGAAGGCGGGATGCAGGTTCCAGCTCGGGCTGTTCATGAAGGTGATGCCCTGTACGGTCAGCCCCTTGCAGCGCTGGGTGTACAGCAGGTGTCCCCGGCGGGCGATCCGCTTTTCCTTGGGGTTCACCCACCAGTCGCCTTCGCCGCCCCTGCCGTCGATGACGCCCTCGCCGATGATGGTCGTATCTTCGGTGTCAAAGGCGGTCAGCGCCGAGGCGAATCCTTCCTCGCTGTTGCCCTCCCAAAGGCCCATCAGCACTTCCCCGTCCGGGTTCTCCGCAGGAATGCATTCCGGCAGGATGGGGAATTTCATCCGGTCCGTCAGCAGCTTCAGCACTGCGCCGTCCGCGATTTCCAGCATCATGTGGCTCCTGAGGAACAGGGGCCCCGTGGCGTACTCGCCGGCGGGAATCAGCACCCGGCCCCCCGCCGGGCAGCAGAGGATTGCCGCCTGCAGCATGGCCGTGTCGTCCGTAACCCCGTCGCCCTTGGCGCCGAAGTCCCGTACATCCAGCGTGCACAGTTCCTTCTTTGTCCGGAAGGTCAGGCTCTCCGTCTCCCCGCTGTCCGTCCGGCTTTCCAGGGTATATTCCGTATCCGGCTCCAGGTCGAAAAGGGAGGACACCGAGCGGTATTCCTCTCCCCGGTCTTCCCCGTTCAGCTTCAGCGTCCGCTTTTCCCGGGCCTGGTAGAGGCCCTCCGGATCCAGCAGCACGCTGCAGCTGCGGGAGGTCAGGCACAGTATTTTCATACGTTCGTCTCCGTCAGCACTCTTTCTTTTCAAATCCGAAATAGCGCTTTGCGTTGTTGTAGCTGATGTCCGCCACGATTTCCTTCAGGGTGTCGTAATCCTCCGGATAGAAGCCTTCCTCCACCCACTCGCCGAAGATCCGGCACAGGATCCGGCGGAAGTACTCGTGCCGCGGATAGCTCAGGAAGCTGCGGCTGTCCGTCAGCATGCCCACGAATCCGGCAAGGTATCCCAGGTTGGCCAGGCTCTTCAGCTGCTCGCTCATGCCGTCAAAGTGATCGTTGAACCACCAGGCGGAACCGTGCTGGATCCGGCCCACGGCCGTTTCGTTCTGGAAGCAGCCGAGGATCGTGTCGATGGCCGCGTTGTCGTTGGTGTTCAGGCTGTAGAGGATCGTCTTCGGCAGCTTGCCGGCTTCCTCCAGGGCGCCCAGGAACGCCGCCGTCTGGGCGCTGGGGGCGTAGTTGTCCACGCAGTCGAATCCGGTGTCCGGTCCCAGGGCCCGGAACATGTCCGGGTTGTTGTCCCGGCGGCATCCGTAGTGCAGCTGCATCACCCAGCCGCGCTCCGCGTACTCCGCCGCCATGGCGGTCATGAAGGCGTACTTGAACTTCGCTTCCTCCGCCGCGTCCGGGAGGGTGCCCTCCATCCGGCGCTCAAAGATCTTTTCGATCTCCCGCTCTTCCGCCGGCGCGTACATCACGTAGTTCAGGGCGTGGTCGCTCAGCTTGCAGCCGTGGGCCGCGAAGAAGTCCAGCCGCTTGTGCAGCGCGGCCTTCAGGTCCGCGAAGGACCCGATTTCCATGCCGGACGCCGCTTCCAGCTGGGCAATGTATTCCGGATAGGCTACCTTTTCCAGGTTCATGGCCTTGTCCGGCCGCCAGGCGGGCAGCACGGTTACCGGGAAGCTCTTGTCCGCCGCAAGCTTTTCATGCCATTCCAGGGTGTCCGCCGGATCATCCGTGGTGCAGATGGTGTCCACGTTGCTCATCCGGATCAGTCCCCGGGAGGTGTAGCCTTCGCTCTGCAGCTTTTTGTTGGCGATTTCCCACACTTCCCCGGCGGTCTGCTTATTCAGGATCCCGTCGTAGCCGAAGAACCGGCGGAGCTCCAGGTGGCTCCAGTGGTGCAGGGGGTTGCCGATGGCCTTTCCCAGCACCTCCGCGTACTTTTCAAACTTTTCCCGGTCGGAAGCGTCGCCGGTGATGTACTTTTCCGGCACGCCGGCGGAGCGCATCAGGCGCCACTTGTAGTGGTCCCCGCCCAGCCAGACCTGTGTGATATTTTCATAGCGGATATCCTCATAGATTTCCCGGGGGCTCAGGTGGCAGTGGTAATCGATGATCGGCTGCTTTTCCGCCGCCTCATGATACAGCTTCCGCGCCGCTTCCGTGTTCAGCAGGAAATCCTTGTCCAGGAATGCTTTCATGATCATTCTTTCCTTTCGCTGCGAAATTGTTCCGGAATCTCAGCGCTTCACCCGGGCGCTGCCGTTTTTGATAATGGATTCCACTTCTTCCTTGCTGGCCATGCTGGTGTCTCCGGGGGTGGTCATCGCCAGGGCGCCGTGGGCCGCTCCGTAGTTCACAGCCTGCTCCGCGTCGCCGGTGGTCATCAGTCCGTAGATCAGTCCGGACGCGAAGGAGTCTCCGCCGCCGACCCGGTCCAGGATCTCCAGGTTGTCAAACTCCTTGGACATGTACACCTTTCCGTCCGCCCAGCAGATGGCTTTCCAGTCGTTCACCGTGGCGGTTTTCACCGTGCGCAGCGTGGTGGCGATGGCCTTGAAGTTGGGATACTGCTTCGCCGCTTCCGCGATCATCTTGTAGTATCCGTCCAGGTTCAGCTCCTTCAGGTTCTCGTCGTTTCCTTCCACCTGCAGGCCCAGGCACGCCGTGAAGTCTTCCTCGTTGCCGATCATCACGTCCACATATTTCGCAACTTCCCGGTTCACCTCCCGGGCTTTTTCCAGGCCGCCGATGGCGGACCACATGGAAGGCCGGTAGTTCAGGTCGTAGGAAATCAGCGTTCCGTATTTTTTCGCGGTCTTGCAGGCGGCGATAACGGTCTCGCAGCTCTGCTCGGAAAGCGCCGCGTAAATGCCGCCGGTATGCAGCCACCGCACGCCCAGCTTTCCGAAGATGTAATCAAAGTCGAAGTCTTCCGGAGTCGCCTTGGAGATGGCGGTGTTGGCGCGGTCCGAGCATCCTACGGCGCCGCGGATTCCGAAGCCCCGCTCCGTAAAGTTCAGGCCGTTGCGGCAGACGCGGCCGATGCCGTCCGTCTTTTTCCAGCAGATCAGGCTGGTGTCCACGCCGCCCTGCTCAATCAGGTCCTTCAGCAGCTTGCCCACTTCGTTGTCCGCAAAAGCGGTCAGCACGCCCGTCCTCAGGCCGAAGCACTTGTGCAGTCCCCGGACCACATTGTATTCGCCGCCGCCTTCCCAGGCTTTGAATTCCCGGGCGGTGCGGATCCGGCCCTCGCCGGGATCCAGCCGCAGCATGATTTCTCCCAGGGATACCGCGTCATAACGGCACTCTTCCGCAGCTTTCAGATTCAGATTCATTTTCTCTTACCCCCTGATTTCCTTCACGATCGACGCGGCTTCCCGCACGAGCTTCTCGATTTCTTCAAACTGACCTTCCTTCACCAGCTTGCCGCTGACCATCCAGCTGCCGCCGCAGGCTACGATCCGGTCATACGCCAGGTACTCCCGCACGTTGGACGCGCTGATGCCGCCGGTGGGCATAAAGTTCAGTCCCACGTAGGGCGCGGCCAGCGCCTTGATCATCTTCAGGCCGCCGGAGGGCTCCGCAGGGAAGAATTTCACCACATCCAGGTCAAACTGGAGCGCAGCTTCAATTTCCGTGGGAGTGCAGACGCCGGGGGTCATGGGCACGCCTTTCTTCAGCACATATTCCGTCACCTTCGGATTGAATCCGGGGCTGACGATGAATTTCGCGCCGGCGTCAATGGCCCGGTCCGCCTGTTCCGTGGTCAGCACGGTGCCCGCGCCGACGATCATGTCCGGATAGGCCTTCACCATCCTGCGGATGGATTCCTCCGCCGCGGCGGTCCGGAAGGTCACTTCCGCGCAGGGCAGTCCGCCCTTCATCAGGCATTCCGCCAGGGGCAGCGCGTCCTCTTCCCGGTCCAGCACCACCACCGGCACAATTCCGATCTTCTGCAGCTTCTTCATCATGTCCGTCATCGTTTTTCCCTCCCGCGTGTCTCTTGGTCTTTTTTAATTTTAAAGTGTAACTCCCTGTTTGAAAATCGCCAGGTCGTGGAATCCGTTTTCCTCATTCCGGGTAATCTTCCCGGAAGCGGTTTCCAGCACCGTCTGCATCAGCTCCGCCCCCAGCTCCTCCAGGGTCATTCCCTCCAGCAGCCTGCCGGCGTTGAAATCAATCCAGTTCTTCTTGCGCCTGGCCAGCGGGGAATTGGAAGCGATTTTCACCGTAGGCACCGGGCACCCGAAGGGGGTTCCCCGGCCGGTGGAAAACAGCACCATCTGCGCGCCGGAAACCGCCAGCGCCGTGGACGCCACAAGGTCGTTCCCCGGGGCGGACAGCAGGTTCAGTCCCGCCGCCGTAACCTTTTCCCCGTAGCTCAGCACGCCCTTCACCGGGGAGGAACCGCTCTTCTGGGTGCATCCCAGGGCTTTGTCCTCCAGGGTGGTGATTCCGCCGGCCTTGTTCCCCGGAGAGGGATTCTCATACACCGGCATGTGGCTGGCTTCGAAGTAGCGCTTGAAATCGTTGATCAGCCGCACCGTTTTCTCAAACAGCTCCGTGCTTTCGCACCGGTTCATCAGGATGGTTTCGGCGCCGAACATTTCCGGCACCTCCGTCAGGATCGTGGTGCCTCCCATGCCCGTCAGCAGGTCGCTGAACACGCCGATGGTCGGGTTGGCGGTGATGCCGCTGAGCCCGTCGGAGCCGCCGCACTTCATGCCGATCACCAGCTGGTCCGCGCTGCAGGGCTCCCGCCGGTCCTTCCGCATCCGCTCCGCCAGTTCCTCCAGCAGCTTCATGCCCGCTTCCAGCTCATCCTCCACCTCCTGGCAGATCAGGAACCGGACCCGGCTTTCGTCGTAATCTCCCATGTAGGGCTTGATCTGGGCAATTCCGCTGTTTTCACATCCCAGTCCCAGCACCAGCACGCCGCCGGCGTTGGGATGGGTGGCCAGGTCCGCCAGCACCTTCCGGGTGTTCTCCTGGTCTTCTCCCAGCTGGCTGCATCCGTAGGGATGCGGGAAGGCGTACACGCCCTCCACCGAGCCCCCGGCCAGCTTCTGTGCCCGCTGCACCAGGGCCTTGGCCACATCGTTCACGCATCCCACCGTCGGCAGGATCCACAGCTCGTTCCGGATGCCGGGCCGGCCCTTCTCCCGGGGATATCCCTGGAAAACCGCCGGCTCCGCCTTCCGCGTCTGCGGATGCATGGGATGCCATTCATATTCCTTTTCGCCGCTCAGCAGCGTCCGGAGGTTGTGGGTGTGCACGTGGGTTCCTTTCGAAATCTCCTCCGTGGCTTCCCCGATGGGATAGCCGTATTTGATCACGGCCTCTCCCTTCCGGATGTCCCGCAGCGCCGCTTTGTGGCCCATGGGGATGTCTTCCTTCAGGGTCAGGGTTCCTTCTCCCCAGCTTACCGTCTCCCCGGCTTTCACCGGCCGCAGCGCCACCGCCACGGCGTCCTGGGGCGTTATGCGTACCAGATCATTCATCGGCAACTCCTCCTGCCGTCACAGGCAGCTGCGGTACAGTTCCTTCGCGCCGTCCCGGCGGATGGTCTTCAGCCCGTCGGTCACAGCCTTCTCCAGTCCCTCAACCGCTGTCAGGTCCTGTCCCCACATCTTCTCATTGCTCAGCACCGCATGCACCAGCTCCTCCGGGGAATCCTCCCGGTGCGCCCAGTAGAATTCCAGCACGTCCCGGTCGTCGCTGACAACGTAGGTGTTGCCCTTCGGCCGGCGGCACACAAGGCCCTTGTCCCCCAGCTCCTGGATATCGTTGGAATAGAAGGCGATATAGGCGGCCAGGCTTGCGGTCAGGCAGGGCGGCAGCGCTTTCTTCTCTTCAACGTACTCCAGGAAGGAGGGCATGTTCCGGGCCTTCCACTTGGAGGTGGAATTCAGGCTGATGCTCATCAGCTCGTGGTTCACGAAGGGATTGTTGAACCGGTCCTGCACCGCCCGGGCAAAGTCCTCCAGGTCCTTTTTGTCCAGCGGAAGGGTGGGGATCACTTCGTCGTAGAGCATCTTGTTCATGAAGCCCCGGACCGTGTCGTCCTCCATGCATTCCCGCACGATGTCGAATCCCGCCAGGTACGCCCCCAGCACGAAGCCGGTATGCGCTCCGTTCAGGATGCGAACCTTCCTCTTCTTATAGGGGGTAACATCCGGCACCACGATCACCGGCACGCCGGCTTTTTTGAAGGGCAGCCGGTCCTCCAGCCCGTTGGGGCCCTCGATGACCCAGATGCCGAAGACCTCACCCACGTCCGTCAGCGGATCCTCGTATCCGTTCTGCTCCGCCAGCCGCTTGACTTCCTCCGCGTCCCGGATGCGTCCGGGAACGATGCGGTCCACCAGCGTGGAGCAGAAGATGTTCTCCTCGTTGACCCAGCGGCAGAATTCGTCTTCCAGCCCCCAGTCCTTCGTGTATTCGTTCACGCAGCGGAGCAGCTCTTTCCCGTTGTTGTCGATCAGCTCGCAGCTGAGGATCACCAGGCCCTTCTGCCCGGCCTTCCACCGCTCGTACAGCACCCGGGTCAGCTTCGCCGGGAAGCTGATGGGGGGCGTCTGGTCAAACCGGCTCTCCGTTTCATGGACGATGCCCGCTTCCGTGGTATTGCTGACCACGATTTCCAGGTCGGCGCTCCGGGCGGTTTCCAGCACCTTGTCCCATTCGCCGTAGGGATTCACGCACCGGCTGACACAGCTGATCACGCGCTTCTCGTCCACCTTGCGGCCGTTCTCGCTGCCCCGCAGGTACAGGGTGTACAGGCCTTCCTGGGCGTTGATCAGTTCAGTGAGCCCCTGGGCGATCGGCTGGACCAGCACGGCCTTCCCATTGTATCCAACCCGCTCATTCGCCAGGTCGAAAAAATCGTCAACAAAAGCCCGGAGAAAATTCCCTTCCCCGAACTGCAGGATTTTTTCCGGTGCTTTCTCCAGCACGTATCCATCGTACCCGGATTCCTTCAGAACCTTGTAATTCAACTGTTTCATCGTTTTATCCTCCAGGTTTATTCCCCGGGACCGCCCGGCTCTGTATGTGAAGTATACAACATGCCCGCGCAATCTGTCAACAGGATCCTTGAATCTTATTTATTGAAGATTTTCCCCGTTGTTTTTTGCTTCTTGACTTTTGTTGTATACATCGATATAATCCGGTTAGGAAAGCCGGTGGCCGGCAGTGCCGCGGCGTGCCGCGGAGAAAGGAAACCTCCTATGTCCGAAAACGACGTGAATCTTTCAAAAAGCCTGAAACAGCTTGCTTATGAGACCCTCAAGCGCAAGATCGTCTCCTGTGAGATCCTCCCGGGGTCAACCCTCACCGAGGATATGCTCTGCGAAATGCTCAACGCATCCCGCACCCCGGTCCGGGATGCGGTTTCCCGGCTGGAGCAGGAGCATCTTGTATCCATCAAGCCGAAAAAGGGCATCCGGGTGAACCGGGTTTCCATGAACAGCATCAAGGAGCTCTTTGAGGTCCGCTGCCTGCTGGAGCCCGCTGCCGTCCTGAAATACGGCAACCGGATCACCGATGAGGTTTATGCCCGCTATACCCAGCTTTTCCAGCGGAAGAACCTTTCCACCGAGGAGCTCTACCGTGTGGATGACGAGTTCCACCAGATGTTCATCACCGCGTCCAACAACCGGTATTTCAACACCGTCTACGCCATGATCGCCGACCAGGTGGTCCGCTACCGGGTGCTCACCGCCAACGGCCCGCGGGATGAAGTCGCCCAGGTGGAACACTACGAAATCGCCGCCAACTGCATCCGGGGGGAATGGGAAACCGCGTCCCGCCTCATGCTGCAGCATATCGAGAATTCAAAGCTGGCCATCGTCCACTACGTGCTGGATACCAACCGAAACGCGCGCAACGTCTTCCTGGAGGAGGAAAGCGAGGATTCCTGATCCTTGCTTTTTTTATACCTCCCTGTTGACAGTTTCCGCGGATCGCGTTATATAAGGAAGGCTGGAAATCTTCCGGCAGGAAAGAAGGTCAGAATATGGTTAAAATCAATGTCATCTCCGGCTTCCTCGGAGCCGGCAAAACCACCCTCATCAAAAAGCTCCTCACCGGCAGCCTCCGCAATGAAAAGGTTGTGCTGCTGGAAAACGAGTACGGCGAAATCGGAATTGACGGCGGCTTCATGAAGGACGCCGGCATCACCGTAACCGAGCTGAACGCCGGATGCATCTGCTGCACCCTGGCCGGCGACTTCCAGGCCGCCGTGGACCAGCTGATCGATACCTATCATCCGGATCGGATCCTCGTGGAGCCCACCGGCGTCGGCAAGCTCAGCGAAATCCTCTCCGCCGTGGAAAAGGCCAAAACCCGTCACCCGGAAATCACCGTCGGCGGCAGCGCCACCGTGGTGGATGCCGGCAAGTGCCGTATGTATATGAAGAACTTCGGCGAGTTTTTCCTGGACCAGGTAAAGAGCGCCTCCACCGTCATCTTCAGCCGCACCCAGCTGCTGGACGCGGCCCGGGTGGAAAAGAGCCGTCAGCTCATCGCCGAGGCGCATCCGGACGCCCGGATCATCACCACCCCCTGGGATGACATGGAGCCGGATTTCATCCTGGATGTCATCGAAAACGGCAAGCCCCTGTACTTCGCTCCCCTGGAGGACGAAGACGAGGACGAGGATGAGGATGAGCACGAACATCATGATCACCATCACAGCCATGAGGATCATGACCATGACGACGATCATGACCATGAGCATCACCATCACCATGATGACGATGACGATGAGGATGACGACCATGACCATGAGCATGAACATCACCATCATGATCATGACCATCATCACCACCATCACCATCACGGCGAAGGCGAGCACGACGCCGACGAGGTCTTCGGCAACATCGGGCTGGAAACCGCGCAGCGCTACGAGCAGGAGGAGATCCGCTCCATCCTGGAGAAGCTGTCGGATGAAGAGGAATACGGGAAAATCCTGCGGGCCAAGGGCATCCTGCAGAACGCGGCCGGGGAATGGTTCCAGTTTGACTATGTTCCCGGTGAAATCGATATGCGCAACGGCAGCGCCGACTATACCGGCCGCCTGTGCGTCATCGGTGCCGACCTGAACGAAAAAGCATTGACGGAGCTGTTTCATCTATGATTCGCAGATTTGTGCCGGTATACCTGATCACCGGCTTCCTTGAAAGCGGGAAAACCACCCTGGGGCTCACCATCCTGGGGAACGAGCGCTTCACCAACGGCGGCAAGGTCCTGGTGGTCTGCTGTGAGGACGGCGAAGCCGAATGGGACGAAAAGTCCCTGGAAAAGAACAAAGGCGTCCTGGTCATGCTGGAGGAAGAGGAGGAGCTGACCTCCGCCCGCCTCCAGGCCCTGGAGGACGAGCATAAGCCTTCCTGTGTCATCCTGGAGTACAATTCCATGTGGGGCATCGATAAGCTGGATACCCTCCGGCTTCCCCGCCTGTGGGACTGGGCGCAGATGGTCACCACTGCCGACGGTACAACCTTCGACAACTATATGACCAACATGCGCAAGCTCCTGACGGATCCCATGAAGATCGCCGACATGATCTGTGTCAACCGCTGCGGCCCCAATTTCAACAAGGGCTCCTGGCGGCGCCAGCTGCGGGCCATGAACGCCAACGCCACCATCTTCTTTGAGAACCTGGACGGCACCGTGGACGACGGCATCACCGACGAGGACCTGCCCTACGATATGAAGGCGGATCCCATCCAGGTCTCCGAGGATCAGTTCGGGATCTTTTATGTGGACAGCATGGATCATCCGGAGCGGTACGACGGGAAGCGGGTCCGGATTACCGGGCAGGCCTGGAAGCGTCCGGGCTTCCCCAAGGGGTACTACTATTTCGCCCGCAACGCCATGACCTGCTGCTCCAACGACATCGCTCCCTGCGGCTGGGTCTGCAAGGGCACCCGGACCCCGGACAACAAAACGTATTTCTCCCTGACCGCCCGCTGCCAGCAGGTGCAGGGGCCCGACGGCCAGGTGGCCCTCATGCTCAATGAGCTCACCTGTGAGAACGCCAAAAAGCCCCATGAGGAGCTGGTCAGCTTCGTAAACCTGTAAACCGAAAAAAAAGAATGGACTGATCCGTTACCGGACAGTCCGTTTTTTGTTGCTCTTTTCCAGTCTCAGAATCCGATGATCAGCCCCCGGCGCTCCGCGTAGAAGCTGTCCAGCCCCCGGGTCTTCATCAGCGTCACCCGGATGCCCCGGAACATCTCTTCCAGCTGTTCCTTCAGCGCCGCGGCGCATTTCTCGTTCAGGCAGTGGCTGATGCGGATTTCCTTCCCCGCCGGGCCGATCTTTTTGATTTCCTCCGTCAGGAAGCGGATCATGCTCTTGTCTCCCCGGGCCTTTCCCCGGATGGAGATCTCGCCCTCATCGCTGCCGATGCCGATCCCCCAGAATCCCAGGTGCCCGGCAATAAAGCCGATGAGCCGGCTGACCCGCCCCGCCTTGATCAGGTTGTGGTAGGACGCCAGGGCGAAAATCGTGTGGATTTTCTCAGCCTCCCGGTTCAGGGCGGCTTCAATATCCCCGAAGTCCTTGCCCGCAAGGATCATTTCCCTGGCCTTGAGAACCAGCATGGCTGTTTCCGGCCCGGTGGCCTTGCTGTCAATCACGGCAATCTGTTTTCCTGGATCCTCCTCCTGCAGCATCTGCTTCGCTGTGCAGGCGCTGTTGTAACTGCCGGACAGGGCGCTGGAAATGGTGAAGGCCACCACCGGCCCCTCCGGGGCGAATTTTGCCCGCCAGTCCTCCGGCGAAGGGCAGGAGGTCTGGGCCATCTCGGAATGGTTCTCGTTGGCTGTCAGCATCTCCTCAACAGGCATATCCTCATTGTCCACAAACTCCCGGCTGCCGATCCGGATCGTAAAGGGAATGGTTTCGAAATCAAATACTCCTTCTCCGCCCTCCAGGGAGTGCAGATCGCAGCTGGTATCGGATACGATGTGCCACATCGCACCTCACCTCCTCTTTCCGGATATTGTACCCCTCTTCCCGCTCCTTTGCAAGGCGCCGGGAAAAAAGGAACCTTCCGGTGCCTCCTTAACCCCAGAGCTGGGTCAGGGCCGGAACCATCTGCTTTTTCCGGGAAACCAGCTTCGGGATGAAAACGCTGTTCTCGCCCATTTCCCGCAGGTCGAAGGCCTGCCGGATTTCTTCCCCGCCGCCCAGGAAAAGAAGCTCCGTTCCTTCCTTCAGCACGTCCGTAATCATCAGGAACACCATGTCCGCGCCGCGGTTCTTCCGGATCCGCTCCATTTCCTGAAGGAGCTCCTCCTTCCGGGCAACAAGGGAGCCGGAATCCATGGTGGTAATCTGGCTGATGATAATGTAATGATCGCTCAGGTTGAATTCCTTCAGGTCCGTTCCGATCAGCACCTCCGCGGACTTGTCCGGGGAGCTGGCGGAGAACACCTCCTGCCCCAGCTTTTCCAGGTCCAGTCCCGCGATCTTCGCCAGCCGCTCCGCCATCCGCCGGTCCCGGGGCGTCGTGGTGGGGGATTTGAACATGACCGTATCGCTTACGATAGCCGCCGCCATCAGGCCGGCCAGCTTTTCGCCGGGCATCACCCCGTTTTCCTGGAACATGGTGGCAATAATGGTGTTGGTGGAGCCCACCGGTTCGTTGCGCACGTAAACCGGATAACCCGTCTGCACGTCCGCCAGCCGGTGATGGTCCACCACCGCCACCAGCTCCGCCTGCTCCAGTCCCGGAACGGACTGGCCCACCTCATTGTGGTCCACCAGCACGATCCGCTTCCGCCGCGGCTGCAGCAGGTGGTAGCGGCTCAGGGTTCCCGCCACCTTGCCCTGCCGGTCCAGGATCGGGTAGCTCCGGTGCCGGCTGGTCAGCATTGCTTCCTTCACGTCGTCCAGGTAGTCGTCCAGGTGGAATCCCTGCACATCCTTCCGCCGGGCCACCCGGCCCACCGGCGTGGCCAGGTACAGCCACCGGGCCGCCCGCCACGCGTCCAGCGGCGTGGCGATCAGGCAGGTTTCCGAGTGGATGCCCCGGTATTTTTCTCCCAGGCCGCTCCGGCAGAGAATCACGCACCGGATCTTTTTCTCCAGGGCGCGCTCCACGATCTCCGGCTGGTTTCCGCACAGGATAATGCTGTCCTGCCCGATGCCGTTCAGCGGATCCCCGGCTTCCGGCAGCGCAACGGCCACCTCGCCGGAAAGGCTCTCAAAAAGGTCCTCCTCGCTGTTCAGGATCCGCCCCTCCAGCGCTGACAGCACGTTCAGGATCGGCGCGTCCTGCAGCACGGGGGTCTGGATGGCCTGCATGTCGTTCTGGGCAATGGCCGTCTCCGTAATCAGTCCGTAGAGGGTTTCATCCTCGTTGGTAATCGGCAGCACGCTCAGGTTCGGATGCTCCAGCAGCAGGTTCCAGGCGTAGCTCACCGGCACCCCCGCGGCCAGCCGCGGCGGCTTGTCGTATTCCACGTCCCGCACCTGCGTCCGCACGGAGGAGATCATGGGCGGCGCCTCAAACCCGAACCGTTTGAGCAGGAACGCGGTCTCATCGTTCACAATTCCCAGCCGCACCGGAATATAGTCGTTCTCACCCAGCATGTTGTACAGCGCCGCGTAGGAAATCGCGGCCACGATTGCGTCCGTATCCGGGTTCCGGTGTCCGCAGACATAGGTCGTCATGCTTTTTCCTCCCTGTTTACTCTCCGGTGCCGTATCCGTCCGGGTTCATGCTCTGCCATCTCCAGGTATCCGCGCACATCTCCTCAATCCCGTACTCCGCTTCCCAGCCCAGCTCTTTCCTGGCCTTTCCGGGGTCGCAGTAGCAGGTGGCGATGTCTCCGGCACGCGGAGGCTTGATCACATAGGGAATCTTCTTTCCGCAGGCCTTTTCAAAGGCGTGCACCACCTCCAGCACGCTGTAGCCGTGCCCCGTGCCCAGGTTGTAAACCCGCACCGCGCTCTCCTCCCGGAACTTGTTCAGCGCCAGCACATGCCCCCGGGCCAGGTCTGTCACGTGGATATAGTCCCGCACGCCGGTTCCGTCCGGCGTGTCGTAGGTATCCCCGAAAACCCCCAGCTCCGGCAGCCGGCCGATGGCCACCTGCGCCACGTAGGGCACCAGGTTGTTGGGAATTCCCTTGGGATCCTCGCCGATCCTGCCGCTCCTGTGCGCCCCGATGGGGTTGAAATACCGCAGCAGGATGACGCTCCATTCCGGGTCCGAGGTCCGGATATCCGTCAGGATCTGCTCCAGCATCCACTTGGTCCATCCGTAGGGATTCGTGCACACGCCCTTGGGGCATTCCTCGGTAATCGGAACAAAGGCCGGATCCCCGTAAACCGTGGCGGAGGAGCTGAAGATGATTTTCTTCACCCCGTGCCGGCGCATGGTATCCGTCAGCACCAGCGTCCCGTTCAGGTTGTTTGTATAGTATTCAATGGGCTTGCGGACCGATTCCCCCACCGCCTTGTATCCCGCGAAATGAATCACCGCGTCAAAGCTGTGGGCGGAAAAAATTCTCTCCATGGCCTCCCGGTCCCCGATATCCGCCTGGTAAAAAATCGGCGTCTTCCCGGTGATCTCACCGATCCGGTCCACCGCCTTCCGGCTGGCGTTGTACAGGTTGTCCACGATCACCGTCTCGTGCCCCGCCTCCAGCAGCTCCACGCAGGTATGGCTTCCGATGTAGCCCGCGCCTCCCGTAACCAGTATCCTCATATGCTTCCTCCCATGTCTCCGATTTGAAATGATTCACGTTATTTTACCATGGTTCCGCCGAAAGAACAATTCCGGCGGCATAAAAGCTTTGCGGTTGAAGATTCGCCGGAATGGTGTAAAATAGATGCCGCGCGGAGTCCCAAGACGCTCCCGCCGGAAAGGATTGTTCCCGATGAAACGTTTTTGTTCCCTTTTGCTGCTTCTGGCGCTGCTGTGCGCCTCACTCCCGGCGTCCGCCGCATCCAAGGCTTCCCCGACGCCGCCTCCCGTGGAGCTGGAGGAAACCGTCGCGGAGGAGATCCCTCCGGAAATTGAAAAGCTGCTGGAGATTGTCCATGCCGAGTGGGAGGAAACCGCCGGTAAAAACCTGAAGAAAAGGAACAAGTACACCCAGTGGTACAATAACTACGAATGGGAATGGTGCGCCGGTTTCGTTACCTGGTGCATGATGGAAGCCGGCATCCCCCAGGAGGATTACAGGACCATTGAGGAAGGGGAAAAGCCCGGCCTGTATCACGCCACCGCCTCCGCTCCCGGAAAGATGGCCACCGGCTATTCCCGCATGTACCGTACCACCATGATCCCCCAAAGGGGCTTCGTTGTCGTTTACGGCAGCAAAAACAGCGGCAGCTTCTGGCACGTGGGCTTCGTTTACGATGTGGAAAAGCTCAGCGACGGACGGTACCGCCTGACCACCATCGAAGGAAACGTCAATAAGTACAGCGTCGGCATGTTTGTCCGCGACTATGATCCCCATACCGCAAAAAAGCCCGGCAACCTTACACTGGTTCCCAAGGAAGAGCGGGATCGGGAGGAGACAAAGAATTTCTCCTATAAGTACACCTACAATGACAAAGGCATGTATGTAAACATGTTCCTGATGCCCTGGATTCCGGCCGGGGATTCCGCCGGGGAATGAATGGCTTTCCCTTTCAGTTTTAAAGGCTTTGGAGGTTTTTTCGCATGGATGTGAATATCGGCGCCTATCTGGCCGTGATGGGAGCCTGCGCGCTTTTCTCCTGCGCCCTCTTCGGCGTTTCCGCCCGGAACCGCCTGGGGCTTTCTTCCCGCAGGGCCCTTTCCCTGGGCGTTTGCACGCTCCTTTTGGGAACGGTCCTGTGTATCCTCTGCGCGAAGGTGCTCTTTTTCTTCTTCCGCTTTTCCTACCTGACCCGCAACCGGGGCGGGGAGTTCTGGCTCTCCCTCCGCACGGAGGAGCTCTCCTATTACGGCGGCGTGGCAGGCGTCTCCTTTGCCGTGATGCTGTGCGCCCGGCTGTTCCGCCTGAATGTCCGGGAAACCCTGAATGCTTTTGCCCCGGCGGGCGCCCTCATGGCTGCCGCCGCGCGCTTCGCGGAATACTTTCTCTACCCCACGGGAACCGGAGCCACCCTGGACCAGCCGCTCCCCTTCCCCCTGGCCCTCCGCATTGTCTATGATGAGGACTACTCGGAATACGTGCTGGCGGTCTTCATGCTGGAAGGAATCGTTTCCCTGGTTGTTTTCGTCCTTTCCCTCCTGCGGAAAAAGGAACCGCGCCGGTTCCTCCGCACCCTCGCCTGGCTCTGCATTCCGCAGATCCTGCTGGAGAGTCTGAGGTCCGACGCGATCAACTGGCTGCTGGTCCATGTGGAGCAGCTGCTCTGCTTCCTGTTTGTGCAGGGGGTCCTGGTCTGGTACGGATGGAAGGGAGACCGGAAATCCTTCTCCTCCTGGGTTCCCGCCCTGCTGGGGCTGCTGGTCTGCGGGGTGATTATTGCGGGAGAATTCGCCCTGGAAGGCAAAATCCTCCTGGGCGGCTCCATGATTCCCCGCTGGATCACCTACCTGGTGATGGTCTCGGCCCTGGCGGTCCTTGCCGCCGCGGAGCACCTGGGAAACCGGAACCTCTCCGCTCACTCCCCGGGATAAGCGCTGGCGAAGTAGATAATGTCGTAAATGGTCCGGTCGTTCACTTCGTTCTGGTTCACCTGATGCTTCTGGAATACAACCTGGCCGGAATTTCCCCCGTCCAGCACATAAACCGTCTTGCAGGGCGCGATGCTCATAACCAGGTCCCGCACCTGGGCCAGGTTCAGTCCGTACCAGTTGGAAAACACAAGGTAGTGCAGGGGCTCGATCTGGGCGATGGCGATCCGGGCCGCCCAGTTCCGGGGCTGCGCGGTCAGGGGGGAGTGCTTCTCATCCAGCACGTATTCATCCGGCACGGGCTCCCCGTCGATCACCAGCGCGGGACCGAACTGGAAAGCGTTGATCACTTTCTTTCCGTCGATCTCCTCCTTGTTCATTTCCGCAAGCTCCGGGCCGCCCTGGCGGATATGGAAATTGCCGTCCTCGTCAATCAGCAGCATGTCCAGGTAATCCACCACCGTGTCCCGGTATACAACGCCCTGCCGCAGGCAGTATTTGTTGCCCTCCTGTCCGTAATAGGAATTGCAGAAATCGCCGTCCACCGCCACAACGGCCTGCACCCTCTTGGCGATATCCAGCGTCCTTTTCATAATTCCCCGGGTAAAATTGGCCGGATCCCCGGAAGCGGTCCTCAGCTGTGAGGGGTGCTTGATCTTCACATCCACATAGCAGTAATACACCCCGTGGGTACCGTTGTCCTGGGGGTTGACCATGTTTTCCCTGAATTCGTGGAATTCCGCCCGGATCGTGGGATCCTCATAGCAGTTCCTGTCCTTCTTCCAGGAGGCGCCGGCGTCATACTTCATCCCGCCGCTCAGGTCGATGGGCAGCGTATATGTTTCCTCTCCCAGGGCCGCGCCGGCTCCCGCGCACAGCAAAGCTGCCGCCGCCGCGCTGATTCCCCTGCGGATCCAGGTGTAAATCCTCTTTTTCATTGCGTTCCCTCCGGTCTTGCTTTCACGGTATCATTATACAGGAGGAACCCCGGATGGGCAAGAACAACCGGGCCGGAGGAACCCCGTCCCATGGGAAATCCGGTCGTTTTTCGTGCCGAAAACGTTGTATGCACAATTTCGAAAACATGGTATAATGAAGCGATGCGGCCGCGTCGGGGATGATTGTTTTTTATACGTCCTTATTGTTCTCCCCCGCCTCCCGCAGGACAAACGCTCACTGGCTTTTCGGAAGGAGAACGAACATGAGCAATACGGATATTCTGCAGGTCGCCTCCCGCCTGGAGGAGGACCGGCGTTTTCCCGTCCTGTTTGATATTCTGCGGGACTATGGAGACACGCCGGCTGCCGTCTGGCTGAAAGGGGACAAGGAGCTTTCCCTTTCCTTCGCGGAAATGACCCGCCGCGCCGATGACTACGCCGCCTACCTGAAGGAGAACACTCCGGAGGGCGGCTGGATCGCCATCGCCGTGGACACCTGCCCCAACTGGCAGTCCCTGTTCTGGGGCGTCATCCGCTCCGGCCACAATGCCCTGCTGCTGGATGCTTCCGCGGCGGACAGCATGGTCCAGGGCCTCCTGGAGGAGGCCGGCTGCAAGGTCATTATCTCCCGCAAACCCCGGGGCCTTACCGGTGACATTCACCAGCTTGATTACCGCGCCGTGGCGGACGCGCCCCGCACCATCGGCTTCACCCCCGTCTGGGGCGAGTATGTCGCCATGTGCACCAGCGGCACCACCGGCCGCAGCCGCATCTTTGCCTATTCCGGCGCCGCCGTGTGCGAGCAGGCCCTCGCCACCGTGCAGATCCACCGGGAAAACAAGCGCATCATCCGGGAGGATAACCGCGGCCGCCGGGCCCTGGCCTTCCTGCCCTTCCATCACGTGCTCGGCTTCATGGCCAACGTGATCCTTGTTCCCTTCTGCGGTGCCACCAACATCTACCTGCCGGACCGCACCCCCAATTCCATCATCAACGTCTGCCGCCACTTCCCGCCCCACCTGCTGATTGTGGTGCCGCTGGTAGGCAACAACCTGGTCAAATCCCTGAAGAAAAACGTCCGGAAGGAAAAGCCCGTCCGCCGCTGGCTGTTCAGGGCCTCCTCCGCGCTTTCCCTGGGAGCCCAGTATATTTCTCCCTCCTTCGGTCTCCGCCTGGCGGAAAAGCGGCTCTTCGCCGCCATTGACTCCAAGCTCCTGGGAACCGAGGTGGACGTGGTCATCCTCGGCGGAAGCCATACGCCCCAGGAAACCCTGCGTTCCCTGAACGCCCTGGGATACTATACCGTCAACGGCTTCGGCATGACCGAAACCGCCATCGACGGCTTTGAAACCTCCCTCAGCCTGCGCCGGCGGCTGAACGGCTCCGTGGGCGCCTCCCTGGGTTCCGCCGAATACCGCATCGCCGGTGAAGGCGGCAGCGATACCGGAGAGCTGCAGATCCGGGGCGCCGGCATCCATTCCGGCCGGGTGGTCCGGGGCGAGGTGCTTCCCCCCGACACGCTGGACGGCGGCTGGTTCCCCACCGGGGACGTGGCCCGCATGGATTCCGACGGCCGCGTCTTCATCAAGGGCCGCCTGAAGGACGTGATCATCAACGAATCCGGGGAAAACGTCTATCCGGACGACCTGGAGGATTCCTTCTCCGCCCTTCCCGGCGTGGAGCAGCTCTGCGTCGTGGGCTTCCCCCGCAACAAGCGGGACAATAACGAGGACGTGGTCCTTGTTTTGAATGTAGGCGACAATTACACCGACAAGAATTACCTCAACACCCTGGCCGGCAAGGTGGCCGCCGTCAATTCCCGCCTGCCCCTCTACGCCCAGCTGGACCGGACCCTGGTCACTCCCATGTCCCTTCCCCTGGTCAGCGGCATCAAGGTCAAGCGGATCGAGCTGAAGCGCCTTTATGAGGAAAAGGAACTGATCTACAAGGAGCTGGACCTCCGGGCCCAGAGCGCCGGGGCGGAGGTGGCCGTTTCCGAAAAGGCCCGCGCCAAGTCCGCCGTGCAGGATGAAATCCGCCGCAAGGTGCGGACCATGTACGCGGAAGCCCTGGATATCCCGGAGAAGGAAATCTCCGACAACGCCAATTTCATCGAGGACCTCCAGGGAGACAGCCTCCAGGTGCTGAGCATCGCCCTCAAGGCGGAGGAGGAATGGGGCATCACCATTCCCGCCGAGGAATACGGCCAGTGTGCCACGGTGGAAAGCATGTCCCGGGTGGTTGAAAACCTGCTCAACGGCGGCTCCGATGCCGGCAAGCCCCGGGAACGCGTTCCCGTCCGGCCCATCACCCGTTTTGAGGATACCCCCGAATACCAGCATTTCCTCGAGCGGCAGAAGGCCCTCGTGGGCAACGGCGACAATCCCTACTTCGTCGCCCATGAGTCTCCCCTGCTGGATACCGGCATCGTGGACGGAAAGGAAATCCTTGAGTTCGGAAGCTACAACTACGTGGGCATGAGCGGACGCAAGGAGGTAAAAGAAGCCGCCAAGGCCGCCATCGACAAGTACGGCACCAGCGCCAGCGGCAGCCGCCTGCTGGCCGGCGAAAAGCTGATCCATAAGGAGCTGGAAAAGGAGCTGGCGGACTGGAAGCATACCGAGGACGCCATCGTCTGCGTCGGCGGTCACTCCACCAACGTCACCTTCGTGGGCAACTTCTGCGGGAAGAACGACCTGATCCTCTACGATGCCCTGGCCCACAATTCCATCGAGCAGGGCTGCAAGCTTTCCGATGCCACCTCCCGTCCCTTCCCCCACAGCGATGTGGCGGCCCTGGAAACCATCCTGAAAAGCCAGCGGGCCTATTATGAGAAGGTGCTCATCGTCATCGAAGGCGCTTACAGCATGGACGGCGATATCGCCCCCGTTCCCGACTTTGTCCGCGTCAAGAAGGAATACGGCTGCTTCCTCATGGTGGATGAGGCCCACAGCGCCTGCGTCATCGGCGAGCACGGCGGCGGCGTGGATGAGTATTTCAACCTCGACGGAAACGATATTGATATCAAGTACGGAACCCTGTCCAAGGGACTGGGAACCTGCGGCGGTTACCTGGCCGGCAAAAAGTGCCTGATCGATTACCTGCGCTACAACCTGCCCGGCTTCGTCTTCTCCGTGGGTATCTCCCCGGCCCTGGCCGCCGGCTCCCTGGCCGCCATCCGCACCCTGCGCAGCCACCCCGAAATCATGGAGCACCTGCGCACCGCCATCCGCTCCTTCACGGAGAGCGCAAAGCGCCGCCACCTGGACATCTGCCTGGCGGGCGAAACTGCCGTGCTGCCCGTGCTGGTCGGCAAGGATGAGGATGCCTGGCTTCTCTCCAACGAGCTGAAAAAGCGGGGCGTCAGCGTGCCCCCGGCCATGTATCCCGCCGTTCCCAAGGGCAAGGCCCGTCTCCGCTTCTGCGTCATCAGCGAGCACAAGCCGGAGCAGATCGAGCGCGCCCTGGATATCCTGGAAAGCACCGCCGCGGAATTCGGCATTGAACTGCCGCGCCGCAGCTATGATTCGTGAGGCCGGCAGTCCGAAGGATTGCATGATTTTTCTGTGAAAGGAGCCTGATTTATGGATACCGGAGTCATCATCGCCCTTGCCGTGGTTCTGTTTGTCGCCGTCTTTGCGGTGCTGATCTGCATTTTCTCCAGCGCCGCCGGCACCGTCAGCTCCATCAAGCAGACGAGGGACGAGGATTCTGAGGCGTGAGCCTCCCTCCCCGTCCGAAGCATGAAAA
>OCVV011352987.1_pt1 | contig 27289 bp, 22 predicted proteins | sample 1539721 | NCBI WGS metagenome assembly OCVV01 (sample SAMN02144230, study PRJEB22623) | gut metagenome | biome: sheep rumen | host: Ovis aries | place: New Zealand | reverse complement strand
TCGGCGTAAGGCGGTGCAGGGTTTTCCCTGCCGAATGTACAGACCTGACGAGGCAAAATCTGCACTATTTTGAGTTTATCGACAGACTGAAGCAGCTATCCCCAAACGGAGATAGCTGCTCTTTTTTCTCTTTCGGTTGACAAATAATAATGATATGGTATAATGAACGCATAGCGGACAATTATACCAGAACGCTTATATGGTATAATGAATGCAAAACATTCATTATAATTTATCTAAACGCCCTTGCAGATACGCAGAACAAAGTTCTGCTCCCTGCATATCGGGCAATTATACCATAACGCTTACGCTTATATGGTATAATACTGCTGCAAAGCTTTTGGACGGTGATTCATTATGAAAAAACAAATTCTCATTACTGCTATTGCTGCGGCTTTTATTCTGACAGGCTGCGGCGACAATACAGCAGACAGCTCTTCGGAAAGCAAGGCTGTCAGCTCATCGGCGGCAGAGGAGCTCCCTGAAGTCTCTGCCGAAATAAATGCCGATACTGCTAAGGTCAGCTACCTTGGCCCTGAGGGTACCTACACTCAGGAAGCCTGCGGCGTTTTCTTTGACGGCAAGGGCAGCTATGTGCCTTATGAAACAGTCGGAGATGCGGTCGATGCGCTGATAAGCGGAGACAGCGGCTTTGCGGTTATCCCTCAGGAAAACACTATCGGCGGTGCGGTCACGGACTATGTCGATATTCTTATAGCTGATACAACGGTTTCCGTAGTGGGCGAGGTAGAGCTGCCGATAAACCAGAATCTTCTCGTTCTTCCCGAAACCGAGGTTTCCGACATTAAGACAGTTTATTCCCACAAACAGGGTATCGCACAGGGAAAGGAGTGGCTCGAAGCTAATCTCCCGAATGCCGAAGTGATAGAGGTCTCCAGTACTGCCGAGGGAGCAAAAATGGTCTCCGAAAACGGAGACCATTCATGTGCGGCGATAGCATCTGCTGCCTGCGCTGATGTTTACGGACTTGAAGTCCTCGCCGCTGCTATTCAGAATAATGACAGCAACAAAACACGTTTCTATGTGCTGTCTATGCAGGAGCCTGCCACTGCAAAGGCTGAGCGCACAGCGTTTATTGCAGATGGCAGCGCAGACGATCTTCCCGAGCTTATGAGCGCAATTGATGCACAGGGCATAACTCTTGTAACGATACACGACCGCCCGAATAAAACCGAGCTCGGTGAATATCAGTATGTGATAGAATGTGCTGAGTGCTCTTACGAAAAATATATCAAGCTAACCGAAAGCACCGAGCTTAAAATGCGCTTTCTCGGCTGCTTTGATGTAAAATAGCTAAGCTGAATTACTTACTCTTTTTCTTTGTGATGACTGCAGCCGCAGCGGCAAGAACAACAACGCTCATTACTACAGGAGCACCTGTTCCGGGGTTTGCTGCACTCTGCTCGCTTACTGCCTTTGCAGCAGTGCTGCTTTCAGCCGCTTTGGAGCTTTCATCTGCCTTGGAGCTCTCCTCCTTGACAGGCTCGCTGCTCTCGTCAGCAGGTACTACGACCTCATCAGGCTCATAAAGCAGAGCGTAAACTCCTGCTTTATAGAACTGCGCATTGAAATACAGCTCTACAGTATCACTGTCGGGGAATTCTATCCTCATATCTGTGATCGTGCTTTCCTTGAAGGCGTTCGTTTCGGGATCAAAATACAGGTAATGGAAGGTGCCTTTCTCGAGAAGGTCTTTATACAGCGATGCGTCAACATCATAAGCGCCTGCCATATATTCGACCACAATGTTCTCGATGTCAACAGCCTCAATAGGCTCATAGCCCCTGTTTCTTACTGCCCATGACTCTCCCAGTACGGAAAACTCATGGTTTATGTCGATGTTCTTACCGTTGCAGTACTCATCAAGCGCTGCCTGTACCTGTTCGGAATAAGCGTCATCATCGGGGTCGTCTTTTGAGATAGTACGGCCGAATACCGAATAGTAAACATCATAGCCGTTTTTAAGGAACTCTATATCGGTGTCATCAAAGCCTATTTCTCTGAGCTTGTCATCGTCAGCCTTATCCTCTGCGCTGACTGTTCCGAAATAGAACGCATTACCTCTCTCTACCTGTACATTGTCGGTGTAGTATGAGTCCTCGGCCTTTACCATTTCAAGAACGTTTTCAGGAATATGCTCCCTGATAATGTTCCGGGCGTTTCCTGCAAAGGTGGATATCATTTCAAGCACTTCACCGCCATGCTTTGCTGTGGCATCTCTTGAAATAACGGGAGCCGCAAGCTGCAGAAGATCAGGCAGAGCTGCCTTTAATCCTGCGTACTGCTCATCGGTCAGGCAGGCACTGTGGTCTGCGGCATCAAACTTGCTTATCACGAACTGTGCAAGATTATCAACAGCTGCAGGATAATCAGCCGAGGTCGGGTCGCCCGCAATAACAGGCAGAACATTCATTGCAAGGTCCATAAGCCCGATATTGCTGAACGCACTCTTTGCAAACGCACCCAGTGCAGACATCTGCTCCTTGCTCATTCCGACAAACATTGCAACTATATTTCCGATTGCCTCGCTGTTCTTGCTGTAGCCTGCTCTGTCTATGCTCTGAGTAAGAAAATCAATGAAGCTCTTCTCAAAGTCCTTCATAGATTCAGGCTCTGTGCGTGTCTCTATCGGAAGGAAGCCGATCTTTCCGCTTGAAAGACTTGCGGCATCTATCTGCATGGGCTGTACTGTTTTATCCTCACAGCTGAGGTACTCCTCAACGCCTGCATGGTAAATGCCCCACTGCTCGGGATATACCATAGGTATAATATCATTCGGATTTATAACATCGTGAATATTTGCATACTGTGTATTCTCAGCACTTGCACGGGGTGCCTCAAAGGTGTACACATAAAGGTCGTCGGCCGTTATGCCGAACTCATCAAGGTGCTCGTTTATGTACTTGCCTGTAAGGTCAGCAACTGCACCCGAACGGCTGTAGCCTGTTATCCATATCTTGTCGGCTGTGATCTCATGGCTCTCACAGAAAGCCTTTATACGGTCAGCTACCTTCAGAGCTGCCTCGGAAAGACCCTGTATATCCCCCTCGGCGCCCGAGAGAAGGGTGTTTGCCCATTCTGCACCATAGCGGCTTCCTCTCAGCGCAACTGCGACGATATTCTCATCATCAACAGTAGCAGTGTAGGAAATATATGAGCCTATAGTGTCCTTTGTGGGTTCGCCTTCAACGTCCTGAGCATCAACCTTCGGGTCATACTGCATTTTCATAAACAGATCTGATATATTTGCAGAATTGTCCTCACCGAGAGAACCGAATGCCGTTAAGGCAAGGGCGGCAGACATAGTCCTCAGATGCTCATTCATAACAGATGACGGCTCAGAGAAAAAGTCATCACTGTAATAGAATTTTTCGGTCTTCTCATACTTCTCTCCGAGGGCGTTCTCGCTGCCCGCTGTTACATAGGTGAAGGTACCTGTTACAGCCTTGACGGGCTCGATCTCATCAGCTATGGCACTCATCGGCAGGGCTGATATCAGCACTCCTGCACTGAGCACTAATGCCGCAGCTTTTGTTAAAAGTTTAATTTGTTTCATAAATTACCTCCTTTGTGGTTTATTAACAATTATTATAACACAGAATGCTCCAAATTGCAATAGATAAACCCGTGTGTGCAGAAAAAATTACTTGAAAAAGCCTCTCCGATACTATATAATAAAAGCAGAAAGCAGGTGAGCAAATGAAAAAAGAATCAGAGATAATTCATTCTATACTGGAAGTACATACAGAGGCCAAGGAACCTCTGCGAAAGAGTATGGGCTCCTTGACAGCATTGTTTACAGGCAGCTATGACGAGCCTGTCTCAGACTATCTGAGAAACAGCTTTATCTCTATATGCGGTAATGACGAAAAAGAATACAACTCCGTTATGCAAAGCGATGCATATAAAAAGGCAAACTACGGTGACATCTACACCTTTGACAGGGAGGACGACCTTGGAAAAAACAGAAGCTATGCCTTTATGATAATGCCGAAAATGGTCGGCATCGGCTACGATCAGGAGATACTGCTCCTGCAGGACTGCTGCAAAAAGCTCATTGACTTTGCCGAGGCAGAGGGTCACGAAAGCATAGACATTCTCCTTTTTCCCGATGAAACCACCAAGCTTCCTTTGGCGGTGAAGTTTTTTGTGATGAAGGAGCTCCTCCTTGACCTGACAGAGCGCAGCAAGCGTAAAAGCTGTATAAGGAACATCTACATCTATCTTGATCTTAAAGAAATCACATCGGATACACCGTTTATAAACCATGATCTCTATGTGTTTCAAAAAGCGGGCAAATTATATACGAATCTTGTGGATAAGCTGAGAACCGATCTTGAATGGCTGATAAAGTTTGAAGGAGATATTGAAAAGCTCCTCAGAACATGGGAAGCCGGAAAGGTTCATTTCCTGTACGAAATAACAAACTTTGCAAGGATCACCAAGCGTTTCCCCGACTTTATAAACAAACAGAGAGAAGCTAAAAGCATTCAGGAAGAGCTTATGCAGAGGTATACTAAGTATATCGAAGAAAACCCCGATAAAAGTGCGGAGGATTTCGGACTGACTATAATTGATTATTATTATAATAAATGGACAGAAGAAATGGAAAGGCTGCACACAGAACAGCCCGAAGAATATGAGAAGAGATACGGCAAAAAAAACTATCTCGGCATACTGGAAGAGCTGGCTGCATACAGAAGAAATAAGCTCCCCATTGATCTCAGAGGCAAAAAGCCGAGGTCCTGCTCCCGTGATATGCTTATCAGCTTAGCGGTAGCTATGAACCTTGATGAGAGAGACAGAAAGATTTTTATATCTTCTATGGATATCGGAAAGATATACCCCTTCGGTACAAGAGAAGTCAATATCGAGGAATGTATAAAATCACTCAGAAATATATACCACCCCACTCTGCTCAATACGGTCAGGCTGAGTGATATTAAAGATATGATAGATGATATGGAGCATGATTTTAAAGGCTTCCGTGAGAATTATAATTTTTACTGATGATACCCCCAAAACCGCGTATTTTCGTGGTTTTGGGGGACTTTTTTGTCATTTCCCCATACTTGGGGTTAGGCAGGGCTGAAATTTTATGCTAGACTATAGTCACAGAAGAAAAACAACACGATACCACAGGAGGTAATCACTATGACAAATAACAACAAAATTTTCTGCGGAGACGGAAGCTCTGTAAGACACCCCCTTCTTCCGACCTATGTGATGCACGACAGTGCAAGCGGCTCGTCACCTGTTCACATATCAGCGATCAGCTTTGAAAACGGAGATGTCTGGATAACAACTCCCATTGACAGCGATGTGGCAAGTCTCGTTATAATACTTATGAGGATTGCCGCAAGGGAAAAGAAAAAGCTCAGATTTTTTATCGACAGCCCCGGAGGCGAGGTCAATGCAGGTCTGGCAATACTTGATGCTATGAAGCATTACCGTTACGGTATTGATATTTACTGTGTGGGTCTTGCGGCTTCAATGGCGGCAGTGCTTCTCGCAGGAGGAGAAAAGGGTCACAGGTTCATACTTGAACACTCAAAGGTGATGATTCACGAGCCCCTTATCGCAGGCGGAGTGGGAGGTTCGGCAACATCTATCCAGAGAACTGCGGAATCTATCATCGAAACTAAAAAAACACTCAACGGTCTGCTGGCTGAGTTCACAGGCAGATCTGTCGAGGAGATCAACGAGAAAACAGCTTACGACAATTTCTTCAATGCTGAGGAGGCTATCGAATTCGGTCTCTGCGATGCGATAGCAACAGGCTTTGAGGACATCACAAATGAGGAGGATCAATATGAATAACGAACTTAGCAAAAGCATACTTACTGCAAGACAGACAGGCGCATTCATCAACCCTGACGGCACTCTCACGGAGAACTTCGGCAGGGAGGGCAGACAAAACAGCAACACCGTTCTAATAGGCGGCTCAGGCACAGGAAAGACCTTCGGCAACCTCGCCCAGACTGTGTTCTCGGGCGGCGGCGGAGGCAGTATGGTCATCTCTGACCCTAAGGGCACACTTTATGAGTTATGCGCTGCCACGCTTGAAGAAGAAAACTATGATGTTATGCTATACGATACAGTGGGTTTCAGAGGTATACACTATAACTTAATTGATTCGGCAAAAACACCGAATGATTATCAGAAAGCAGCGCATATCGTTGTATACAACGGTATAAACCGTGACAATGTCAATGACAATATCCAGCTTGAAGCCGAACAGCTCCTGCTGGAGTGCTGTATCGGGTATCTCAAAGAGGGCGGAAAGGGATTCACTGCGAACATTGAGGGGCTTACTAAGCTTATAGGTATGTTCAAGCCCGAAGCGTTTGAAAAGGGCGAAACCGGCAACGCAGAGAGGATATTCAACAGGCACAAGGAGCTATACGAAAAGAGAACAGGGAAATCAAGCTGGGCTTGCGAGCAGTTCAATAAGCTTATTAAGATCCCGGGGTATCTGCTCAGCACAGCCATTGTAAGAGCAGCTCTTGCACTGCAGTGCTTCGACACTGACGAAATGCGTGAAATGAGCAGCTACAGCGATATCGACCTCAAGTCAATTGCTGACAGGAAGACTGCGCTTTTCATCAAGGTCTCCGATACAGACCGTTCAAAAGACCCTGCTGTAAACATCTTCTACACCCAGCTTATGGACACCCTCTGCCGTTATGCTGACAGCCTTGAGGACAAGCATCTGCCTGTGCCTGTGCGCTTCATTCTTGATGACTTCGGCACAAATGTAAAAATACAGGGCTTTGAGAACATGATCTCAAATATACGTTCAAGAGGTATTTCCGTACAGTTTGCATTGCAGACGCTTTCTCAGCTTGAACAGGGCTACGGCGCAGGCTCAAATACGATACTTGCAAACTGTGCGACAAAAATCTACATGGGCGGCTGTGACTATAACACAGCGAGATACTTCTCTCTGCTGGCTAACAAGCCTGTTGAGAAGATACTCTCAATGCCTATGCTCAGACACCTCTATGTCCGTCAGGGGGGCATAGCAAGGTTTGCAGATACACTGCTCCTTGACAGCTACGATCTGGGAGCACATTCCCCTGAATGCAAGACAAGAAAACCGGTAAATCATAACATTGAAAAGTGAAAGGAAGTATAATTATGTTGTATTCAATCAATTTATCAGAAAATAAGTGCGCTTGCTGCAGCTGTAACCTTAACAGCAGCATAGTAATAGTCGGAAATGAGATCGCAGGCTATTACTGCGAGGACTGTGCAAAGGAAAACAAGCCGAAATTTGCATACACCTACATCAACAAGGACGACGGCACTGCCGCCCTTGTCCTTGATGAGAACAACTACGCTAATATATATAGTAAAATACAGGCATCAGAGCACGCTGAAAACATCATCAATGTTGACGGAACTCTGAACAGAATGACTATTAAGCGTAACGGTATCATATTTGTTGAGCTCTACGATAAAACTCCCCGTGAACGCCCTCTTGAGGAGCTCCTGAACACTGACGATGACCTTTTCAGGCAGGCAAAGCTTGTTCAGGGTTCTAATGTAAAGGTCATGGAGAGGAAGTCACGTATGTCGAACAGAACATATATCTTCTTCAAGACCGATTCACCCGCACAGACATATTCTGTTCTTCAGAATGCCATCGGAAGGCTTGATTCTTACAATAAGGACATACCTGTATACTTTGAGAGCTGCCCTACAGATACTATGGGACTTGCAAGAACTCTGCTTGCAGAGTCGGGACACAAGGTGGTGTTCTGCTCGGGCAGAAAAAAGGGAAAGCAGGAAAAAGACTGCATTTTCCATATTGACTTTTCCATGAATGAGCTTTATGAGTACTGCCGCAGCCGTATAGTAGGACAGGACGATGAGCTCATAAAGGCAGTTTACCTCGTTTATGAGTACGTCGAAAACACTGCATATAAAAAGAAGTTCACACCTCCTAGCTGGATCCTCACTGCGCCCAGCGGAATGGGCAAGACAGAGTTCTTCAGGGCTGTAAGAGACTTCTTCGCTATGCATGATGTTCCCATACCCGTTATCCAGAGAGACCTCAGCCGCATAACCGAAGCAGGCTACAAGGGTGCGGAGGCAGAAGAAATCCTCAAGGATATTCTCATAGCTTCCGACAGCCTTGATATGAATCGCAAGGGCTTTTCCGATATCGGAACTGCAATAGTATTCCTCGATGAAGCAGACAAGAAGTTCATGCCCAGCATAGACAGCAACAAACGCAACTTCAACGCGGCAGTACAGGCAAATCTCCTTACCATAGTTGAGGGCTCAGCTCAGTATGTAAAGATAGATCAGGAGGATCTGTCGGGAATTGTAGATTCTGCAAAAACGATGTTTGTGTACATGGGTGCATTCCAGGACTTAAGAAACGACAAGCGTGAAAACGGAGCAGCAATGCGTGCTATCTTCGGAGATGACGATGATGAGCTTGATGAGCCCGATGAGCTCTTCTTTGAAAAACTCACCATGAATGACATGATGGAGCAGGGAATGCTTCAGGAGATCGCAGGAAGGATAACCCTTGCGGTAAACTTCCACAAGATCAAGGAAAAGGATATGCGCTGTCTTATCAAAGACAAAGCAGAGCAGTTAGGAAAGGAGAAAGGAATTACGGTCAGACTTACGCCAAAGGCTCTCAAGGAGCTTGTTGACAAAGCATATACACCTCTCGGAGTGAGGGCACCTATGAACCGCATCAACGAGCTGATAATAACATCTCTTGCTGAAAAGCTTCGCAGCGGCAGCTTTGACAGGGACAATGAGATGCTCATTATCGACGCAAAGGGACGCACAAGGTTCAAACCTAAAGAGATTGCAGACCCTCTGGAGGGTATGAGCGCATAAACTAAACGACTGCGGAAAACCGCAGTCGTTTTTGTGATCCTGTTTCAGCTTATATGATTGACAGATCATTCAGAAATGTGGTATAATGAAGCATAGCGTTCATTATTAATGCCCTTACAGATATGCATATCGGGCAATTGTATCGGAGGTATCTTTTATGAAAGTTCTTATATTAAACGGAAGCCCCAGAGTGGGCGGAAACACATCTGTTGCGCTTGATGAAATGGTAAAGGTCTTTGAAGCCGAAGGCGTTGAGACTGAGGTCTGTCAGATCGGAAGCAAGGACATAAGGGGCTGTATTGCCTGCAACAGGTGCTCGGAGCTTGGTCACTGTGTGTTTAATGACACTGTGAATGAGCTCGCCCCGAAGTTTGAGGAAGCTGACGGTCTTGTAGTCGCAAGCCCTGTTTACTATGCTTCTGCAAATGCAACTCTTGTTGCCTGTCTTGACAGGCTCTTCTACAGCACAAGCTTTGATAAGACTATGAAGGTGGGTGCAAGCGTTGTTGTTGCAAGAAGAGGCGGCTGTTCAGCCACATTTGATGAGCTAAACAAGTATTTTACTATCACAGGTATGCCTGTGGCTTCAAGCCAGTACTGGAACAGCGTTCACGGCAGACAGGCAGGAGAGGCTAAGCAGGACCTTGAAGGCTTGCAGACTGTCAGGGCACTTGCAAGAAACATGAGCTTTCTTATGAAGTCGATAGCCCTCGGAAAAGAGAAGTACGGCCTTCCTGAAAAAGAGCCTTGGGTGGCTACTCACTTTATCAGATAAGCTTAAGGCAGACTTAAATGAGCTACTACACACTAAAAAACGGAATGAAGCTGTACTATGAGGATACGGGCAAAGGTCCGACTGTTGTTTTTCTGCATGGCTGGGCAAGCAGTCACGATGTTTATGCCGAACCGATAAAGCTGCTTAAAGACAAAGCCCGCTGTATTTCATACGATCACAGAGGTCACGCAAAAAGCAAGTCGGCTCACAGAGAAAAGGTCACTATGGAGACACTCGCAAGCGACCTTAATGAGCTTATTACAGGGCTGGGACTGTCGGATATAACTCTGGTAGGCTGGTCTATGGGCGCAGGCGCTGTAATGACCTATATCCGTGACTACGGCTGCAAGGCGCTGAAACAGGTTGTGCTCTGTGATATGACACCAAAACAGCTCAATGATGAAAGCTGGAGCATGGGTCTTTACAAGGGGCGCTACACCAAGGACACGATGAAGAATAATCAGGGCAAATCCTTTATGCAGCTATATATGATGTTTACCCTCGGGGCTGTGCCGAAATACAGAAAGCTCCCGAAGTTTATACTCTATATTATGCTGAGAAAAAAGCTTCACAGGTTCAGTATAAAGGTGCTTGAAAGCCTTGCACGCTCCCTCAAGGAAGAGGATTACAGAAATGTGGTCGGACAGATTACTGTTCCTCTTACTTATTTTTATGCAATTCCCGGCACTCTGTTTACGCCGAAGCTTGCCGACTGGTATAAGGAAAACTCCCAAGCGCCGTTTTCCTCAGTGTCATTTAAGAACAGTACCCATAAGCTGATCAGAGAAAACCCCGCCAAATTCGCCTCAGAGATAGAAAAACTGCTATAGTGCCTGCGTGACTTGTTGGGGAAAACCTTTCTGATGTAAGATGTCTTTAACGCAGAATACTAAATCAAACCGAATAGGACAATGATTCCCGATACAGTTGTATCGGGATCTTTGCTTTATTGTAATATGAGGTCTCGGACTGATTATAAAGCGACAGCCGTGCAGCACCTTACAAATTCAAAAATTTAATATGCTAGTGTAGCACAGTTGGTAGTGCAGCGCATTCGTAATGCGCAGGTCGCCCGTTCGAGCCGGGTCACTAGCTCCAAAGAACCGCTTAGGATTACTCCTAAGCGGTTCTTTGTTGTTTGACTGATTAGGATAAAATCATATGCCTGATAATTTTTGTCCCAAAACTATTGACATTTGTCCCAAGGTGATATATAATATAATTGAATTGGAGGTTGTTGTTATGAAGAAGAAGAATATATTGAACCTCATAAAGTATTATTCTGATAAAAATGATGTTGGTTTTAGAAATGAGGCGTATGAAATCGCTAAAGATTTTGATGCAAGTGGAGACTATCAATTAGCAGAATATATTATGGCACTTCTATCAAATGCAAATACTTTTGTTCCACAAATGAACGAAGTGGAAACAGGATTTTTAGAGAAAGTAGCTATAAATAATGAGCCGCTTCCTCTTCCAGAGCAGATTCAACAAGATGTAATTGGAATTATTAACGCCATTAATCATCGAGTTGGCGTTAATAAGTTCCTGTTTGAAGGGATGCCGGGAACAGGAAAGACAGAAACAGTAAAGCAGATTGCAAGAATACTTGAACGAGAATTATATATAGTTGATTTTTCGTTAATTGTCGATAGCAAACTTGGCCAAACGCAAAAGAACATTTCTGAACTGTTTAGTGAGATTAATAACTTCTCTAATCCAGATGCGGTTATTATTCTTTTTGATGAGATTGATTCAATAGCCTTAGATCGGACTAATTCTAATGATTTAAGAGAAATGGGAAGAGCTACTTCAGCAATATTGAAAGGCTTAGATAATCTTGATGAACGTATAGTAATAATTGCAACCACAAACCTTTATGGGCATTTCGACAGAGCGTTGACCAGACGTTTTGATTCTATAATAAGTTTTGATAGATACACAAAAGAAGATTTAGTTGATATTGCGGAAATATTGCTAAATGATTACCTTAATAAATTCAAATTTGCGGGAAGGAATATCCGTTTATTTAAAAAGATTATTTCTTTGATGAATCCATTGTTGATGCCAGGAGAATTGAAGAATGTCATTAAAACCTCAATAGCCTTTAGTAATCCAGGCGAAGAGTATAATTATCTCAAAAGAATATACCAAAACATAACTAATAACTCAGAATTAGATGTTAAAACCTTAAATAGTCAGGGGCTTACTGTTAGAGAAATAGAAATTCTCACAGGTATTTCTAAAAGTCAAGTTGCAAGGGAATTAAAGGAGTGAGTACATGAATCCTACATTGCAGTTAAAAGGAAAATTCGAGCATAAACCTAATCCCAATAAACCTGGAGCCAGAAATATTCCAAAAGGAAGAAAGGTTGATTCAAAGCATTTGTCTGAACTTATAGAGCAATTAAAAGCTATTGCTGCATATTGGCAAAAAGACAGAACTATAGGCGGAATCCTGCTCAGTGTATATTATATCGATGTAATAGCCAAAAGCAATAGGATCAATTCATTGTTTAAAAAAGGGAAAATATCATCTAACGATACAATCAGAGGCTCCCGTTTTGAAGGAACTCCTCAAAAGCATGTGTTTATTCACTTCATAAGCGAAGAAGTATTATATGAAGCTATACGCAAATTATCTATCGTCAATTCGTATATAAAAAATAAGTATAATGGTTGTATTACTCACGATATAATTGATACTATTAACAATAACGAAAAGGTTTATGAGTGTGAAGATATCAAAAGAAGTGTATTTGTAAATACACTGGTTGATGCTTATTATGTTAGTAAATTTGCAGTTGATACAAAAGTTGAGGATGTAGAAGAGGCTGTAATAATATCTCTGTATAAGACCAATATCTCTACACGTGATCTTTTAGACAGAATCGGTATTGATATAGCCGAAACTAAAATGATAGATGATCAAACTTTAAGAGTATCACCAGAGGATTTTGCAAAACTCAAGATGAACGTGCCTTATCTAATATCTATGAAAGTTGTGGATATGAGAGAGATTGCAAAAGAAGATATATTAGGATATGATGATTTTGAACCATTATCCATACCAGATCCATCAAACGAGCCTTTTGTAGGCGTTATTGATACTCTCTTTGATGATAGTGTTTATTTTGGCAAATGGGTTACATACAAAAGAATGATTTCCGATGATATAGAAGTTGATAGTATTGATTATGAACATGGAACTGCGGTTTCTTCAATCATTGTTGATGGGCCTTCATTTAATAAAAACTTGGATGATGGTTGTGGAAGATTTAGAGTTAAGCATTTTGGTGTTGCAACTCATGGAAGATTCAGTTCATTTACAATAATGCGTAGCATTCGAGAGATAGTTAAGGCAAACCCTGATATAAAAGTCTGGAATTTATCTCTTGGTTCCGCATTGGAGATCAATCCTAATTATATGTCTCCTGAAGCTGCAATTCTTGATGAATTACAAAGCTTATATGATGTAGTTTTTGTTGTAGCGGGAACAAATAAAGGCAGCAGAACAAAGGAAACAATGAAAATTGGTGCCCCTGCTGATTCACTTAATTCTTTAGTGGTTAATGCGGTTGACTTTAAGAATAACCCCGCTTCATATCATCGAGTAGGTCCTGTTCTGTCTTTTTTCAACAAACCAGATGTAAGCTATTATGGCGGTGATAAAGGAGAATGTATCACAGTCTGTTTACCAAATGGTGAAGGAAAAAAGATAGGCACATCATTTGCAGCTCCATGGATAGCACGCAAGCTTGCTTTTTTAATTTATAAAATGGGTTTCAGCAGAGAAATTGCTAAGGCATTGATAGTTGATTCCGCAGCTGGATGGAATCGTCGAGATGATACTACACACTCTATAGGATTTGGAGTTGTTCCGGTTAGAATTGAGGATATTGTTAATACACCTGACGATGAAATTCGATTTATAATGACTGGATTAACAGAATCATATGAAACCTATACCTATAGATTACCAGTGCCATATGAAAACGATGCTCATCCATACTATGCACGAGCAACTTTATGCTATTACCCGACTTGTTCGAGAAATCAAGGTGTAGATTATACTGACACAGAAATGGATATTCATTTTGGAAGAATTCATTTAAGTAAAGGCAAGGTTTCAATAAAGTCGTTAAACAATAATACGCAAGGTGATTCGTCCGGAGCTGGTCTATATGAAGGTGTCGCAAGAACTCTTTATCGCAAATGGGACAATATCAAACATATTAGCGATCAAATAAAAAGCAGAGCGATTCCAAAGAAAAAATATGAAGCAGGTATGTGGGGACTTAGTATAAAAACTAAGGAACGACTGAAATCAAAGCATGACACTCCTATGCCATTTGGTGTAGTAGTAACATTAAAGGAAATGCATGGAAAAAACAGAATAAATGATTTTATTCAAATGTGTCAGCTTAATGGATGGATAGTCAATCGTATCGATATCGATAATAGGATTGATATTTATAACGTTGCTGAGGAAGATGTAGAGTTTGATTAAATATATAATGTGAGAATAATGGGTTTGTGAGGTGTAGATAAAATGACTGTTATTGGATTTAGAGTATCAACTAAAGAGATAAGGTATGCAGTTTTAGAAAAGAGGGATAACTCGATTGCTTTCTTAAATAAGGATAGTGAGAATCTTATAAAGTTTCCAACATCGATAATCAATATCGAAGATAAACTGTACTGGGCCAAGAGTGAGATAGATAGAATTCTCAGGATCAATTCGACAATTAAGAAAATCTATCTGAAAACAAATGAATTTAACGGAAATGAAAACAGCAGTAAGAGAGAGACAACATATATTGATGCATTAATATTACTATCAGCAAAAGAACACACTATTCCTGTTGAGAAGAAATTGTACAATCAGCTTGGGACTTCATCTAGCAGAGTTAAAGTGTTATGTGAAGGTCTGTTAGGAAAAACTGATAAGTACTGGGACAACACAATGGCTGATGCAATGCTAGTGGCTTATAGGGGATTAGAAAATGATTTTTAATAAGAATGACAAAATTTATAAATATATTCTTTTAGATTATATTGGTGGAGGCAACTTTGGAGAAGTATGGAGAGCTAAGGATCTATCTTTAAACACTGAATGTGCATTAAAACTTATACCGCCAAATCGTACAAGTGTTGACGATCGACTTTTGGAAGCAAAAATAGGTAATAAGCTTAACCATGTAAATGTAGTAAATATAAAGTATGCAGATGTCGTAGAATATGGATTTAATTCTTCATTAGTTGCAATAGCTATGCCTTATTATGAAAAAGGTTCTGTAATAAATATGGTGAATAGTTGCAATTTCTTACAAACAGATTTAGCGATAAAGTGTTTGATAGATGTTTTACGTGGTTTAGAATACTTGCATGAAAATGATTATTATCATTGTGATATCAAACCTAATAATATTTTAGTTGGAGATAATAATGAGTTTATATTGACGGATTATGGTATAACATGTTTTTCGCCAAATCATGAAGCAATAAAGCCTAAGCAGATATATTTGACCCACGTTTCTCCCGAAACCCTTAAAGAGGATGTCTACGATATAAGAACGGACATTTATCAAGTAGGGCTAACGGCATTCAGATTGTTTAATGGTATTTCAGAAATTAGTGATAAATTTCAGAGTGACCCAATCAGGTTTAAAGAGAATGTGTCTAATGGAGTGCTTATTAACGATTCTGATTATCAGTTGTATGTTCCGAGAAAAATCAGACATATTATCAATAAGGCGATTGATATAGACCCAAATAAGCGCTATCAAACCGCTTTAGCTATGCGAAGGGATTTAGAACAACTATCAATAAAAGGTTATTGCGCAGCAAATAGTAACGGTAATATTGTGTTTATATCAGGAAATAAAGAGTATAGATATGAAGTCAAAGAAACAGACAAAAATCTTTATGATTTTTATGTATATCAAAAAAATATTAAAAGTGGAAGAGAAACAAAAGCAAGTAAGTTTTGTAAAGCCAAAATAAAAAATGCCGATGTAAAAAAACAAGTATCACAGTTAGTCAACAATCTAATTTAGTATTTGATAAGGAGAATGTATCAAGCGATTTCTATTGCTTATGTTGCTGTAATAAAAAAAGCTGCTATATACAATCATGTACATAGCAGCTTTTTACTTATACCATATTAAGAAATCCCTTAGCAAACGCATCAGGCAGCAAGAACTGTTTCTCGCCTTCCTTGAAGTGAACTATAACATACTTATTGGACTTATACTTCTTGACAATTGTGCCAACACCAAACATTTTATGCGAAACCTTAACTCCGACTTTAACTTTTGAAATGTCGAAGGATTGGGCTTTAGTTTTTACAGGAACAGAAGGCTTCTTAGGCTTATTGTCAGGAGTAGGTATGCCGTACTGTGCAGTAACAAGCTCCTGTTTTGGTGGAGTTACAGTAACGGCAGCGGCAATAGTGTCTGCTGGAGACTCATTGCTTTCAGGAGCGTCCATAGTTGCCTGCTGATTATAGAATAGCTTCTCGTATTCCTCTCGGCGGATAACAGTATCCCAGCCACCGATCTCGTCACTTTCGTGCTTGTCGATGCCCGTATAAACAAGGCTTGCATCCTCATAACGCTTGAACTTAAATATAGCGTCATTCATGAGGCTTGCATTGAATACGCCTATGGAGCACAGCAGCTCGAAGTCCTTGACGTCAAGACCTGTGACTTTCTTGAAAAGTCCCGGTTCCAGCTGAGTGATAACATCTTTCAGCGAACGCTCACGGTAGTCGGTAAGGTACATAAATACAGGTACACGGGTTGCAAACTTGATAAGCTTCTCCTGTATCTGCTTGCGGAGTGACTTGTATTCCTTTTCCTCGTCAGTAAGCTCTTTTTTCTCCTTGGGAGTGAGCTTGTCCGTACCTTCCTTCTTGGCTTTTTTTACAGCTTCGGATTTGTTGATGATAGTTTCGATATCCTGATTAAGGCTTCTGAATCCCTCGATACGCATAAGTGCGTCGAGGGCGTCTTTATTATTGATAAGTCTTTGCAGCGTATCATTATCAACATTTACAAGCAGAGCCGACTCCCAACGTTTGGCGAGAAGTGTTGCCGATGTGCCTGCCATTGCGATATCAAGCACGTCCTGTGCATTGATAGCTTTCATCGTCGAGCCGTCATAGGCAAGGACGGGAAGGAAGCTGATGAACTCCGCAACCTTCTTCTCAGGATTTGACTCGTCCACATTCAGTCGTCAGGAGTAGTCTGAGATCTGACGCAGTGCACGGTCAAGGGCAAAATCAAAAACATAGCATTCACGTTTCATTATCTCAGCCTCGCCGTTTTCGGCAGTTATCACCCAGGGCGACTGAACTCTGAATGCTGCCTGGAAGTAAGTTTCAGGACTTTTGATATTACGCAGCATGAATATTCCCGTCCACGGCTTGACTGTAACACCTGTTGTCAGCTTGCCGCATGACAGAGTTATAGTTTTTGTTTCAAGGGGATTTTTCATGGAGCTGATAACAGGTGCAACTGCGTCAAGTCCTATTCCTGCTTTTGAACCTGCACAGAGGTTTATCTTATAATCGTGATAGAAGGCGTTCTGCTTTTGCTGCAAGAGATTATACATAGCTTCGCATGATGCTATCTAATTGACTTCCGTTTCCTGCCAGATATTCCTGAACTGCTTCTATTTTAGTTTCAGCTGAATATTTTTTATTTGAATGTCGTATTTTTATTAATTCTATTCCTTCTGTCTGAGCACGGCCAACAAGCACTAGTAATCGTTTGTGATCTATCCCATATTTCCTTGCAATCGATCGATAGCTACCTTCTCCATTTAGGTATTCTTGCACCGCCGAAATCCGTTCCTCATCCGTTAGTTTACTTCGTCTTGACATAAAATATCCCCCTTTGAGTTTTCACACTTTTGTTTTTTCGTGTGTCCACTCTAGGGGGATTATATCAATTTACGGGGGATTTTTATGCTTATTGTATTTGTTTTGGAATTAATCTATAGGTCGGAGAATTATCATCAAGGGACATTTTATAAACAGGAATTCCTTTTTCAGCAGCAATATCTTTTAACAATCTTTCGTTTAGATAGCTAATACGTCTTCCTAAATAAATTGCTACCGGAGAAGCAGAAAATGGAGCATTAGCTTTTAATTGAGTAGCAACATCGCTATTAGTATAAATAATACGCCATTCTTTTTCATATGCCCATTCTGTTGATTTTTGCAAAGCAACTTTTGTAACCATTGTTTGATCAGGGCAATGGATAATATTGTTTACGATATTTGGTGGGAAATAACTGGCAAAAACGCTATACTTTAGAAGAAATTGAATATATTCATTTGGAACACTAAATCTGGTATCGCTGTATAGTGTTGGGAAAAGATTAAAAGTTTCTAAAGCTCCATTGCTAAGAGAGTTATTCCATGCAGCTTGATTAAAAATATATGCTAAAGAGAAACCTGATTCATCATTTGAGTATAATCCCCACATTGCCGGCGAAGAAATGTCTTCACTTAAACATGTTATTTTTATAGACTTTTGTATAGTCGAAAACAGCAGTCCTATATTATTTCTTGCCTTATCCAAAATCTCATCTCGTTTTGACCGAATCATTTTGAGTTTTTGTTCATCAATATTCGCAACTATACTATTTAATGGAGAGTTATTAGATTGATTGTTTGAAATAAAGCTTTGAAGAGCCTCGTCAGACAAACTGTTCTGTAAATCATTTTCTACTTCAGAACGATTGAAGAACAACCTTCCATCATATCCGTCATTCATTTTTTCTAAATTAGCAACCCATATTTGATTTTTATAAAATGAATCAATCCTTTTCTCATCACATCGCAAAAATCGAAAAAGCGTTTGAGGGAAAAAAGTGCTAATATAATTGGTCATCAAGGAATACCTTTCATTACATTCTTGTAGTGAAAGAGTAGAAGGTATTACTGTTTTATATAGAATATCCGCAAATTGTTTTCTTTCATTTATGTCCATGTTTTTGCTCCTATTCTTATATGTATTAAAAATCAAAATGGGAAGCAAGGATTATTATTTCGTCGTTCTTACTTCATAGAAAACTAAATATGGTTCATCGATAGGTTCTTTATCAGTATTGCATGATGAAGCAAAACTCCATTCGAGTAAAATAGTGTTTCCTTCAAGTAGTTCATCTCTATAAATACTGCTTATTTTCTTTGCGTACTTAAGTAGTTGATTTATTTCAATTTTATTTAAGAATTCTTTATTTCCATAGCTTGAAATAAGGTTATTTTGGCAATCAAAAGCCATTGATACGTCTAAATCTTGGTTTGTTACCAAATTCCACAAATCATTTTTAATTGCCTCAATAACGATTTTATCCAAAAATACATTCAAAGTACCACTTTTATGTGCAATGAAGTATGGATAATAAATTACAATCCCATTTCCATCTAATCGTTTGTAAAGGTTGTCGGCAAACGCAATGGCTTCATTAGCTGGTTTTCCAATAAGACGTGGTAAGTTCAAATCATTGCCTCTAACTACAGCAGAGCGTATTGTCCATAGATAATTATTTGGCAATTCTATCCCAGGTTTGTATTCTTTCCATGGAATAGTTGGAATTGCCAAGTCCCTAAGTTCATAGAAACCCATAAGTTTATTCATTTTAATTCTCCTGATTATCCTAAAATGTTGTTGAAAGATTTACCAGTAATTTGTTCATAAGTATTAATTGCATAAGAATCCATCATACCAGAAATATAATCACATATTAAACGATTCTGAAGCTTTTCTTCAGATTGGTCTATTCTGTATCTTTCAATTAGGTTTTTAGCGCGATATTCCGGAGGTAGAAAATTAATATTATTAATATAAAAATCCTTTAAATAGGCAAGAACCCTTTTACCTCGTTCTTCATAATAATAAACATCATTATTATGGTTTATACAACGGAAAGTGATTTCCTTTAAACCGTCAGCAAGTTCTTTGTATGTTGCAAAATCCAACTCTTTAGCATTTTTAGTACCTGTTTTTTTCTTAAAGTCACCATTAACGTCTACTAAATCTATGTCTGAAATCAAAGTAAAAATTATACTTGATGATAATTCTTGCCTAAACAACTTGCAATACTCTGTAGAATCAATACTTTTTGAGCCAAAGCCAGATTTTTCTTTGGCTTTATCAACCAGCTCTTTTAATTTTAGATACGAAGTAGATTCGCCATATAATGAGGAATACTCATGTAATATTTCATCAATAATAAATGCTTTAACTCTTAGTCCGTCTTCTAAGTCGTGAGCAGCATATGCAATTTCATCTGCTAAATCAACTATTTGTACATCAAGAGTACGAACTGGGATTTCATTTTCGTCAACGAAAATTTTTAACAGATTATAATCATCATCGTAAATAAATTTTGTATTTGGGCTACCGTCCTGATTATCTCGTTTGTTGAAATACTTAACCACGCTTAGTAAAGTTCTATATGACAAATTTAAACCTGGAAAATCTGGCTTCTTTTTTTCAACATTTGTAAGTATTCTAAGAGTTTGAGCATTGCCTTCAAAGCCTCCAACATCTTTAAACAACTTATTTAATTCTTTCTCTCCTGCATGTCCGAACGGTGGATTACCTATATCGTGAGCTAATGCACCAGCTTCCACAACAAATAATTCTGTTGCTTCATAGTTTAATTCAGCTGCTACTGATCTGGCAATTTGAGATACCTCCAGACTATGCGTCAACCTATTTCTGAAAAACTGATCGTTTTTTATGCCAAGTAATTGCATTTTTCCTTGTAAACGTCTAAAAGATGACGAATACATTATTCTGGAATAATCTCTTTGATATTCCCCTTCTATTCTATTTCTTAATTCTTCAGGGTGCTGACGCTTTTCCAAACAATCTTCATTTAACCTTGTACGATATTTACGAGAAATATCACCAGCAATACTATGTAATCTTGATTCCATAAAAATTCCCCTCACATAAATTAATGAATGTTTAATTGTCTTACATAATCTTGGAATTCTTCATCAGAAGTAAAAGTGTCATCGAAATCATTGATATTTCGTACTTGACCACAACCAAGATCAAATGATACCGTTTGGGTAAACGATTTAAAATCATCATTTTTTTCGCATAAACGATCGATAGTATTCCAATCTAATTCGTTTTCTCGCGCAGACAATATTATTTCGCTTTGAGTATAGTCATCAGCATTCATCTTAATAAAACCGATACCGAATGCACGATTAAGCCGCCGCAGTTCGTCAATAAAATCAGGATTCTGATCATATTTCAGAGCAACAATATATCCTTCGTTCGCCCAACTTGAGTTAGAAACAGCTTGAAAGTAGCTCTTTCGCAAATTTGTAAAAGACAACTCTATTTTCATCTCAAATGAAAAAAGTTTAACATCACTATGCTCAATTGCCGACATTAATCTTCTCGTGTTATCGCTAAAATCATCAAAAGGATACCTAACAGCCACAATATCAGGATGCAACCACTCGTTTTCACCACGCTGTCCTCTGGATGACACTTCGTGATATATGGTTTTGGCATAACAATTGAAATGTGAATCAGAGAACACGAATGATGTAAGTATTTTGTGTAAATCTCGTTCGTTGAAGCTATAATGAATGCTTCTTGCATTTACAACAGGAACACTCGCAGGCATTCCTGTTAATTCACGCAATGAGAAAAGGGCTGGTCTCTTAGAGACTTGAATAAAAGGGCTGTTCTCCGGATTGCTTTTAATGCTAACATATAATTGAGCACTAAGAGTTTTTATTGGCGTTTGACCGCGACTTATTAGTTGTTCAGTAAGTCCGAGTTCAGTAGCTTTTTCCCATATTTCATTAGGCGCCATCGCTCTATTTTCAGTCCTAATAACATCGATAGCTAATTGAGTAAAAGTTAATGGCATAATATCACCTTCAGGAAACTACATCATTTCGATAATGTTCTTCTTGTACCAAGTAGGTATTGGCTCATTTGAACTATATGCCTGTTCAAATATGTGGTACAACTGCTTGTATTTAAAGTTGTTTTGAACTATTGTTTTCAATTCTGTAGTCTGTAAAGGGATTATCTTGAGTCCGTTGACAGACTCTGTATAATCCTGATTATAATACTGATATGTTCTTCTATTTCTGAAATCCGAGATGACATTCCTATCAAGGTATGTTGTTGTAAACACACAATAAGAATTGCTGTTACCATTGTTAAGAATGTATTCTCCAAGATGACGTGAAACAGGCTCCATTTCCATTCTTCGCTGATTAGTTCCGTCGGCAAGAGTAGCCTCGAGCAGCATGCTGTGTTCTGGATAGTCATTGCAAGCGGCATATTCATAAACGATGTCAGCTTCGCCGCCGCCAGCATGAGTTTTTGGAAGTAGATCAGCTTCGAGCGACAAGTTCATATATTTTAAGATATTACCCTTGCGTTCGCTGACTTTATACCATATTACGCCAAGAACATACTCAAAAATAGTAGGAATATCTGCGTTATCCGTTACTAGTTTCTGAATATCGTCATCTTCACGTTTTTCAAATTTGTCAAGTAGATTAATGAGAGTTGCATCATCAAATTTTGAATCAATGAGTTCGTTGAAACGCTTCAATCGTTCATCAATAACTGCCTGTTTTGCGTCGACCATGTTTTTGATGTTGCCGCCGAGTTCCTTGTTAATACCTTTTATTATTGCGTTTTCGTTGACGCTGAGGCAAGGCGCGATATCTTCGAGTTTACAATTGGTAAAGAGCTTGTCAGATGTGACAAATCCATAATCAAATAGCTTGTCTATGATAGTATTTAAGAAATGCTTCGGTACAATATCAAGATGAATTTTGTTTCCCTCGAAAATAACAACGTCAGTGATTTTGAAATATCTTTTGTTTAAATCATAGTAGTCTTTTAAGGTTGCCTTTGCTTTAAGCAAGTGCATAGTTCTGAAAAATGCTATATTGAAGTCGCGCTCATTATCAACATTTGTGAACATCGAGTCTTTTAAGCAATTACGAGGATTCTTTTCGATTGCTTTTTTGTTGGTAGTTTTTAAGAGAGTAGCTCTCCATAATTTACCGATTTTAACTTTGTCAAGGGACTTTAAAACATCGGAGAGTTTACTATAATCCTTATTCAAAAACAGCTTCTTAAGATTAAGATATAGCGAGTAATAAGGTTTATCGTAGTCTCTGCTTTTTCTGTTAAAGCCAATGCAGCATATGAGTTCTTCGCTTGGTTTGTTGTTGAGAAGTGTATTAAGCGCCTGCTTATAGTTGTTCATCATCATTAACGTGTCAATGATGATATCATCAACGCTTTCGCCGTTTTTACGAAGAGCTTTTATCTTGTTTTTTATGAAAATAGTATTCTCTTTATTAGTGCATAGCGGTAGCAGATAAGTGAATTCTTCTTTTGAAAGGTATTCAAGCTCTGAAAGCAGGTATACAAGCACAATAAATGGACGTACACTTCCATTTTCAACTGGATTTGACGTTTTTAGTAGCTGCTTGAAATAGATATAGCTATCCTTAGCGAGTTGCAAGGTGTTATCCGGTTCAAAGCTGCCACTGAGACTGATTTGTAAGAGAGCCTTTCCAGCTTCAGTTAATCTTCTCTCAGGGGTTAAGAGTCCAATATCAACAAGTCCTGAAGTCTTCTCGCGAGCGTCTTTGTCTTTCCGTGGTGCGTGGCCTTTAACGAATTTCTTTTCCTTCATGAAGAAGTAGTACTTTTCTTGTAAGCGCGAATTATTACTCCATGGTTCGGAGGAGTAGTCGGGGTTCTGCCAGAATTCATTTAAAAGCTCAAGTTGCTTCTCGATTAGTAAATTGAAACTCTTCATTCTAAAGCTTGTAGTTCCTAAACTCCAGCAAAAGCTTTTATATGCAATGTTTTCGAGTGGCATTTTTTAATCCCCCTTAGTAATTAATTATTAATACTTCGTCAGAACCAGTTTGACGATCCTTTTTCTGATAATTAGAATTTGAGTATCCGTATGCCAAGTGAATGATTTTATAATTATTTCTGTCGAGCCATTCGGATAATATATGATTTGTTTTGCCTTCACTGCTTAGTACGTTTGATAAAGCAAAGCGTATTCCGCGAGCATTGGCAGCATCTAAATAATTATAGAGAGCTTTTTCATCATCCTCTGTCCAAGCGTTTTGCTCATTGTATGTAGCACAAGTGATAAAGTATGGAGGATCAGCGTAAATAAAATCATCAGCATTGAATTTATCTAAATCAATTTCTCTGAAATCCTTACATAAAAAGCTATAATTACCACTCTTTAATCGATCCACAAATTTTGAGAGCTTTCGTTTCATTTTTGTATTGAAATCTCTCTTTCCGACAGGAAGATTGAACTCTCCGTTTTTATTAAATCTGATTTGGTTATTGAAAGAATATACTATCAACACATACAGCATAACATAATAATAATAGTCTTGATTGTTATATGTGTTGAAATCATTGCGTAGTCTCAAGAAACGTTTTTTGTTGTATGCACCAAGTCCTTTTGAGCTTTCGCAGCCATAGTATTCATAGCCTTTGTCATTGGATCTTGATAATTCATATTTGTCGATTATTGTTTCAATCTGTTCGAACAAAACAGATTTGTCAAGATTCTTCAGTGTACCATATAACGAGTTAAGTGCTTGATTTGTATCATTAAAAATTACATGGTTGCAGTCAATATTTATACCAACATTGCAACCTCCGCAAAAAAGGTCAACAAGCGTCCCTTTTATGTTTGGGAAAAACGGAAGTATTTGGGGCAGAAGTTTGAATTTTCCGCCAATATAGTTTAATGGCGAAGGTATTATTTCTTTGCTTCCGTAGCACTTACATAGAAATAACCTTTCTTCATTTCCTTTGATATTTGTTTTTCCTGTTGTAAACGCTTTATATTCTTTTGAATAGACTGTAACTTCTCCTTTAGCTTTAAGTATGCGGAGAATATCTTCGTCAGAAATCTTAGCGTTTGATCGATCGTTTCCCTTTTCTGCCATGTTGTTGTATGACAAGAGAATGTATTTTGATTTTATGTTAGATATGAGTTCTTCAAAAGCTTTAGCAGCTTCCGATGTGCAGTACTTACTTTTAAGATTAGAACGATCCATTTTCTTGGCAACGCCAAAGACTTCCGGCTTATTCCAGCGCGCGACATTCTCTATAAGGTGATACGCATCGCAATACTGCCTCGAATTATATGGAGGGTCAATATACACTAAGTCTGCTTCAATATGCTTGACCAATTCGTTAGAGTCTTCATTATAGAAAGCATTGTTTGGATTGTTGCCTTCGTCTGGATCTGGTACAGCCAATTCGAGATGTTTATCAAATACCACGCCTTTACGATAGGCATCGTAATGTCCACAGGTATTAGCTATTTTATCCATTCCATACAATAACGATGTAATTAGTAAAGCTCGCTCTCGTGCATTTATTTTCTTGTTATTAAATTCGTTCTCAATATGTTCTCGTATATAACCAATTTTACAGCAGTCTTCTTTGCTAAAATATGTATCTGCAAAATTATGAGACATATAGTTTTCTTCCGATGTGTTGATTGAATTATAGTAAACTATATATCTTGCAATCTTTTCTTTATCATATTCTTCAGCACTGAACCATGCAACGTGACAGATATAATTGCTGTACATATTGTCGTTTGTTATAACTTTCTTATCAAGAAATGCAGAAGCTACAGCGCCTGTTCCTGCAAAAATATCAGCAACCGTATTAATATCTTTGCAATTGTTTTCAACGATTTCTCTTATAAAGGGTATGAGCTTATATTTGTTTCCAAGATATCGACGGTTATTAATTTTGGTAGTTTTATATTGAGGGATAGCTATATCAGGCTCTTCCTTCTCATTTTCTGACAGATAACTACGTACAGTATCAATAACGCTTGTATCCCAGCGTTTCCTTCCGTTTTGTATGACAAGTTTAAATACGCCATCTTGCTGCAAGCGATATAAGTAAGAGCGAGAAATATTTAGTTCTTCAGCTATTTTCGTAGCAGTTGTATCTGCCATATCCTCTCCTCCTTATGCAACTAAATTTTGATTACTCAAAGACATTTTATCATAAAAATTGCAAAAATGCAATAGTTTTTATTGCTTTTGATATGTTTTTTGAGAAAAAAATAAAGAAATTATCACAAAAATGGATGCTAATTAAAAACTAAATCCTAATCAACCTCTGATACTCCTCGATCTCCAGCTCACCATCGGCAGCCTTCTGACGCAGTTCAATAGCATACTCTCCCCACTCAGCAAACTCTGATTTGCTCATTTTCTTTTTCATAAAACGAGCGTAGTGCTGCTTGTAGGCGCGGTTGTATATCTCCCACACAGGATCATTTTTGAGCTTGTCCTTGAAGGTGTGACGCATGGAAATGTCACGGCAGGACTTTGGCGGATTGCTGCTTATGAGTCGTTTGCAGTAGTGAGAAAATGTCATGTGCTTCATGATGAACCACCGACCGCAGTTGCGGCACTTGACAGGCATAAACTTTTCCTCGATGCACTTGAACAGCTCAAAATACAGAAAGGCTCCCAGCGATGTGAAACGATAGGTCTCACAGAGTATGGGACCTTTTTTGTTTCGATAACCGTATGTCCCATGCACATACTGCCGCTTGAAACAATACTTGTATAACGCTGAAAGGTATCAATTACTTTTTGAGTTGTCGGATAACTGTTGTGGTCACAAAGCTCGTCCACAAACGGCATAAAAATTTTCTTGACTCGAATAATATCCTCGATAAAAGTTGAGAACTCGTTCGTCATCTGCTCAATACAAGTCTTGAAGTCTGCGGCGTCTTTTCTGTTTTCATAGTTGCTGAAAACTTTCTTGCTGTCAAATTCATAATCAGATAACGCTCTCAGCTCGTGCAGTTCTTCCGTGATATACATTTCCTCATGGGACACAGGAGTGCTCTCTGCGTTGACAAAGTGTTCGTTGTAGTCATCGACTTCAAACTCCGAGTCCTCATAGAAAGGCTCGTCAAAGATGTCGTTGTAGTATGCGAACAGATTTCTCAGCAGACCGTGTCTGAAATGTTTTGTGTCGTATGGCGGAAGTGACTTTGCAATATCCATGATGCTGTCGTATGTAAATTCTATTTCCTGTGCGCATTTGCCTATGTCAGCAGGGCAGAATAAGGAACTGATGTTCAGCTCTGACTTTGCACGTTCACATACGTCAAACAGTTCGCCTAAGTCATAAAAATTCATTGAAAAATAGCGCAGAAGTATCTCTCCGAGCGGATAGACTCTGCCGTCGGAAAGATATATTTTTCTGTCATGGTAGTGTGCTTCTATCTCAAACATAATAACTCCTTTCAGAAATAGTGTTCTATTTCATCAGAGTGCATAACACTGTGTTTTACTTTGAAAACAGCCGAATAAATAGTCTAAGACCAAAAGTTTACAATTTGTTCATAAAAATAGATTATAGATTGAACTCAGTAGAGATAATATACTATATCTATTGACTTTTGTCAAGAGAGCGTGTATACTGAATGCAGTTAAGACGTCCGGACAACTCTTGACATCACAAGTAAAAACTCGAAACGCGAAAGGAAGATGTAGATGAAAGATTTGAACGTTATCAA
>OCVV011319416.1_pt1 | contig 27292 bp, 56 predicted proteins | sample 1539721 | NCBI WGS metagenome assembly OCVV01 (sample SAMN02144230, study PRJEB22623) | gut metagenome | biome: sheep rumen | host: Ovis aries | place: New Zealand | reverse complement strand
GGTCGATGTCTCGCTCGATGTCGTAGTTTAGTGAGTATTTCTTTTTCATGGGCGTTCACCTCACTTTGGTAATTATATTATAACATAGGGGGTTTTGGCATGTCAAGTATTTGGGTTTTTAATTTTGTTGAGATGGGTTTTAAAATTTACCGGGTGTAGAGAAAATGGGAGGCCCCATGTCAAATACGGTCAAAATCTGGCCAAATCCTACATGTATGCCCCCCAGGGTATGCTGACGCGCGAAAACTTGCACGCGCAAGGGTATAAAAAAATTGCACCCTATCGCATTCTGTTATTTTTTTGTATACGGCGGTTTAAGGCGTCTAACCGCCGGTTAAACGTATTTAACTACGGCGGGGATATAGTCAAAAAATTTTTTTCAAAAAATCAAAAAAAACTGTTGACAAGCGCCCGGTTATATGGTAATATATAGTCAATCAAGGGGCCGGGACACCCGGCCGGGAAGGGGCTTCACTATGACACACGAGAGCATGATTTATTGGTACAACAAGACCGCGGGCGCGCATTCCTACATTGTCGGCTTCATCAAGTCCGGCCGCCTGTACTATGTCAAGCTGACATTCGCTGAGCTGACCGCGCTGCTGAAAGCTGACAAGTGCAGCGCTGCGCGCGGCGGATATAACAAAATTCGCGTCCGCGTCAACAGTGACCAGGCCTGGATGTTCATCGCAAGCGGCAAAGCTGTGGCAGTCGGAACCGTGGGAGACCTGAGCGCCGACAGCAAGCACAACAAAGGCGAAAACTTCGAGCGGATTATCACCGAAAAGCTGACCAGCGAAAAGTGGGAAAAGGACAGCGTTCCCTACTACATCAAGGGCGACATCAACGTAAACGGCGAAGAAATCCAGATCAAGCTCGATGGCGCCGAGCTGACCAACGAAAAAACCCTGAGCAACGTGCTCAACCTGCTGGGCCTGGCTGAATAAGCCAGCCCAGCAAGAAAAAAGTACTTGACAAGCTAAGCAAACTATGATATAATAAGACCAACAAAAGAGAAGGGAGCTACAACAATGAAGAAGGGCATGACTTACGAGCAGATAATGGAGCTGGCGCGGGAATATGGTTGGCAGGTGCTGGACGAGCAGGATAAAGAAGAAGACGGATACCAGTGGAAAGAAATTGACATCCAGATGGATTCAGAATATGGTTTATGCCTGTATTTAGTAGATGGCAAAGTAAAAGATATGGATAAATTTGCAATGTGGGATTATGTGGGCTAATAGCCCACATAATTTTTTATGCTTGGTTAGACCCCTTTAACTTGTATGCCGGCGCAAGAGTTAGAGGCATCTAACCGCTAACGAAAAAAAGAAGGCTTACTCAGCCTTCTTTTTCTCTTCTGCCTTGCGGGCCTTTTCAGCTTCCTTCTCAGCCTTTTCGGCTTCCTTCTGTGCCTTCTCAGCCTTCCACACTTCCGCGACTTCAAACGGGTCAAACACGGGCGTTACTTTCGTGGCCTTATACGCTTTGGTTTTTACGGTGACTTCACACCAGACTTCCTGCCCATCGACCTCTTGCAGAATCGCCCAAGACGCTTCACCAAACTGCACAGCATCATGCGCGTTCAGCACATCAGTAAAATAAGCAACGGTGTTCGCGCGGGCAACAGACTTAATCTCAGCAGCGTTCATAGTGAATCCTTTCTGGTTTTTAGGACTTTTCCTTGTCCTTTGTGTAATCATTATAACAGATAACTATGGCATTGTCAAGGGGTTTTGAAAAATTTTTTTCGCCGGCGCAGTTAGATAGCACTAACTGAATGGCATTAAAAAAGAGGGCATTGCCCTCTTTTTACGCACACAGCGAATAGATGCTAATTACGGGAGTAATCCACTTCTTGATTTTTCTATACCCATATCGAAACTGACGAGTCTTATAATAAGGATTATCAATAATATACTTGTTACCTTTTGCATCAGTTACTTCAATCTGCAAAGGATAACCTTCATCCTCAAACGGACCATACTCTTCAACTTCAATCTGAATCGGCTCACCCTGCTTAGTATCAACAGTGACAATATTATAGTTACGCAGAGTCCGCAGCATGGCCGCGATGTGGGTTGCGTTAGACTGCTTCAAATAGTCCGCACTATCACTATACACCGCCTTGCGAATATCAGCAACACTACTACGGGGATTCGCGCGAAGATACTCAATAACTTCTTCCAGTTTTTCAGTTGCCCACTTGGCATTACGCACAGCAGAGAACATGTCTTCATAACGAGTGGTCTTCATAATCTTTACCTTTCTGGTTTGTTGAGGTTTTCCTTCCTCTTTACGTGTATATAATACCATATAAAAATACGGTTGTCAAGGGTTTTTTGAAAAAAAGTTTTTTATTTTTTTTTAAAAAAATACTTGATATTTATCGGGCTTTATGTTAATATATACTCACGGGGAGAGAGGCAGATACTCCCGCCGAATCCGCTCTTTAAGAGCGCAGACACAAGGGTTCTCAAAGGTGCAAATAAAAGGTCTGCAATCTAAGCGGTTTTAACCGCTTATTTTTTCTGTGTCAGTTAGAGGTGTCTAACCATCGTGCCGGCGCGGAAGTTCAATGCATCTAACCAGAAAATTTTTTATAAATATACTTGACACGATAGAAAAAACATGCTATAATAAACACGTCCAAAGGGCAGAAAGGAAGTAATCATCATGAAGAACAACACTCTTGGTCTTATCATTGCCGCAATCGTCTCCTTTCTTGTTGCTTTTCTTTGTCTGTATCAACCACAGCATAAGACATATACCTTACAAGGCGAAATCTATAAGGTAGACTATGCAGAAGATATAACACTAATACGCGATGAGAATGGTCATGTGTGGGGTATGAAGGGCACCGAAGTACAACCGCAGGGCACACCAGTAACCATGACAATGGATAACATGAACACCACTACAATAGTAGATGATGGAATAATTGAAATAAAGTATTGACATAATAGAATAGATATAATATAATAAAGGCATCAAAAGAAAGGAGCAATTATCATGTACGAACTTATCACCGTATGGAATGACCAGACCACTAAGACAGAAAAGGCCGATTTGCCCAGCATTATGAGAGCATTAGCAATTTATTATGAAGAACCAGACTTCTTTACAGCGCATATTACAAACCTTGCCACAGGAGAAGAAATAGCGACTTTTACGAAGAGTTGACGCAAGTCAACTCTTTTTATTATATCACGATTAGAGCGGTCTAACTAATTCGCCGGCGAATCTCAAACGGAAAATAATTTCAAAATACTATTGACAAAATCCCGAAACCATGTTATAATATAGTCATCAAATGAAGGAGGATGTTCCAATGACCACTTACTATGTAATTTCATGCCACGGATTTATCGGTAGCAATCACTATAACACATACGAAGACGCCCATAATGCCGCGGCGTTGCGTCGCGCGATTAGCGGTCAACCGTGGGAAGTTAAACAGATTTGCGTAATTTCAAAGTGATTGGAATAACCCAATCACTTTTATTATGCCATAATTTTAATCCCATAATTTTAAAAATTTTTTTAAAAAAGGTATTGACAAAGTATCCCGAAAGTGATATAATGGAATTGGTACCCATAAATTATAGTTAGATGACTCTAACTAATATGCCGGCGCGTGAGTTAAAGACAACTAACTCAATTTCATTTTAAAAGGGTTTGACCTTAGAGGTCAAACCCGAAGTAATCATTCTCCCACATTCCTTCCACCAGTCGCTTGTATTCTTTGATGGTTTCAACGCTCTCACCGCGTTCCGCCATGCGGAAGGCTTCCACGGTTTCTTCAACTTCCAGGCCCCAGGTCCGCGCGATCTCGTTCAGCAGTTCTTCCATCTCAGTTCCTTTCTGGTGTTGGGGATTTTCCTTTCCCTTTTGTGACTTTATTATAACACCGATTTTAAGATTTGTCAAGCACATTTTTCAAATTATTTTCTTCATTCCAATGGTCAAACATATTCATTTCAACAAAGCGGAGATGTTCTTCTGCCATTGAATGCGGATATTTCTTCTTCATTTCTTCAAACCAATTTTTGAGTTCCTGTTCAGTGTAAGTGATTTCCTTCTTCATTGTTGCGGCTCCCTTCATTTGATGTATTTATTATAGCACGGGTTTTAGGATTTGTCAATACTTTTTTTGTTCTTCTTTGTTTAATTTGTCAGCGATTTCTATGACGTTCCTTCTGTACAATCTATCATTAACAATCCATTTGCATTCTTTTTTATCCCACACTCCCCAAGTGTAGAATGTATTCCAGAGATACTGCCGAGTTACGTACCGCTTTGTCATCGTTTTGTCCTCCCTCTCTTTGATGGCTTTATTATAACATGTATCCGGTATTTTGTCAATCCTTTTTTTGAAAAAATTTTCAAGAAATTTTTTCAATAACCAACCAAGCGCTATCAATTTCATATGCGTCAGTTGTTTTTGCTTTGATAGCCTTTCCCCATCCCATTCTGATGCAATGGTCGGCCGAAGAATAGGTATCAAAGATTCCCTTCCATTCACCAAACTTGGTCGAAAGATCAGGCGTATCACAAAAAGCAATTTTATATCCTTTTTCCTTTTTGCTTTCTTTCTTCAAAAACTTCATTGCTTCGTCCTCCATTTCTTCGGCAGGTTCTTCCCTTACCGTGATTAAAGTATAACACATAATGGCCGGGTTGTCAACACTTTTTTCAAAAAAATTTTTTATAAATTTTTTCAAAAACCCCTTGACGAATCCGCGCCGGCATGTTACAATATAGTCACAGTCGAGGACACCGGGGAGACCGGAGAGAGGCCGGGCAGGTTCAGGAGGAGTCTAACCATAGGTTAGAGGACTCTAACAGATGTACCGGCGCGAAAGTTAGAGGACTCTAACACGATATCAACTAAAAAGGGCCTTAGCCCTTTTTAGCTTCTCCATACTGTTTAATCTCAATCCAGTGCTCTTGCGCTTCCTTGGCCGCTTTCTTTGTTGTGAATCCTGCCTGCGTGAACAGCGTACCATTCGCTTCATATACGCGCGCGTACCAGTGCTTGCCATGCTTCTCAACTGTGATGGTCCTCATGGGGTGTACCTCCTTCATTTGATGGCTTTATTATATCATATCATCCGGTACTTGTCAATACCTTTTTGAAAAAAACTTTAAGCCGCCATGCGGCTTAAAGTTTTTTCATTGGTGAGTTCCGCGCCGTTAAACTTAATCTGAATCTCTTTACCATTAACGTTAATATCACCAGCGACATTAAAGGGGACAGAATCTTTTTCCCACTTTTTGTTTGTGAACATTTCCGTTATAACCCGTTCAAAATGTTCACCGTCATTATACTTATCTTCAAAGTTCAGCATTGACGCCGCACCAAGTGCAATCGCCGCGCCACTGTTGACCAGTTTCCACATTTCATCACTGGATACGCGAACACGGATTTTTGCCCACCCGCCGCGCTTACTGCTCATGTAATCCATTTTCAGGTATGCGTCATTGATATGCTCTTGCATAACATAGTACAGGATACCATTCATAACAAATCCGATAATATAGGCATTGGCGGCGCTCATCAGGTTATAGAGCTTAATCATCTGTTCACGCGTCATGGTGTCTACCTTCCTTTCCTATCCCCCTGGGACACCTTTATTATAACATGCCGGGCAGTACTTGTCAACCCCTTTTTGAAAAAAATTTTCGCGCCGGTTTATCAGTTAAAGACGTTTAACTTTTCTGCCGGCGCGGGAGTTAGAGACGTTTAACCAAGAATTTTTTCAAAAAATGCTTGACAGTCACACCCGCTTATGGTATAATTCAAGTACAGAAAGGGGAAGGAAAACCCCACAAACCAGAAGGGCGCGCGCATGGAAAAAATGGTATGGTTCGACATGGATGGCACTATCGCCAACCTCTATGCCGTAGAGGGCTGGCTTGAAGACCTGCGAGCTGAGCGCACGCGGCCCTATGATATAGCCGCGCCTATGCTGAACTTCTCTCAGCTGGCAAAGCTGTTGCACAAGGCACAGCGCAATGGCTGGAAGCTCGGAATTATTAGCTGGACAAGCCGCAACGGCTCTGACCTCTATAATGGCGCGGTTGCTCTCTCTAAGCTGTGTTGGCTTCACAAGCATCTTCCAAGTGTTATCTGGGACGAAATCCGCATTGTAAATTATGGCACCAATAAATACATTGAGTGCGGTGGTGGTATTCTCTTCGACGATGAGAAAGGCAACCGCAAGGCATGGCAGGACAAAGCCTTTGACCCCACAGAGATAATCAGCGTATTGCACGAACTGGGCGAGTAATCGCCCAGTTAAATACGTTTAACTCCTTCGCCGGCGCGACGGTTAGAGGCATCTAACCAAGAGCAAAAATTTTTTAAAAATTTTTTTAGAAAAATACTTGACAATTTTTCAAAATTGCAGTATAATAATAACGTAATCAAGGGAAGGAAAACCCACCAAACCAGAAGGGAAGTAAAAACTATGACACAGACCGCTCTGAACACCAATCTCCGCAACGCTACTCTCCGTGACATTATTGAGTTTGTATCTCAGAAGTACAACATGGACGCACTCTCTATTTCCTCTTCCGCGATTGTGTTCCCCACTACTGACGAAGAGGGCAACGAAAAATATGTAAAGATTTCCGTTTCTGTTCCTCGCGGCACTCGTGACGGCAAGGGTGGTTATGAAGCCTTTGACGGTGAGGTTGCCGCTGATGACTACAAGGCCGAACTGGAAGAGAAGGCCGCGAAGAAGGCCGCAGCCGCCGCGAAGAAGGCCGCGAAGATTGCCGCCGACCAGGCGAAGCGCGAAGCGAAGAAGGTCGTTAAGGAATTAAACGAAAAGGGCCTTGATGGCATGATTCATGAGGACGCGGAGTAATCTGCGCCCTTTTTTATTAAAGCGAGTTAGAGACGTTTAACCGCGCCGGCGCGGCAGTTAAGGGGCACTAACTAAAAAAATTACAAAAACCCTTGACAAACACCCTCCCGCGTGGTATACTATGCCATGAAGTGAAGGAAAACACTACAAACCAGAAAGGAAATTAACCCAATGAATCGTATGGTATTTGACTGTGAAACTTGTATGACTGACCGCTTGCCCAATGGTCAACTGGATGTAGAAAATGGTCAGGCTTATGACCTTGGTGGACAGGTTGTCAATGACGGCGGCATCATCCTTGATAAGTTAAATCTTATCAACGGGGATGTATTTTATGGTATGCCAAAGGCCATGAGTGACGCATACTATAAAGACAAGTTCCCAAAATACATTGAAGAAATTAAGCGCGGCGAACGTCAAGTAGTAGATACATGGAAGATGTGGAAGATTTTCAACCAGATGTGTCAAGACTATCATGTAGAAGAAGTGGTCGCGCATAATATCAGATTTGACATTACGGTGCTTAATGCGACTATGCGTTACCAGACCAAGAGCAAGAAGCGATTTTTCCTCCCGTATGGCATCAAGACCGCAGACACCATGAAGATGGCAAGAAAGGTAATTTGTAATACCAAAGACTACATCAAGTTTTGTAAAGAAAATAACTACATGACCGCGCATGAAACCCCGCGCCCCAAGGCCACAGCAGAAGTTATTTGGCGCTATTTGTCTAACAATAACGACTTTGAAGAAGCGCACACGGGGCTTGCAGATGTAGAAATTGAAACCGAAATCCTCATGGAATGTCTCCGCAGAGGGTACACGGAGTTAGAGTAATCTAACTCCGCGGCCGGCGCAGTTAGAGGCGTTTAACCAATTACAAAAAATTTTTTTCAAAAATGCTTGACAATATCCTAAAATTGTGATATTATATAATTGTTCCAAGGGGAACGAAAGAGCAAAAGAACTTCAAAAAAAAGTTAAAAAAACCTCTTGACAAACCCCAAAGAACATGATATAATAAACTCACAACAAGGGAAGGAAAACCCTAAAAAACCAGAAAGGAACTTATTATGAAGAAAGCCACTATGCAGTATCTCCTGGACATGATGAACTATGAGATCGGCGTCAACGGAGGCGAAAAGAACACTGCTCATGAGTATGTCGCTGTCCGTGATGAAATCCAGGCTGAACTGAACCGCAATGCGGAGAAGGCCGCCGCGAATCGCGAACTGTACGAATCCGCGAAGTCCGTTGTCTTTGAAGGTTTCCGCAGGATTGGTATCCCTACCACTATCGCGGAACTATATGAAGAAATCAAGGGCGAACTGCCGCAGGGATTTAGCAAGTCCAAGGTACAGTATGCGGTCACTCGTCTCTGGTCTGATGAGATTATCAAGATCGAAGGCAAGACTAATACTTATACGGTGAAGGGGGAGTAATCCCCCTTCTTTTTACGCGAGAGTTAAGGGCATCTAACTCAGCGACCGGCGCGGAAGTTAAAGGCATTTAACTAAAAATTTTTTCAAATAACTATTGACAACAACTTGCTACCATGTTATAATAATAATGTACCAAGGAAAGGGGATGCTAACATGCGTAGCAAGAGCAGTTATGAAGTCCGTGCGGAACGTTTCATCAAGATGATTGCCCCGTTCTTGATTGCTTGCCGCAGTATTGATGACTATTATTGCGCAGTGAATAGTTTTAATTTCCGCTATCACAGGGCAGTTATTATGAAGCATGGCATTTCTCGCATCGCGCTTATTACTTCTGATTATGTTATTAAAATTACTTATGATGAAGAATCTGATTTTGGTACTTGTGAAGATGAGCGTTTGATGTATGAGGAAGCCAAACTGGCAGGATTTGATTATCTTTTCGCCCAGATTACACATGTAGAGTATGTGGGCAAAGATTACTATATTATGCCCCGTATCAATGGCATTGGCAAATATGAAGATGATGCTTTTGAATATATGACCGAAGAAGAAAATGATTGGGTTAGCAATCGTATTTATGACTTACATAATAAAAATTATGGGTGGAAAAATGGTCATGTAGTTTTGATTGATTATAGTGCCCATTATTGACATGGGCGCCGGTGGCCGAGTTAAAGGCATCTAACTACTTGACAAAAATTTTTTTAGAAAAACACTTGACTTTTTTTCAAAATTGTGGTATATTATAATTGTTCCAAGGGACAGGAGATGTGAGTGGGAACGTAGTACAGAGGTTCAAATCCTCTCGCGGTGGCACAAAGTAGCGGAATTGTCAACCGCGCTCGCCGCGCCGAAATGGGGTTGTCGCGTTTGGTGGATTGACTGACCACACCACAAAAAATCTTCAAAAAAAGTCTTGACAAACCAAACAAAGTATGGTATAATCAAGATGTTCCAAACGAAGGAACGAAACAAAATGAACGGGAAGGAAAACCCAAGACAAACCAGAAAGGAATTAAAACTATGACTAAGAACACCATGAACGCTATCTACTCTGTGCTGTCTGGCGCTGACTTCGAGGGCAAGGCCGAGGTTATGGCCGAGGTTGAGAAGGAACTGAACCGTGGCGCCGCCGAGCGTGAAGCCAAGGCCGCGATGTATGAGGCCGCTCGTCCCGTAGTCTTTGAGGCTATGCGCACGATTGGCGCTCCCGCGACTGTCGCTGACATCTTCGCGGAGGCCGAGAAGGAACTGCCCGAGGGCTTCACGAAGAACAAGGTGCAGTACGGTCTGCTCCACTACTGGAATGACGCGGTGGTCAAGACCGAGGGCAAGGTTAATCTTTACGCGGTAAAGTGAGGTAATGGGCGAGAGTTATTCTCGCCCATTCCTTTTGCCTATTAGTTAGAGGACTTTAACTCGCGGACCGGCGCGAAAGTTAGGCATGACTGACTAAAAAAATTTTTCATAAAACTGTTGACAAAATAAAAAATATATGGTATACTCTTATCAAGAAGTGAAGGAAAACACTTAAACACCAGAAAGGAAACTATTATGGAAATTAAAAGAACCGAAACTGCCAACATTACCGAGGAAAATTATCAGGATGCCGCTCAAAGTCTGTATGATGATTATGGTTTAGAGTTTGGCAAAACCCAAGTATTGGAATATGTTATAGACGCCGCGCTTGATGACCCCGATGGCATTGAGGGCACCAGATCATGGGTAAAATGCTTAACGCCCGAGCAGACACGAGGTATTCTTAATTATATGCGTAATGTATTTACTGACTATATGAATAAAATCACCAACGACCAGTGGGACGCAATCATGGAAGAGGAGTAATGACCTTCGGGTCATTACGCGCCAGCGCGATTTAACACTTTTGTAACAATTTTCTTGTTGACATTTCATTCCTATTATGCTATACTATTATCAACAAAGGGAAGGAAAACCCCAAACCAGAAAGGAACCCGCGTGAGTAAGAAAAAGAAAACCAAAGTCCGCGACTCTTACGAAGTAAATAGAAGTATTCGCCGCGACTGGGGTGTAATTAGTCCAGTAACCAAAGTTATTCCAGACAAGCGAGACAAGAAGCCGAAGCATAAGAAAGGATGGGATGAGGAATGACTGAAATACCAACTAAATTATTAAATGATTATCTCGCTTCAATTGTCAGTACAAGTTATCATTGCGCCCACTGTATATTCAACCATGATGGTATATGTTTTCTTGCTTATGAGTGCATTAAAAATGAGTATTCAATGTATACAGAAGAAGATGAGGAGGAAGAATAAATATGCCTACATGTCCGTATTGTCATATTGATATTGATGAAGAAATTGATATGACTGATTTTGAAACTTATGACGCAAAAGTTTATTTATATTATATCGGTAACTGTCATAAATGTCATCGTACTTTTAGGTGGCGTGAAGTTTATATATTAACAGACTGCAATGATGAGTTTGAAGAAATCACGCAATAAAAAAGAGTTAGAGCAATCTAACTCTTTCGCCGGCGCGCAAATTCAACATCCTTAACTAAAAAAATTTTTCAAAAAGTATTGACAACCCATCTTTTATATGCTATACTATATTCATCCCAAGGGGATAGAAAGGAAGTAACAGACATGAAAATTACATGGACAGAAGTACATGAGGCAGAAATTGATGAAGAGACATTGCAGACGCGCGGATATGAAACGGTACAAAGTGCCATTTGGCCAAATGATACAGAAAGTGATATAAAAGAATTATTTGAAACAGACCCAGAGTATTGTAAACGGCGAATTGAAAGCACCACTTATGATTTATTAAATGATATAATTTATGAACATGAGCGTTATAATATTTATGAAAATGTTACTAACTGGGATGAGTTGGTTGAACAGGTTTCTACGATACTTTATAAAAACTTTCTAAAAAGACTTGACAAGATAGAAGCAAAATGATATAATATAATTGTTCCAAGGGGACAGAAAGGAAGTAAAAACGATGTACGAAACGACTTGGATGATTAGCAAAGAAAACGAAAATGGTATATTTCCAACTGAATTAACTGTATATCATTTTGGAAAAGCCCCTAAGTTCCCCAGTTGGTACATGGAAGCAGATAATTCTTATGTAATTGAAATGATTCACAATTTCAAGTTGCTTAATCCCCTTGTTGCCTTCTTTAAGTGTTTAACTCATCAGTATATTGTTAAGTGAAAGGAAGTAAAAAAATGAGAGACGCGAAAAATGGAACCTATAACGGCGATTATACTTACTGCACCGTTAATGCTTACGGTGATTGCCCCTACTGCGACCAGTGCGGCATATGCCATATTGATGACCCCATTGAAGATTGTGATGACTTCGCGGCGTTCTTCGATAGTTGGGATGATTGGCTTAATTGTGATGATGTAATTGATGATGATGTTGATGAAACAGGTTTCGATCCTTACAGCGGTTGCTATACTGATGATTGCTAAACAGACTTCGGTCTGTTTTTCTGCCGGCGCGAAACTTAACAGAATTGTAATACTTTCGTTATTGTTTTGTAATAATTTCATGTTATAATAGTCTCGTAAAGAGGTCAAGGAACAAGACCGTAAAACCAGAAAGGCAACGCTATGAAGATTGTAAACATTTTTAGTGAATCTTACCCTCTTAATCCTTGCGGTCAGGGTGGCATTGAGTTTGATAATAAAACCGCATTGATTGATTACCATGAGCAGGATTGTTGTGAAGAGGTCTATGCCGATTTTTCTAATCTTGATAGCGATGTTATGAATTATAATTTTAAGACTATCAATATTAAACCAGTACATTATGGCTTTAAGTTTGGTGATGACCGCCGCATGTTTTTTGTTCCGTGCTATAACGTACAGAATGGCTATTATAGCGATGTGCTTAATATTCAGTATGGAGCAATTACAAAGAAAATCATACGCTATGCAAAGGGTAAACCAATATACGACTACGGTTTTACTCCGATTAAATCTTATGATGTCATACCGAAAGATGATATTTATTAAAAACTTTTTAAAACCCCTTGACAATCCTTCCCAACTATGATATAATAAAGCCATCAAGAGAAGGAAAACTCTTACAAACCAGAAAGGAATTAAGTATGCCGAAACTGACGAAAAATGTTGTTGACACTGACCTCCGCGCTCGTATCTTTGATGAGATTATGCCTAAATATCCCGCGGGTGGACGCGAATATATGCGCGTTAATGACCGCCAGTATGGCATTATTCTTGTAGATGCTAACGGCGTTGAGCGCTACTGCCGTATCGGTGTCATTGTCGCAGAGGAGCGCGAGGACATGACCGCGCGCGAACTGATGCAGAGTGAGATTGAAGCCTATGAAGCCAAGCAGGCCGAAAAGGCCGAAAAGGCCAAGGCCAAAGCAGAGAAGGCCGCAAAAGACAAGGCAGAGCGTGAAGCCAAGAAGGGGGAATAACCCCTTCTTTTTTTCATACTCAGTTAGAAGCGTCTAACTTCCACGCCGGCGCAAAAATTTTTAAAAAAGTATTGACAAAATAAAAAATTCATGCTATAATCTATGTGTAAAAAGTCAAGGGCAGACTATAAAACCAGAAAGGTAGTCACATGTATAAAATTCATCGCGATGGTTCCATATCTTCTACTCTATTTAGCATGGATTTAGAACAATTAAAACGTCAAGTAGAAACACGCGATTATATTAGTTTTTTTAAAAAAGTACTTAATTATGAACACGTAGAAATGAAGTGGGAAAAATATCAAAACAAATGGCGTTATTATTGCTATTATTATAGTCCTTATCGTAAAGGTACAAGCAAGATGTGTGTAGAAACTATTATTGAATTGAAATAAGAAAGGAAGTAAGAAAAATGAAAATTATTACTACTTATGTCGCTTATGATGACAAAGAGTTTGATACGCGTGAAGCGTGCGAATCATACGAATGTCTTGCTTGGCAAATAATTGACAAAGCAAATGACACTTATGCTTTTTATGATGCACATTATGATCGTATTTGGCCAGTATATAAGACTATTGAAGACTGGATAAATTGGTTTGATGCAGTAACAGACACTTGTGATTATGTTAGAGTTCGCGCTATTCCTTCGCGTGAGTTACATAAGTTTATTTATCGTATCATTGGTGATTGCTTACCAGAACATAAAATTGGTTGGTTTAAATACGATTATAATACAAATGAATGGGTTAGTGTAGACTAACTCATCCGCCGGCGGCCAAGTTAGAGGACTCTAACCATCGTATAAAATTTCTTAAAAAATTTTTTAAAAAGTACTTGACAGATTTTCAAATCTATGGTATTATATACGTGTCAGGTGAGGGGAGCAACCCTGACAGCCAAGGTGGTTGCCGAAAGTCAATGGAGACAATACGCATGGACCACGGAAACATTTGGCCACCAGCAAACAAAATGTGCGAAAAAGTTTGCGAAACCCCTTGACAAACAGCAAATCCTGTGCTATAATAAGGATGTAAGCGGTGGCATTAGTTGGGCGGTAATGCGTAATTGGGACTGTTAAACCTTCCGCAACTTCCTAAAAAAAAATACTTGACATTCTCCACGAAATGTGGTAGAATATAAAAGAAGAAAGACAAGGACAGTCTTAAAAACCAGAAAGGAAAAAAGTATGAAGAACTCCACCATGAACACCATCTATGCCACCCTGTCCACCGTTGACTTCGCTGACAAGGAAGCCGTTATGACCGAACTGTACAATGAGATTCATCGCGGTGATGCCGCGAAGGAAGCCAAGGCCGCGGAGTACGCGAACGCGCGCGAGGTCATCCTTGAAGGTCTGCGCGTTGCGGGCAAGGCCATCACCCTTGCAGAACTGTGGGATGAGGTAAAGGATTCGCTCCCGAACTTCACGAAGAATCAGGTTTCGTATGGTCTGCGTAACTACTGGGCCGATGATGTTGCGGTCACTGTTGGCAAGGTCAACATGTACTCTCTGAAAGAGGGCGCGTAAGCGCTCTCTTTTTTCGCGCATAGTTAGACACATCTAACTCGGGTGCCGGCACATTGGTTAGAGGCCACTAACCAAAAAATTTTTTGAAAAAAGTATTGACATGCGATATAATCTATGTTATAATACTTATGAAAGTGAGGGGGAGGCAATGATGGAGCAACTTGAAGAACTCTTAATTCAGAATCAGGAAATTTTAATTAGACTGCGAAATGAAGAAGAACACGAAGAAACCGCATGGTATCGGAAGGATGGGATAAAAGATGATTATGTTCACCGATGATGTTGTCACTGCTTGTCAGACATTTTTTACGACACTTGGTAATTATGGTCTTACCATTGCTGTCAAAGACATTCAGGCGGCATATGACGGGATTGTCTTCCACACTGATAATGGAGTTAGTTACAAATATTGGTATGTGACTAAAACCGTGACTAAACTTGAACCTTGGAGGAGTGTAAAAAGATGACTGAAAAACTCGCGCTTCAAATTGCTTACAACATCCTCAACGATGAACTTGACACACAAGATGATGAGTATGGTTATGGCGCGGCGGATACAGAGTACTATCAGGAAATCAAAGATGCCGCGGCGAAAATCAAAGAAATGATTAAAGAAAGGAAGTAAGAATATGATCGAAGATGAGCGTTGCCCTTATTGCGGTTCTGACAACTTTAACACAGATGATTTTAATGAAAACTATGACATTGACGAAGTATCATTTTATTGGCGTTGTAATTGTAATGAATGTAAAAAAGTTTTTCATATTACCAAGTGGTATAAATTAACTGAAACATTAGTGCAGACCAATGAGGAACTATATGGGTTAGAGTAATCTAACCCATCTGCCGGCGCGAAAGTTAGTCATCTCTAACTTTAAAAAAGTCCTTGACAACCGCAACAATTTATGCTATACTATACCCAGAAGTCAAGGAAAAGACTATAACACCAGAAAGGAACCACTATGGAAGTCGTATTCATTAACTCTAATTGTGAGGGTATTTTCCACAGCATGACCGCCGCAGAGATTCATATTTGCGCACTCGCGTCAGAGGGTGATGCAGAGTTTGCCTCGCGGTGGTATGATTATGACCACAAGTGCCATGTTCTCATTTATGACCATTTCATTGCTAAGATTTATACAGCCGATGTAATTGATGAAATAGAGTGATGCGCAAGCATCACTTTTTGTATATTAGTTAGAGGCCTTTAACTTTTCCGCCGGCAGACTAGTTAGAGGCATTTAACTTATATGCCGGCGCCGAAATGCATCTCTCCCACCACTAACATATTATCACATATCTGTCAAGTTGTCAATAGAGAAATTGTTAAGAAAGTATTACAATTTTATTACAATTATGTTACAAATTTATTACAATTTTGTTACGGAGTTAGTTCACTCTAACTAACCAATTGTGTCAAAAGTTTGACATAAAGTCAAAATTATGGTATACTATATATAGAAAAGGAAAAGGAAGGAGCAAGCTGGAAAGCTGGGCCTGTCAAGTATTTGACAAGCTGGATAAGCTGGATATGAAGATTATCGACTTTGAACACAAAGGTAACGTCATCCGATTTTATTTAGGTGCGGACGAGCTGGAAAGCTGGTATGGCGACGATTGGGACGATGCTCCCTACGAGCACAACGCAGGCCGCGTATATGACGAGTTCGTGACGGGCCGCCACGACATGGTAGTCCCTTTTGACTACACCGTAATGGAGCCGTGCGACGGCCAGCTGAATAGCCGCTGGTGTAAGCTGGATATGGTTACGCGCGCGGTGCCTTGTATTATTATTGTGCCAGGTAAACTGGAAGAAAAGCTTTGGTATAACAATAACTTTGATGATTATGTTAGCGCCGCGGATGTTAAGCGCATTTACTTTGGCGATAAGCTGGAACCAAACGTGGACTAAAACCCACGTTTATTTTTATATTGACAAGCTGCGTAATTTATGGTATACTGAAAGTAGAATCTTTTTTAAAAATATTGACAAATAATAAAAATTATGTTATAATAAAATTAAAAATAAAAATAAATAAAAATAAAATAAAATCTAATTTTATTATAACATAATTTTTATTTTATGTCAAGCTGGACCCATGCCTATTTTTCATGTCTTTAACGGAACTTCTGTTGTTGTAGACGCGGCCGCATAAAAATTATAACTTTTTTGGTGGAAAATATTTTGTATATTTTTTTGACTACACCCCTCCCCCCTATATAGGTAGTCAAAAAAATATACACTTTTTTATATATATAAATATAATATATATATAAAGAATATTATGAGCAATCCGCGAAGCGGATTGCGAATAATATTCTTTCGGCGGTACGCAGTACCGCGACATCAAATTGTTTAGGTATACTTTATTTTTTGTTTAGTATATGTAAACTTTTAATGTGTCAAGTACTTGACAAGCTGCATTTCAATAATTTACTACATCAAATTGTGTCAAAAGTGTGTCAAAATGTAGTTGAAATGTGTCAAAATATAGTAGCAAAATACAATTTTCACTACAAAAAAATCGTAGCAAAATGCTTGTGTGCGAAGACGTTAAGTGCAATTTTGGCACTCCTATCTATTATTACCCATTTTTCCCTATGCCACTCAAAATTACTCACCACAAAAATTTTTTATATACCAAAAATTGCCCGTTCCGTTCTCCCGTCCCCTTCGTTTCTTTTAATTCATATAAAGATGTTTTCATATTAATAATATTTTATTATATTTTATTTCGCGCTAGAAATTATTCTTCTTCCAATTCCTACTTCGCAGCGACAAGCTGCAAGAATCCATTATCATCGACTTCTACATCATGCCATTCACCGCATATATAATAACACTATTTAAGCTTACCATCTACACGCTTTTTCTTTTCTTGTACCGTATATCCAATTGAAGGTAAGCAATCTTTTAGCTTGTTCCAACTCATAATACGATTGGTATTCTTATTCTCTTTATCTAGGTCTGGAACACTCATGTATTCTGCAAGTTCCCTACAACGTTCAAGCGGCAACCACGTATTAAGAAACTCTGATGGTATTTCTGGCGCGAATACCTTTAAATGGCGTTGGTAATTAAAGGTTTGTCGTGCAGCCTAAATACGGTCAGTTGTATTTACGGAATCAACAATTAAGCGGTCGAAACGCTTATCATTTATCGTAATTCCTCGCGCCAATGCCTTATTTACGATAACGAAATCATATTCTAATGGCACCATACCAGTTGTTACTATGGTATTGTATACGCGAAGTTGTTCTTCGGTCATTGGTTTATCCGCATTATTAGGTGAATGTAATTCAATTGCATGGAAACCTCGCGCTTTCGCGGCTTCAACTAATCGTTGGTTTGGTTCAATAAATGGTGAGAAACACCAATAGCCGCGATTTTCTTCTGGCTATAATTCATTTACATGCTATATAATATTGGTGAAATAGACGTCATTTAATGCGCGATAACCCATCTCTAACTTGCCCTAATAACTTGCGCTTACAAGAGATTTATAATATGTGTAGGCACGTTCTGGTGATGCAGATAAACCTATACATAAAATACGTCCATCCTCTATAATACGTTCCCACTCACCTAGTATTATTAGTGGCATATATTCTTTCTTTGTGGAGAATGACTATATAACAGAAAGAACTTCGGCATTGGATACTGTCTTGCGCGCAAAATCTGTACGTCGCGCGCGAACAAATGCTTGCGTAGCAAAATCAAATACGCTATCACACTCATCCCAACATATAACATCAATTTGTTCAAGCCACTATGTCTAATTGCGCATAAACTCCATACCAAGACGCTAATAACACATTATACCTATTTTGTTTTCTTCTATGGAAAATGTAGATGGTTCCCATAGTATATCAGCATCGGTACATGAATCACCATACGCGGCAATTATTGAATCTTTTAATGCAGTTGTGTCTACTAGAAAGAGAATACGACCAGCTTTATTATCACGAGTAAAGCGCGTTAGGTTATTAACTGCCCAATAGGTTTTACCAGTACGCACACCACAATCCAAAATGTTATAATCGCCGCGGCGAAATACAAGCTTATTCTATAAATCTAAATCACTTACTTTGAGTTCGTTCATATTTTTCACCTCATTTATATTATACCACATTTTATATTGGTTTGTCAATGCTTTGATGTTGTTCCCGCGGCCTCAAAAATGTGTCGGCAACGAAAGTTTCGTTCTCGTATTGCAATTTCATTTTGATTTCAATTTGCAATTTCAATTTCATTTTCAATTCTATATACGCCCGAAAATTTCCCCCTTTAAAAACCTATAACCCTACCCACTTGACTTTTTTTAAAAATTGATGTATAATTATTATAAAGAAAGGAAAGGGGATTTGAAGTATGGACGAAACTTTCAAGTTTTATTCTGAGGCTCTGGATTATGCGATTGAGAATAGTAATTTTTGGGCGAACTATTTCCTATCCCCCTATTCGTTTGAGACTCCATTACCTGAGTTTACTATTGATGTAGATGTATGCTGCGGCATTTCTCGCTGCGCGCTCGTTAGTGATAGCATGGATGAAGTTGTTAAGTTTGATTTCGGCGGCGAGTTTTGTCAGAATGAACTGAATATTTATCGCGCGGCAAAAGAGCAGCATTTGGATGAATGCTTCGCGGCGGTTAGGTATTTGGGAACGTATATTAAGCACGTTCGCATCCCTGTAATTTGCGATTTGCCTTACTTTATGGATGAACTTTCAGTTTCAGATTCAATTGAAGATAAGATTCTGGATGAGGGCGAAATGCAGGATTGCACGATATGCCTCCCCCTCTATGCGTATGAGAAAATAAGCCATTATTATTGTGGTTCTACCCCTATAAGTGATGATGATAAGAAGTTTTGCGGCCATAATAGTCCGCTAGTAGAACGCAGCACGGAAGTTGGCGCGGCAATTCGTCATTGTTGGGGCGATGAGGTATATTGGGAACTTTCTGATTTCTGCAATGAGTGGAATATTAATGATTTGCATACTGGTAATGTTGGTTGGCGCGGAAATGAGTTTGTAATTATGGATTATGCGGGGTGGCACGATGAATTTTGAGACAGTAGCGGTTATTTATATTGTAAAGAATGAAGTAGCAATTGATGCTAAAATCGGCAAATGGATGAACAAGTTTTATCATAATGGCCCAGATTATGAGTGGGGCAGACGAGCAATTGAGAAGGTAATACGCAATGCAATTAATGATTATCTCATGCATTGCGACAATATGGGGTTAGAAGTTACTAGATATTTCTTATATCGTTATGAAAACTTTGTTCATGACGAGTTTAGTGCTATGGTACAATTTATACAGAACATACAAGTAAGACATAATGATGAATATATTAATGGTTTCAGTGAAGAACTGTACACAGAAGCGAAAGAGAGTATGAGGGGTATATGAGTAAAGAAAAAGATATGCTGCATTACATCGCGGTTGAAGCGCGACGCGAGAAGATTCATAGCAGATATAAAGAATGGTTTGATGAAATGCTTGCCGCTGCGAAAGCAGGCGAGTTTAGCATTTATTGGCGCAACACAGAAGAAGGGTTCCCACAAGAATTAGCGGAATATTTATTTATTGATTTGGATTTTAAGTTCTATCGCCTTAGTGATAATAAACTCTTTGAAGGCGTAATTGAAAACCTACGCTCCGGTTGGCGCGGTGATACCGCCCCTTGTATGGCACCCGGATATGTGGAGGTAAGTTGGCAATGAATAAGAAAGACCTAAGATTTGAATGTACATGCTTTGCTTGCCCAGAACAGTATAATGTTTTATATAATGGCAATGTTGTTGCTTATGTGCGACTTCGCGGTGGCTACCTATATTGCCTCTGCGACGATACAGAAAGAATCTATGAAGCCTGGCCACGCGGCGATGGGTGCTTCTGGGACGAAGAAGAGCGCGAACATTATTTAAATATTATTAAGAATAAAATTGTAGAATATTATACGCGGAGAGATAGGTATGAAGATTTATAAGTGTGATAGATGCGGCCGCGAAATAGTAGAACCACGTTCTGAGTATGATATATTTGAAGATGAAGGATGGACAACCGCATGGTATGATGAGCAAGGCATTCCCATTTGGTGGGATTATGACGAAAAAACAGATTCATATTATACACGCCAGCCAATTGTTACAGTTAAACATTTTTGTCCAGCTTGTTATTATAGGAGTGACATATGAAGATTTATAGATGTGATAAATGTGGCCGTGAAATAGTAGAAACTTTTGGACGCGACGTATTAGATGATGAAGGTTGGCTAACTATATATTATGATGAAAATGATGAGCCATTTCATTATTACTATGATGATGAATCAGAAAGATATTATACTAAGCAACAAATTGCATATGTAAAACATCTTTGTCCTTCTTGTTACTAATACTTGACTTTTTTAACTTTCTATGTTATAATAATAACATAAAGAATAAAGGGGGAATTAGTATGGGTATTCGTAATCTTGACGACCTGGCTCGCATGATTGCCAAGCGCGATGGTATCTCTATGCACGAAGCCAATACGCTAGTAGATGATTGCGCAAATGAAATTAATGAACTAGTCGCAACAAATGAAGCCACCTATGATGAGGTCGCAGATATTATTGCGGATTATCTTGGGCTCGAACCTGATTATATGGATTTATTTATTTGGTAAAGGAGAATAATATGGAACCATATTATAATGAAGATAAGACTAAAATTGCAGTTCTAGTGTCTGGTGGTTTCGGCGCGGGTTGGTCTACTTGGGGCGCCGAGTCTCTTGCTTGGGATAGCCGCGTAGTAGAATGGTGGCTTAATCATCACAGCCAGGAATATGGCCGTGCGCTTGAACATTCTGGTATGTTCCGTACTCCACCATCGCGCGAATATACCGAGTTTGCAGAAAAACTAAAAGAGTGGGGCTACGAGCATGTTTACATGGGCGGCTATATTGATATTTCTCTTCATTGGGTAGACCGCTATCGTAAATGGCGTATTGAAGAATATGACGGAAGCGAATATCTCGTCTACGCAGACGAAGAAAGATGGAACGAGTTCTAATACCGTATTCATCTTGGATACATACAATCCCTACGGTATTGATAAGGATTCCGTGCGCTATGTTATATCCATAAATGACCGATAGTGGGCAGTTAAAGAAGTGGCATTAAATTGGGGCTTGCCGCAACTTGTATTGCCTATTGGAGAAGAAGAGCCAGACCCGCATATATTTTAGTTATATAACACACTAGATGAAGCTATTGCCGCGGCAAAATATTTAAAAGTTTTAAATCGTGATAGGTGATAAGATTATGAATATGAATGTACTTAAAGATTTCCCGTATTGTAAGCGGTACTATTGGACCCATCCTTGGAAGTTTTTCAAAGAGTGCTGGGTTAATTTGCAGAATGCGTGGATGCGCGCAACCAAAGGCTATTGCTATACTGATCTATGGAATACCGATGATTGGTTTCTTACAGTTTTCCCGCGGATGCTGCGGCATCTAGCTAAGGACCACCAAGCATATCCAGGTTCGCCTCCGTTTGAAACGCCAGAGAAGTGGGAACGGTGGCTTATTGAAATGGCAGAGAACCTAGAATATGCGGCTAGTGACCCCGACGAGGAAAATGAATACTCACAGCCATTTATGGATGCCATGGATAACTGCCGCGAAGTTAAAGATGAAAACAATACCGTTACTTATAAGTTAGATGCCGCGGGCGAAGAACTAAAAGATAAGTATTTTAAGCGGTCAGAAGAACTTACTAAAACGCGGCAGGAAGTATTGGAAGATACGATGCGCGAATTAGCACAAAACCTGCGCGCTCTCTGGGACTAATAAGATGATATTACTTTCTCAAAAATGCGTCGGAAAAATAGATGAATGCCCCAATTGCGGCGCTGTATTTGCTTATGATATTGGTGATATTTATGAAAATAAATATCTCTACTGCCCGTAGTGTCGTACAAAGATTTTATCTCGTTTAGATTTAAGTTATGATGGAGTTATAAAGGAGAAAAAGGAATGAATATTCTTTATTATGGTTTTCGCGGTGGAGCCGCAATACCTTATATTGGCTGGCCACTAATTGTTATTGGTGCTGGATTTCTTATTGTTACTTTTATTTGTTGGATACGTGATGCAATAACGAACTCAGAGTTCGCGGGCGGGTGCCTTCTTAGCATATTCGCTGTAATACTAGGCGTAATTGCAGTAGTAGATACGCGCGTACCGATTGTCAAGGCAACAGTCAATAACGAAATACCGTGGGTAGAGGTAGCAAAAGATTATAAATACCTGGACCACGAAGGCGATATTTGTATCTTTGAGGTACTTAATACAACTGTTAGTGAATGGGAAACAAAAGTTAATGAATAAGAGATTTTTGTTCTGGACTATTTTTATTGTCGGATGGCCGCTATGGGGCGTGCTTGCAATTATTCTTGCATTCTCATTTGGAGTATGCGCTCTTGCAGATTTTTTATTTAATAAATTGTCGGAGAAGTATATATGATTAATATTAGAAGAGGCACATTTGAAACCAACTCATCTTCATCTCATAGCCTTGTAGTATTTAAAGAGCCTAATGCCGCGGTCGATGACCAACTTTGGCGGCTTAATGATGAAGGTGTATTAGAGATTTTTGATGCTGGTGATTTAGAGTTTGGCCGCAGTCCATTTGAATTGCTTATTGATTGGTATCGTAGACTTTGTTATGCAATCGCTTCTTGCCCAGATAAAATTGAAGAAATTGAAGCCGCATGTTATAGAAATCTGCCAGGGCTAACTGCAATTAAATATCCAAAAGAAAGATGGATTGGTATGGGCGGACCATATTATGGCTATGTTGACCATCAGTCTGCTGGATTACTTGAACATTTTTTAAAACAACATCATATTTCTTTTGACGATTTCATCTTTAATAATAAATATATGGTTGTTATTGATGGCGATGAATATTGTATTTTTAATACGTTGCGGCAGACACCTGCATGGAACGAAGATAGTGTGGAGGAAGTTTATGATTAATATTAGATATGGAACATTTGAAACTAATTCTTCATCTGTACATAGCCTTATGATTGCGACAGATGAAGAATATAAGCAGCTAGTTGCAGGCACGCTATGCATTGATTCTTATAATGATGAATATATCACTAGAACAGAGGCCACAAATCTACTATTGGCTAATGCTTCTGCCGAAGAACTTTCAGATTTTTGGCATAATGAACTTGAAGAAGATACAGAACTAATTCCAACAGTAGAATGGTTTAATACTATTTCAATAGATGAGTTTGATGAGTTTCTTCGTGAGTTCTGTGATGGTATTCATTCTTTTGAGAACTATGGCGGCGAATACTATGAACGGTATGATGAAGATTATACATCCGAGCATGGTGATAAGATTCATATTTTTGGCTACTATGGTCGCGACTGTTAAGGAAGGAAAATGAAATGGAAAACGTACTTGGTACATATATAAATGGCAATTACCGTGTCGTAATGTTTGAAGATGGTACAAAAATTAGATATAATAATCAGTCCATGTTAATTCCGCAGTTCCCTGAATCAATTGATTGTAAGATTTCTGATAGGTGTGATATGGGGTGTGCGTTCTGTCATGAGCAATCCACACCTAATGGCGCACTTGCTAATCTAAATCATCCCATTTTTGACAGCCTTCATTCATTCAGCGAGCTATCATTGGGCGGAGGGAACGCCCTTGAACATCCGGGACTCGAAGATTTCCTGCGGCGAATGGCGCGACAGCGGGTCATTTGTAATATCACTGTGCATCTTGACCATTTTATGAAAAATGCTAGTCTATTATATGATTGGACAAATGAGAAATTAATTCATGGCCTTGGCGTATCCGTTAATCGCGCGATTACCGCAGAAGAATATGAAATCATGTCCAAGTTTAAGAATCTCGTCGTACATCTTATCGCGGGCGTATCCACTACACCCCGGGTACTTACTAGTGTGCGCAATATGAAGTTGCTTATTCTTGGATACAAGGATTTCGGCCGCGGCCATAAGTATTTTGAAAACAACGGCGACAAAATTAAAGAAGGAATTGATTGGCTTTGTAATGAACTGCCTGAAATCCAGCAGTATTATAAGCTAATTAGTTTCGATAATCTCGCGCTTGAACAGCTTAAAGTGCGCGATTGGGTTGATAAAAAGATTTGGGATACATGCTATATGGGTGATGATGGAAAATACACAATGTATTTGGATATGGTAAAGGAAGAGTTTGCTATGTCTTCTATATCGCCGCGGTATAAGATTAATTCTAATAGTATTGATGAACTATTTAGACAGGTGTAATACCTGTCTATTTGTATTTGACTTTTATTTTAATTTTTGATATAATATAATTGATAGGGATACTTTATTCTTTCGTCGTAATTTTTCTTAAAGAAAATATATTTCTCGGAAGAGAAAAGAATAGTTTGTTCCTTACTATATTACTTATTATTAGAGGTGATGGAAATGGCAAAGATTCATAATCAACTGACTATAAAAATTAAAGAAGATAGTCATTGGGGTAATTATTTAGAAATAGTAGATGCGTGTTCTGTTCTTAATGGCGCGGCATTAAAACTATATCTATACTTTACTAGTATGAGCCCAGGTGAGGAATTAGATTTCTTTCCAAAGACTTTCTGCGACTTATTTAATGTAAGTCCTAGTTCAGAAAAGAATGCATTACAAGAATTAATTCTCAATGGATATTTACATCGTGTCGCGGATGACTATCTTGTTTTCACGAGTCACAAAAACTAATAGAGAAAAAGACAATTTGGTATTTTGGAAAGGCAAATTGCCTTTCTCAAAAGGCAATTTGGACTTTCAAAAGGCAATTTGCCTTTTGGAACGGGCAAAATGTTCATAGAATAAGAATAATATAAGAATATATAATAAATATAAAAGAATAACATAAAAATAATTTGCGGCTATCGCCGCGGAGGTAATAAAGTATGCACTTATTTTCAATCTTTATGCCGCACGTCGCGGCGGAGCTTATAAATCAAGGATTTAAAATAATAAAAACAGAACCAAATAGAAAGAATCCACAGTATGTGGTCTATAAGTTTGAAGACACGCCAGAGTTTCAACTGGCACTAAAAAAGATTCTCGAAAGGGAGTGAAAAATACAGGCAGAGGCGGAGGGGTTATTATGTCAGTACCCAATCAAAAATTAGTATTAATAGATAAAACAAGCACGAAGGAGAAAAACTTCTTTCTAATACCACATGAAGTACTTTTTGCCGCGATGAGACGGCTTACACTTAATGGAATACGAGTCTATACTTATTTTATGTCATTAGTACCAGATAGTATAGACGGAAAAGAAAATAAAAACAATACAAGAAATGGATATTATGAACTATCTACTTCTCATGCGGCAGAAATAATTGGTAGCGATACCAAATCTGTTCAGCGTGGCGTAGAAGATTTAATTAAAAATGGATATTTAATTCCGCGTGGCGGGAATAAATATCAGTTTATTGATATGCTTCCAGAAGATAAGACGCAAACGCCAGAAGAACATGAGAAAGTTAATACTTATCAAGAAGAGTTAAGGAATAGTTTACAACTAATGTCTGGCGGCAGAGATGACCAGTTAAAACAAATTGCGCGCAGGACATTAGAAGAAGAGTGGGGTATTTAATGGTACGAAAATCGTACCATTCAATATACCAATTTTCGTACCAATTCTGTTGTTTGGAAACGCCAGAATCTGGCGGTTCAACATATATGAAAAAATAATAAAGCAAAAGACATTTTGCCTTCGGAGGTATAAATATGAAAATCTGTAAGCGTTGTGGCGAAGCATGGATTTATCACGATGATAATCCAGAAGTAGATACTTATCGAGTTAATTGCCAATGTGGCCGTGCATTCACTGGCCCATACAAAACATTTGAGGCCGCGAAAGAAGCATGGGAAAATAATGTAAATGCAATAGATAAAAGCGCGCGCTATTGTCCTTACTGCTATAAGTTTTTTGTCGCGCCCATAAAATCACAATATGATTCTCAATCATTTATTACTTATTACGAATCTACTTGTCCTACTTGCGGTTTTGTGGTAGAGTGGGATGATGTTTATTGGAGGTAAGATATGTATAGAAGAAATAATACAAACCTTGAAGTAATCGCAATTTTTGCGGGCATCTTAATAATACTTATAATTATCGCTAACATTATTTCCGCAGATAAGTTTAATAATGGTGTCTGCCGCGTCTGTGGCGGGCAATATGAGTTTAAAAATGCGGTTGGCCATAGATATACAACAGAGTATGTATATGTTTGTAAGCAATGCGGAAATCTAATTACTACAACTTCATATTATAATTTACTTGACAATAAATAAAAATTATGATATAATTTTTACAGAAAGGAGAATAGTATGAAATCTATTTCTGATATTATTTTCGCTGTACAAAATTGCCGCATGGACGCGATTGGTTTAAAGAAGATTTGTTCTGAATGTCCTTATCACAACAAAGCAAATTGCATTTATGATTTAAAAGAGGATATTGTTGAAGCATTACAATTGGTAGAAAAATATGTGCCAGATTATTTAGAATGCGGCGAATGGCTTCCAGTAGATGAAAATAATGATGCATGGGATTGTTCACTTTGCGGTGCTATGGTTGGCCGCAAAACAAACTATTGCCCTAGGTGTGGAAGGAGAATGCGATAATGCGACTAATTGATGCTGATGCTTTTGATGAATGGCTTCAAAAGCATGAAGAAGCCTCCGCGGCATTAGAGGCTGCGGATTCAGATGTATTTGTAGATAAAGATAGAAAAACATATTATTCAACACAGGCTTTCCGTGATGTAATGCGTTATAGACCAACTGTTAATCGCGCGAAAAAGGTTGTTCACTTTCACCAAGAGTTCCCCGAGCATGATTGGGCACGAGATGAGGATGGTAAAATTGATGAGTTTGCGATGGAGTATGAATAT
>OCVV012863480.1_pt1 | contig 27297 bp, 24 predicted proteins | sample 1539721 | NCBI WGS metagenome assembly OCVV01 (sample SAMN02144230, study PRJEB22623) | gut metagenome | biome: sheep rumen | host: Ovis aries | place: New Zealand | reverse complement strand
CCTGTACTATCCGTTGCCGTCAGAACTGAACCCAAGTGCAAAAGTTGCCTACGGACATAACATCTTCGGAGTTATCCGTCAGGTGATGTACTCGAAGGTGAATACCAACGAGATAGACTTTGTGGTGTTCATCAATGGCTTGCCACTTGCCACCTTTGAGTTGAAGAACAATTACACAGGGCAGACCTACGAGAATGCCATCATGCAGTATCGTACAGACCGTGACCCGAAGGAACTGCTATTGCAGAAAAAACGTTGTGCCGTTCACTTTGCACTGGATGACTGCCAGGTATGGATGTGTACTACTTTGGAAGGAAAGGATTCCTGGTTCCTGCCGTTTAACTGCGGCGTGAATGGCGGTGCCGGCAATCCTGTCATCGAGGGTGACACCATGACCTCTTATCTGTGGAAGGACATATTGACTAAACCAACGCTCTCGAATATCATTGAGAACTTTGCACAGGTGATAACAAACGAAGACAAAAAGACCCACAAGGTGAAAGAAACCGTCATCTGGCCTCGCTATCACCAGTTGGATGCAGTCAGGTCGTTGCTTCATGTCACAAGGATGTCGCCCATCGGCAGAAGATTCCTCATTCAGCATAGTGCAGGAAGTGGTAAGTCGAACTCCATCACTTGGCTGGCCTACCAACTCGTCACCTTGCTTCAACCCAATCAGGAGCCATTCTTTGACAGCATTATCGTGGTGACCGACCGTGTAAACCTCGACAAGCAGATACGCGACAACATCAATGCCTTCCAGCGTCTGAGCAACCTCGTGGGGTGGGCAGATAAGTCAGGAACATTGCGTGAGTTGTTGACTGGCGGTAAGAAGATCATTATCTCTACCATTTTCAAGTTCTCATTCATCCTTGATGAAATAGGCAGTTCACTGAAAGACAAGCGTTTTGCCATCATCATTGACGAGGCACATAGCAGCCAGAATGGTTCGCTGTCGGCAAACCTTGCGACAGGTATCTCTGGAAATGCTACACCTGTCATACCTTTGAACACAGGCTCTACAACAGAGGACGATGGCTATCCAACGATGGCTGCGGAAGGTTTTGAAGATTCTTATGGTGAGCCAGAAGACATTGAGGACAAGATTCATAGAATCATCAAGGGAAGGAAGATGGCCAAGAATGCCAACTACTATGCTTTTACTGCAACGCCAAAGAACAAGACCCTGGAAATGTTCGGTGATAAAGTTGAGCGCATTGGTGAAGATCCTTTGTACATTCCATTCCATGAATATACAATGAAGCAGGCCATCGAGGAGGGTTTCATCTTGGATGTGCTTAAAAACTATACACCTTATTCTTCTTATTATCGTGTACTAAAGTCTGTTGAAGACGATCCTGAGTACGATAAGAAGAAAGCACTTGGCAAGATTCGCTCTTACGTGGAACGTCAGCCGGAAACGATTGAGAAGAAGGCCGAAATCATTGTTGAGCACTTCTGCAAGAAGGTATATATGAAGATTGGTGGTCATGCTCGTGCCATGGTGATAACCAGCAGCATCGAGCGTGCCATCGAATTCTATAAGGTAATCACTCGTATGCTTGAAGAGCGGAACAGTCCATTCAAGGCTATTGTGGCATTCACAGATAAGGTGATCAACGGCAAGGTCGTTACGGAAGCAGAACTCAACGGCTTCCCATCTGCCGAGATAGAACAGCGCATCGAGCAAGAACCTTATCGTTTCCTGATTGTGGCAGATAAGTTCCAGACTGGTTACGACCAGCCTCTGTTGCACACGATGTATGTAGATAAGCAGATTAGTGACCTGAAGGCTGTGCAGACCCTTTCACGTCTTAATCGTTGTCACCCCAAAAAGCAGGACACTTTTGTACTTGATTTCGCCAATGACCCAGAGATGATTCGCCAGGCGTTCCAGCGATACTACAAGACAACTATCCTTGCAGGCGAGTCGGATGTCAACAAACTTAATGACCTTACTGAAACCATTGAGGGCTTCAACTTCTATACCCAGAATGACGTTGACACTGTAGCAACCCTCAAACTGATGGGTACAGACGAAGACCGTCCGAAGATAGACTCTGTTATTGATGCCGTTGTTGTTCGCTTTAAGGAAGAACTGAATGAGGATGAACAGATCAAGTGCAAGAGTGCTATCAAGAACTTCAATCGTTGCTATCCTTACTTCTCTGCTATCATGCCATACGAGAGTCCAGAATGGGAGAAGCAATATGTCTTCTATTCGCTACTGGTTAAGAAATTGCCAAAATTAAAGATTGATGACAATACAGATGGACTTCTTGATAACATTGACTTTGACAAGTATCGCATCGTCAAGGAAGAAGAACGGTCTATTGTACTGGAAAATGAGGACACTTCCGTCAAACCTATTCCTGTAGGTACAGGAGGTGGTAAGCCACAGCCAGAAATGGATGCACTGTCAAGCATTGTGAAAGACTTCAACGATACTTATGGCAACATCGAATGGAAAAACCGTGACGAGGTACAACGACAGATAGAGGAACTTCCTGCTCGTATTGCCACTAGCGTTGATTTCGTCAATGCTGTCCGCAATGGTGACAAGCAAGTAGCACAGATAACTTTCAATGATGACATCATCAACATTGTTGCCGGAATGCTTGAAGAGAAGACGGAGTTCGTGCAAACGTACTTCGCTAATCCAGACTTCCAGAACTTTGTGAATGCGAGGGTATTTCAGGCTGCAGTGAGCAAGTTGTCGATATAACAAATAAACCCACTGATTTTCAGCACCAATGCCGATTGTCAGTGGGTTAATTGTTCCCAAAATGAGACCTGCAAACCATTTGGGGACATGGATGTCTCAGGCTACATCTGCTGCAACAACAAATGCGCAAGTGGCATCAGTTATGGTAGGGGATTGAAAGGCTTTGCCCGGTCGGCAAAGCCTTTTTTGTGTGGGTGAGGTCAGAATGTCATGCGGACTTTGAAGCGGATGCCCCATCGGTTGGTGTTGGGGTTGCCCTGATAGGTGAGGCGGCGGACGTAGTCAATCTCGATGAGTTTGAAGATGTTGTGGATGCCGACGCGCCACTCGATGTAGGGTTTGTTGGGGTTCATGCAGACGGTGTTCTGCTCGTAGGTGCCGTCGGCGCGGAAGTGGCCGGGAAAGTAGAAGAGGGCGGGGTCGGAGTAGTTCAGCGTGGCGGGGTTGTTGCGGTCGGTGAGTTGTCCCCAGAGCACGTTGACACCGAGGCATTCGCGCCACTTGAGTTTTTTCAAGAGGGGAATGCGGTTGAAGAGCCAGCCGTTGAGGTCCCACTCGGCAAAGAGGAAGGCATAGCGGTCGTTGAGAAATTCGAGGTTGGAGAGGAGGTGGAAGGTGTTGTCTTCGATGATGTAGGAGGCGTTGGCGGCAGGGTGGATGAGCAGTGGAAATGGCACTTTGTTCCATTGTGCGCCCACCTTCACGTTGGCATCGAACTTGCCGAACTGTCCGAGCCAGAAACGTTTGTAGATGCCTGCTTCGGTCACGTTGTAGTTGTATTCTCCTCCGAGAAATCCGTTGATGCCGCGTGTGTAACTGAAGGAGAGGATGGGGGCGTCGTGGTTCACTTTCACGCGGCGTTGTTTGGTGTTGACGTAGGTGACGTTGGGCTCGTAGGTGATGCCCACTTTGAACTCGGTGGTGGTGATGCCCGACTGCCATCGGGTGGGGTCGTTGGTGGGTGTGCCTGTGCCGTCCAGCCGTTGGTAGAAGAGGGCATCGACGGGGTGGTTGCGTGTGCGTGTGAACTGTGCGTTGAGTTTGATGCCCTGTTCCAGTTCGCGGGTGTAGTCGATGTGCAGTTCGCGGGTGTGGTGGTATTGGTCCACCTTCGATGCGTGGAAGGCGGTGAACATGTTGTCCTTGTCGGTGGGCACAAAGCGGTCGAAGGGCGAGATGATGTCGTCCCACCAGTAGATGGAGAGGTTGTGTTGTGGAAACTCACGGGGCAGGTAGGCTTTCTTGTTGAAGGCGTAGGTGAGCATGCCTTTCCAATAGACCTGCCGGGTTTTGGTGCCGTAGGCCACGTAGGCGTCGGCAAAGAGGTGGGGGGAGAGGTTGGCGGTGGTGTGTGCCGAGGCGCGCAGCCGGAGGCCGTCGTAGTGGTTGGCCGAGATGATGGTGTTCACTGGGCCAATATCGACGAGGTTGGGGTGGAGCGAGTCGCCTGTTTCCACAAAGTTTTCCACCAGGGCCTTGAAGCCGAAAAGCACATACTTGAAGCCTTTGACGTGGGTGAGGCGGTCGAGAAAACTGTCCATCTTGCTCTCGGACGAGGTGAGTTTCACCTGTCGGTATTCGTTCCAGAATGCCTCGTCGTGCATCGATGCATCTGGTTCGCGCAGGGTGTTTCCCTTGATGTTTTTGAAGAGGGAGCGTGGGATGGGGGCGAAACTCACGTTGCTCAGACGCGTGACGCGCTGCACCTGAAACTTGCCCAGCCATTTGCTCAGTTGCAGTTCCACCAGCATGTCGTTGGTCGAAGCGATGCGGTCGCCGCTCTCCAGCACCTCAAAGTCCTGCGCTATGAGCATGTTCTCCACGAAGTTCACGTCGCTGCGGCGCGGAATGCTGAGTTCCACACGCCGCACCTGGAAGGTGGAGTCGGGGGTGAGGAGGATGTAGAGGTGGCCGGAGAAGCCGAAGTCCTGCTGGTTGTTGGGCAGGAAGCCGACATCGACCACACGGTCTTGCTCGATGAAGAGAGTGTCTTGCAGATAGTAGCGGTAGAAGGAGATGGCGCCGTCGGCGATGGGCGACTTGAAGGGGTATTGCAGCAGGCGGCACTCTTCTTCATAGATATCCACATCGGTGAAGATGTCCTTCAGGGTGGTGGTCAGGATTTCGCCCGTGTTCACCAGTTCGGTCACTCCCTTGTTGCTTTCGCCCTTGATGACTTGCTTTTCCGAGTGGGGGTCTTTTCTGTAGTATATCTCCGAGAGTGTCTCATCGACCGTGAGTGGCAGGATGAGTTTGTCTGTCTGGGGCGAACGCTCCACGTGGTCTTTGAGGAAGGCAAAACGTTTGTATTCGCCTTCTTCGAACACCTTGTCGCTCACCTCGTTGAGCGAGAAGGTCATTTTCTCATATTTCGTGTAGGTGAAGAAGTCCTTGGCCCGCAGGTCGCTCCGCCGCTTGTTGGCTATCACCTTCTTCATCAGTTCCACGGCTGGATTGTTCTTGCGGCTGTAGCGTTTCTTCTTGGCCGACACGGTCACTCCGGTCAGTGTCTGCGGCTCTGGCGCGAGGCGGATGGTGAGGTCCTTGTTCCGTCCGAAGTCCTTGAGTCTGACTGTCTGTGTCTGATAGCCCATTGTGGAGACGGTGAGCACCTTCCACGTGCTGTCTTCCTTGATGACGAAACGTCCCTCCTCGTCGGTCATCTCGCCCACGTTCTTGCCGTCATAATAGACGTTCACATAGTCGAGCGGTTCGCGGCTCTTGCTGTCGATGACTCGCCCCGTCACCTGGGCTTTCACTCCCAAGGTGGCGAGCAGGGCGATGATGAGTGTGATGATATGCTGTCTCATGCTGTTTCAGTATGATTTGTCGGCGTTGCCTCGGTTGCGGTGGTGGCGTTGATGATGCCGGGCAATAGGGAGATGTGCGATATGATGTGTGTCGGCACCGTTTCGTCCACCTTTTCGTCGCCCCATCCGATGCCTCGGAGCCACACCGTCTGGCAGCCAATGGAGTGGGCCGGAACGATGTCTTTGCTGTAACTGTCGCCCACCACGAGGATGTCCTCGGCTGGCAGTTCTCGTGCCGTTTTGTGTGTCACGGCTCTGAGGGCATCGACTCCCAACTGGAAAATCTGTGGGTCGGGTTTGCGCACACCTACCACGGCACTCTCGATGATGCGGCTGAAGTATTGCAGATGGAAATCGGCCAGGATGGTGTCGATGTTGCCATAGAAGTTGCTGACCAGCACCAGCGGATATTTCGTGGCCAACTCGGCGAGGACGGGACGGCTGGCTGTGAGGACCCGAAGCACGTACTCGTAGCAGAACTGCGCCACCGCGTCGCTCTTCTGTTTTCGGGTGGGTTCGTCGGTGTGCCAGATGCCCCGCTCCGTCAGGTCGCGCGTCTCGATGTCGCACTTGATGCGCAGGAGGTCGAGAAAGTTGTGGTGGGGCTGAATGTAGGGATGCTTGGCCAGGGCGCGCTCGGCGGATACATAACTCTGGCGGAAGTCCTCTTTCGCCACAGGGATGTCGGTGTGCTGATAGCCTTGCCAGAGCACTTCGCTCCAGTGCAGGGCATTCGTGTCGAGGGTGCCTCCGTAGTCGAATATGATGGCTTGAATCATCGGGTCTGGTACAATTTACGATTGAGTTCTTTGCAAAAGCCTTCGTGGGTGTGGCGCATGTGGAGGTAGAGCCAGGTGAAGACGGTCGTCTCCATGAGCAGGTAGAGCCAGGGGAGGTCGAGCAGGAAGGAGAGGTAGAGGGTGATGGCGCGGGTGTTGAAGGTGAGGATGTTGGCCCACTTCATCATGGGGAGGCTGAGGCGGCGGAACTCGTCGCGGAACGACTGTGGAATGTTCTCCGTGTCGCCATACTTCTTCTTGAGTGTTTGCTTGAGTTGCTGAAAATGAGGGGTTTGTTTCTCCTGGCTGCGCGTGTAGTTGATGTAGGAGAGCAGGAAGAGTTTGTAGATGAAGTTCCCCTTCCATGGCGTGTCCTGGTAGATTTGCTTTTGCTGAGTGGAGTTGTCGAGTTCGCTGCCAGCCTTGCCTTTCAGGAAGAAGAGGTGAATCTGGCGGTAGTAGTCGGAGAGGCCGCACTGGCGGGCGTGGCACACGATTCCAGAGAACCATGATAGGGCATAGACGGCCAAGGTGGCGATGAGGGTGTTTCGTTCGTTGTTTTCTATGCCTAACCACTGAAATTCGAGGTCGTGATGGAAAAAGAAACGGAGGGTCAGCGCATGGTAGAGGCAGAAGAACCACACATCGCCTGCTGCACCGTCAAGAATGCGTCCAAGTTGTGTCTTCTTGCCTGTCATGCGGGCCAACTGTCCGTCGGCACTGTCATAGAAGTTGGCCCACGCAAGCAGCAGCACACCGATGATGTTCATGAGGAGTCCCTCGGTGCCTTCTGTGCGGTAACTGCCCGAGCAGAAGAAATAGGCCGAGGCCACTCCGATGAGCATTGAGAGGATGGTGACGGTGTTGGGGTGGATGTTGAGGGCATTGAAGAATCGTGCCCACTGGTAGCCGATGGGGCGTGTCCACACCACATCGAGCCACTCTTCGGTGTCGCCCGACTTGAAGGTCTGTTGAAGTTTTTCGTTGCTCATAGTGTGATTCTTTGGGCGATGGCTTGGGCGGCTTCTTCGCTGCAGGAGGAGAAACTGGGAAAGTCGTTGAAGTCGATGAACCAGAACTGCCCGTCCTCGCCGATGATGACATCGCCGCCATAGATGGGGACGTTGAGTTTCTTTGCAATGAGGTCGGCATAGTGCTTGATGCGCCGGGCATCGAAGGGAAAGCCTTGCTCCTGGCCGTTCACTGCTTCGAGGCCAAACTTGGAGTGGCCTTGGCTGGCATAGTTCCAACGGAAGAAGTCGGTGCCTTCCACTCCGTAGAACTTCACGAGGTCGCCTGGCTGGTGCAGTTGCGCCATCCAGAGGTTCACGTCGCGCTTTTCCATTTGGCTGAAGGCTCGGTCGAACTCTTTTTTGGTGCGACAGAACACGGTGTCTTCGGCCACGGTGGCACTGCCATCGCAGTTCTTCAGCCACACGGGAGCCGCGATGTCGTCCTTGCTCGGAGCCGAGCAGTAGAGGAGGTCGCGCCGTTCGCCCACGAGAAAGTCGGGCTGGGGAATGCCGGCCTCAAGCAGGTCGGTGGCCACAGCCGCCTTGTTGGTGGCGGTCAGGATGCCGTCAATGCTATTGATGAACTTCTGCTGGGTCGCCACGTCGGTCTCTTTCTCCAGCATGACGAGCGAAAAGATGTCGCGCGCCATGGTGAACACACGTTCGTAGGGCGAATAGTCGAAGCCCACCATTTGGTTCTCGTGGATGGTCGCCACCGTGTGTCCCTCCGCTCGCAGGGCATCAACCACAGCCGTGAAGATGGCCGCATCGTTGCCTGCCATGTTGGGGGAGTAGGTGAGTCCTCTGCTGATTCCAAGTATATTCATTGAAGTAAAAAATTGGGAGTTAGGAATTAGAAGGTGGAAGTTGGGGAGTGTTGTTTCCCACTTTCATGAGCAACAGTCCGATAGCCGTCCAGAAGAGTTCGCGCACCCGGCAAATGATGCTGACAAACATGCCGACGCTGGCCGTCATGCCCATTTGGGCCACAGACATGGCAAAGCCTCCTTCGCGGCCACCCAACTGCAGGGGCATGAAAAAGAGCAAGTTGGCAAAGAGACTGGTGAAGGAGAGGATGAGGTAGGCATAGACGAAGGTGAGTCCGCCTCCTGTGCCTGCATCGAAGAGCAGTAGCATGAAGTAGATTTCTAAACTCTGCAGGATGCGCCCTATCAGTTCGAGAAAGAAACTGGCATAGAAACTGCGTTTGTTCTGCGACTGAAGTTCTGAGATTTGGCGGTCTATCTTCTGCAAGTCTTCCCGATGGCTCTCCGCAAATGTCCGCGACCAATTCTTCAGCCCCGGAATGTGGCTCAAGAAACGAATGACCTTGACCACCATGCCGTTCTTGTAGCCCCGGATGAAGAGGTAGATGCCTGCTGAACAAAAGCAGAGCATGAAGCCGAGCACGATGCCCATGCCGACATCGAAGGGCAGGAGGCCAAGTGCTGCCAGCACTCCATAGACGGCAATGCTGCTGGTCCAGAACCAGAAGTGGGCGAAGATGTGCATCATGGCAAAGAGCAACACGCTGGAGGTGGCTCGCTGGGCGCCGATGTAGGGTTTCAGTTCCAGAATCTTGTATGGCTCGCCGCCCATCAGTCCTGCCGGTGTGGCATAGTTGAGGGCAAAGCCTGTGATGGTGAGTTTCAGAATCTTCCAGAAAGGGATGGGGCAGTCGCCGGAACCACGGATGATGATGCGCCACGTCCACGCGTTCATGGCATAGAGCACCACCCATAGGCCGAAGATGGCGATGAGCCAATAGCCTGCATGGCAGATGTCGGCCCAGAGTTGGGCAAACGACACCTTGAACGTGAACAGCATCACGATGACTGCGATGAGTCCGAAAGCGAAGAATATGTTTCGTGTTCTGTTCTTCATCTCACCAGAAGGCAAAAACACCGAGCGCGTGGGCTGGCTGGTTACTCGTCTTCAGTCACTTGGTCCAGTTTCAGTTTGTCGGAGTCGTCGCGCTTGGCCACATATTGTTTCTGAAGAGGATTTGTGCGTTCCTTGTCGAAGCGGATGCGGTTTCTGACAACGTCGATGGCGGTGTAGATGGCCTGGCGGAAAGGCTGCTCGTCTTCAACCATGCTCTTGCCAGCCAAGTTGTAGCAAACGCCGATGGCAGGAGCGGTGCGGATGACGGGCATGCCGGCGGTGTAGTTCACTCCCTCGTTGAGCGAGAGGGCCTTGAAGGCCGACACTCCCTGGTCGTAGAACATTGCCAAGATGGCATCGAAGTGGTTCTGATTGCCTGCGCTGAAGAATGACTCGGTTGCGTAGGGACCCATGCAGCGCACTCCGCGCTTGAAGAGTTCGTCGATGACGGGCGAGATGACTTCCTGCTCCTCTTTGCCGTCGGCATGGGGGTTGAGGGCCAACACGGCGATGCGTGGATTGTCGATGAAGAAGTCGCGCTTCAGCGTGTTGTGCAGCGTGACAAGACGCTCGGCCAGTTCGTCGCGGTTGATGTGTGAGGCTACTTCAGCCACGGGGATGTTGTCGGTGACTAAAGCAATGCGTAAGTTGTTGCTGATGAAAAGTTTGAGAGCCTTCTTCCCTTCGCCCAGCATGTTTTGGATGAACTCTGTCTGGCCTTTGAATGGCTCTCCTTCGGCCATCTTGATGGTTGCGTTGTTGAGCGGCGAAGTGACCAGTGCGTCAATCTTTCCTTCCTTCAGGTCGCCGAGTGCTGCCTCCAGCGAGACGAGTGCTGCCTTGCCTGCTTCCTCGGTTGCCTTTCCCATCTCAATCTTCAGTTCTTCCTCGCCGAAGCAGTTCACCATATTGAGTTGTCCCTCCTTGGCTGCATCGGCCGATTCCACCACTTGGAAAGCGGTTGCGTTGCCCAGCGTCTTGCGGTGAAAGGTGGCCGCTTTGGGTGAGCCGTAAATCACGGGGGTGCAGAGGGAGAGCATTTCCTCTTCCTCAAATGTGTTCAGTATCAGTTCGTAGCCGATACCGTTGATGTCACCTTGGGTGATGCCTATCTTAATCTTTTCCATTGATGAACGTATTTATGTGTCAATCACTTAATTCTCTTTTTCTTTCTCCGAACTCTCCGCTTTCTCCATGTCGGGTGTCTCCAGCGTGTAGAGTGCGGCCTCCAGGCGGCGCAGCATCGTGCGCTTCATCTTGTCGGGGGCATAGACAAAGCCTTCCACCACGATGACGCGTCCGTTCTTGGCGTCGATGCGCGAGTGGCTGATGAAGGGGCCGCCCATGGCATCGCCGCGCATCTCCCAAAGGCCGCGCGCCTCCATGGCATACTGGCCGGCCACGTTGATGTTTTTGGTCCACACGAACTCGGGGTTCGTCTGCATCCACTGTCCGGGGTGTCCGCCCGGGATGTTGCGCTTCATGATGGTGTCGCGCAGGGCGATGTAGGGTTTCTTTGTGAACATCTTCTCGCTCACGTAGGGCAGGGAGTAGATGCAGATGTTCTGGATGGAGGACAGGCCGTCGTCGCTGGCCCAGATGAAGTCTTCTCCTATCTTCAACTTCTTGATATCGACGGGGATGTAGAACTCGCAGTCGAACATCTCCTTCACCGCTTTGGCAAACTTCACGTTGTGTTCAAAGTAGAGGTCGTTGGCCTCGCGGTTGATTTCCTCGCTGGTGATGAGGCTCTCGATGCCCTTGGTGTGTTCGGTGATGTAGATGGATGCCTCCACCTGATTGGGTGCATGGAGCGTCATGATGAGTTGCGGGGTGGAGTGTACATCCCTGTCCACCGTCATCTTCGCATGGGAGTATTCAGGACCAATCTTGATGTGGAAGATGTTGCGGAAGAGGTTGGTGATGTGGTCGAAGTGTTTCTCCTCGATGTGGCTCTTGTGGAACTGTGGCTCGTCTTGCGGCAGACCTCTCAGTGGTTTGTCCAGAATGGCCTGAATGGCTCTGCCAGCATAGCCCGTCCACACGCTGTCGTCGGCCACCACCATCACCTCGTAGGGATTGCCCGACGAGACGGGGGTGAGCAGGCTTCCGCTGCGGCGGTGCCGGCCGTTTCTTGTCTGGTCGCCACATGCGCTCAGCAGGCACATGGCGGCCAAGAATAAGGCTATGAACTTGTATGTTTTCATCGTAGTTGTGATTTTAGCAATCCGCAGGCAGCCTCGATGTCTTGTCCTCGCGAGGCGCGGATGGTGGTGGGTATGCCGTGGTTGCAGAGGTAGTCGCGGAAGTGTTCCATCGTCTCTGTCTCCACCTCCTGCAGCGGCACATCGGGCACCCGATGCCAGCGGATGAGGTTGACGCGGCAGGAGAGTTCGCGCAGCAGTCGGGTCAGTTCCTTCGCATGCAGCGTCGAGTCGTTGGTGCCGCCGAACATGGTGTATTCAAATGTGATGCGCCGCTGGTGGCTCCAGTCATACTCGCGGAGCAGGGCCACGATGTCGGCTATGGGCATCTGCCGTTCGGCGGGCATGAGGTGGAGGCGTTGCTCGTGGATGGGCGAATGGAGCGACACGGCCACGTGGCACTCACACTCGTCGAGCAGTCGGCGCAGGGTCTTTTTCAGCCCCACTGTCGAGATGGTGATGCGCCGGGGACTCCACGCCCAGCCATAGTCGGCGGTGAGAATCTGTGTCGATTTCAGCACGTTGTCCCAGTTGTCGAGTGGCTCGCCCTGGCCCATGAAGACGATGTTGGTCAGCGGTGTCTTGCCCTCCTCGGCCACGAGCCTGTCGGTCATGTAGATTTGGTTCAGGATGTCCGTCGCCGTCAGGTCGCCCTGCCATCCCTGCTTGCCTGTCTGGCAGAAGAGGCAGTTCATCTTGCATCCCACCTGGCAACTCACACACAGCGTGGCGCGGTCGCCTTCGGGGATATAGACGGTCTCCACAAACTGGCCGCTCTCGGTGGGGAAGAGGTGCTTCACTGTGCCGTCCTTGCTCCGCTTGGTCTCCACTGGCGGCATGCACCCCACTGTAAACAACGAATCCAACTTCTCGCGGTTTGCCTTCGAGAGGTTGGTCATTTCGTCGATGCTGGCTACATGCTTGCCGTAAATCCACTGCGCCATCTGCTTAGCCGTGAATTTAGGCATAGAGAGTTGCAGGCACACGTCCTGCAACTCTTCCAATGTCATACCTAACAGGGGTGATTGGGTCATTTTAACAACGAATGAAACGAATTGAACGAATTTGTATTTCCACTAAGGCTAATGAGTGAATGCCGCAAGCGGCAACGAATAAAAACGAATGGCATTCGATTCATTCGTCGCACCAACGGTGCATTCTGGATGAAAATTCGCTAAATTCGTTCAATTCGTTGTTGGAAAACTACATGTTACCAAGCGAAAAGTGGATAAGCCTTCATGGTCTCGTTCACTTCGCCGCGCACCTTAGCGATGACCTGTTCGTTCTCGGGGTCGTTGAGCACTTCCTCAATCCAGGCGGCAATCTGCACCATGAGGTCCTCCTTGGCGCCACGGGTCGTGATGGCCGGTGTGCCCAGACGGAAGCCGGAAGTCTGGAAGGCCGAGCGAGTGTCGAACGGCACCATGTTCTTGTTGATGGTGATGTCGGCAGCCACCAGCGCATTCTCAGCCACCTTACCCGTCAGGTCGGGATACTTCGTGCGGAGGTCAACCAGCATGGAGTGGTTGTCTGTGCCGCCGCTCACGATGGCGAAACCGCGCTTGGTCAGTTCGTCGGCCAGCACGGCTGCGTTCTTCTGCACCTGCTTCTGATACTCCTTGAACTCAGGCTTCAGCGCCTCGCCAAAAGCCACGGCTTTGGCAGCGATGACATGCTCCAGCGGGCCGCCCTGCTGTCCAGGGAAGACGGCCGAGTTGATGAGTTGCGACATCTTCTTCACCACGCCCTTCGGTGTCGTGTAGCCCCAGGGGTTGTCGAAGTCCTTGCCCAAGAGGATGAGGCCGCCACGCGGACCGCGCAGGGTCTTGTGGGTGGTGGTGGTCACGATGTGAGCATATTTCACGGGGTTCTCCAGCAGGCCGGCAGCGATGAGGCCAGCAGGGTGGGCCATGTCAATCATCAGCAGTGCGCCCACCTCGTCGGCAATCTGGCGCATGCGGGCATAGTCCCATTCGCGGCTGTAGGCAGAGCCGCCACCGATGATGAGTTTCGGCTTGTGTTCCTTGGCCAGGGCCTCCATCTCGTCGTAATCCACACGGCCAGTCTCCTTGTTCAGGTTGTAGCCCACAGGCTTGTAGAGGATGCCCGAAGTGTTGACAAGAGACCCATGCGAGAGGTGACCGCCGTGGTCGAGGTTCAGGCCCATGAACACGTCGCCAGGCTTCAGCACGGCCAGCAGCACGGCAGCGTTGGCCTGTGCGCCAGAGTGGGGCTGCACGTTGGCAAATTCGGCGCCGAAGAGTTGGCAAGCGCGGTCGATGGCCAACTGCTCAATCTCGTCCACCACCTGGCAACCGCCATAGTAGCGATGGCCGGGATAGCCCTCGGCATACTTGTTGGTGCAGTAACTGCCCATGGCTTCCATCACCTGGTCGCTCACGAAGTTCTCCGATGCAATCAGTTCGATGCCCTTCAACTGGCGCTGATGCTCCTTCTCGATGAGAGAGAAAATTACGTTGTCTCTTTCCATGTCTTAATATAATATGTGTGTTGATGAGTTTTGTTTCTACCTTAAAAAACGATGCAAAGATACGGATAATTTCAGAATTGGCAAAAGATTTGGAAAGATTAACGTGACACGGGCTTGGAATTATGGATTTTCTTCCCTCACTTCTCAAGGTGAAAACATCATCACATGGGATGGGTGTCCACCAGCTCAAATGATGAGCATGAATATCCACTGCTGTCCGAGCACGAATATCCACCGCCATCGAGCACGAATATCCTCCGATTCCACACACGAATATCCTCCGAGCGAAGAGCGGAGTTGTAGCACTCTGTACACCTACAGTGTAGCAGTTACTACACCGACGTTGTAGCAACTGCTACACAGGCGTTGTAGCAACTGCTACACAAGGGTGTGTAGCGATGTGGATATTCTTGGCGGCGTGTGATGGATGTCCGTGTCGGGAAAGCGAGGACGTTTGTGTAAATGATGGACGAATTGCTTGGTGAATTGGAAAGATTTCTGTACCTTTGCAGTAAAAAGAAAACCGAGGAGAATATGGATACTTCAAATTTGAACATCGAGAAATTGCAGACGAAGGTGGCGCAGTGCATGCGGGTTGATTGTCCGTCGGCAAAGGTGTGTCTTCGGCAGATTGTGCGCCGAGGGTGTGACAAGACATTAGAGATGGTGCAGATGGTGAATCCTGATGCCATAGTGATGGAAGGCGACAAATGCCAGTTTTTCAGAAGCACGGAGCTGACCGTCTATGGCGTGGGCTTCCGCTATTATCTGGACATGTTGAGCTACACGGAGGCACAGGCCGCCCGTGTCGTCCTGCGTGCTTATTTCCGCAACAGCGCCCAACTGTCGCGTTACCGCACAGGACGGTTCCGCATCTCGCCCGAGATGAAAGCGACCATTGATTATCACCTCAAGGCCAACGGCGTGTCCGTCCCCCTCGAATGCGATGCCTACGAGGTGGACTTATAAAGAGGTAAACTTATAAGAAGAGATTCTTCTTTTATTTTGTGTTGTGTTGAGTTATTCGTAACTTTGCGATTGAAAACAAAAAGTCATGAAGCAGGACGAAAAATTGTTGAGGCTACTTGAAGAGCATCATTCTTTGGGCATCGCCGAGCAGATAGACTACCAGAAGTTCTATCTCTATTCGCTTATTACCCATTCCACAGCCATTGAAGGCAGTACCGTGACGGAGGTAGAGAATCAACTCCTGTTTGATGAGGGCATCACAGCCAAGGGACGCACCCTGCAAGAACAGATGATGAATCTCGACTTGAAAGCAGCCTATGAACAGTCCATGCAGCTGGCTCGTTTGCATGCAGACTTCTCCGTAGAGATGCTGAAAAGCCTGTCTGCCCTGGTGATGAAGAATACAGGTGCCATGTACAATACTGCACAAGGCTCTTTTGACGCTTCGAAAGGTGACCTCCGGTTGGTCGGGGTGACAGCAGGCACAGGTGGGCGTTCTTATATGAACTATCAGAAAGTTCCTGGCAAGTTGGCAGAGTTTTGCGAACAGCTCAATCGGAATCGCCATCAGCTGATGGGCTCTGAAGACATGATAGCCAAATACCTGTTGAGTTTCGATGCACACTACCAGTTGGTGACCATTCATCCGTGGGTAGATGGCAATGGGCGCATGTCTCGCCTCGTGATGAATCAATTGCAATATGAATTTGGGCTTGTGCCCGTGAAAATCATCAAAGAAGACAAGGCAGAATATATCCAAGCCCTGATAGACTCAAGGGAACAGGAATCGCTTGCCCCCTTCCGTGCATTTATGCTGGAAGAGCACACCCGAAACATCAGTAAGGAGATAGAGGAATACAAGAAAACGCAAGAGGACACCGACGATAAATTGACGAGCACCGACGATAAACCGACGATAATTTTAGCGTATCTCAAGGAGAAAGGACAATGTAAGACCTCAGAACTGTCGGAATTGCTTGGACTCAAGCCCACTCAAACCAAAGCTTATCTGTATAAACTGTTGCAAGAAGGGAAGATAGTGGCACATGGAGCCAATAAAAACAGAACGTATTCTTTGGCATAAGTGATTATGAACCCCAAACACATGTTTTTTTAGAATTATAAGTAAAATGGAATTAACAACAGAGGTTTACCATAGAACAGAAAACTTCATTGCTGAGATGCCTAAAAAGCAAAGAAAAGAATATGGGCAATTTTTCACTGCTCCATCAACTGCGGACTTTATGGCATCATTAGCAAGTATCGATTTTAATAAGCATAAACTGTATATACTTGATGCGGGTGCGGGTTCAGGTGTATTATCTGCTGCTATTATAGCCCATTTGAGAGAGCACGGTTTCACAGGTGAGATAGAGTTAGTTTGTTATGAAACCGATTCGAAAGTGTTACCTTTACTTGAAAACAATCTTGGTCTAATAAATGATTCTTATAATATTACATATTCAATAAGAACAGAAAATTATATCCTATCTCAAGTCTTTGGTTCATCAGATACTGCTCACTTATATGATTTCATAATAGGTAATCCGCCATATAAGAAAATCGCCAAAGAAGCAGAAGAAGCACTTGCAATACCTGATGTTTGTTATGGCGCTCCCAATTTGTATTTTCTATTTTGGGCCATGGCCATCCATAACCTAAAACCAGGATGTGAAATTGTCTATATTATTCCACGTTCTTGGACTTCTGGAGCATATTTCGCAAAATTCAGAGAATATCTTTTTTCTAACTGTGTAATAACTCACCTTCATCTGTTTGCAAGTAGAGATAAGGTCTTTGATGGTGAAAGTGTTCTGCAGGAAACTATTATTGTTAAGGTGAGAAAGGTAACAGAACAACCTCTGGTTGTGAATATAACATCGTCTTCAACATCTGATTTTTCAGACGTTAGAAAGTTTGAGGCTCCTTACAATGTAATTGTTTCTAATCGAAAGTATGTATTTCTGGTTACAGACGAAAAAGAGGCAATAGCTTTAAATAGATTGTCACATCTTAATGGAACTCTTCCATCCATTGCACTCCCCATGAAAACAGGTGTAATAGTGGATTTTAGAAATAAAGAAGTTCTTCGTGATAAACCATCTGAAAAAACATTCCCATTATTTTACTCTCAACATATTAGAAATGGTAGAGTGAAATGGCCTGTAGGTAAGGAAGGTGAAAACATATGTACGGATAAACAAGGTTTCCTTCAGACGAACACAAACTACTTGTTGGTCAAAAGATTCACAGCTAAAGAGGAAAAGAGACGTCTTCAATGTGGTATATACTTGCAATCTGATCATCCTGAATATGCTTATATTAGTACTCAGAATAAAGTGAATTTTATAAAATGTGAAACTCCAGAACTTGTATATGGTCTCTTTGTTTTAATGAACTCTACAATTTATGATACATATTATAGAGTATTGAATGGCTCAACTCAGGTTAATTCGACAGAAATAAACAATATGCCTGTTCCTGATATTGACACCATCGCGGCAATGGGGAGACAGTTGATGGGACATGAATTAACAGAACAAAACTGTAATACTATTATAGAACAATGGATAAGATAGAAATAGCAAAAGACCTATTGGAAAGAATAGGTATGCCTATTGCTCAGCAATCGACACTATGCTGTTTGACATTACTGGCAATGGCAAACATAAAAAAAGAAGATGAATTCCAATATGCGACTAATAATTGGATTCGTATTCATGATGTCATAACATTTATTGATAAGGAGTATGGCATTAAATACGCAGAGAATAGCCGAGAAACATTCCGCAAACAGGCAATGCATCATTTCCGTACTGCTGCAATTATCGAAGACAATGGTAAAGCGACCAACAGCCCTAATTATAGGTATAGACTCACAGGAGAATTTTTAAGGGTGATTCAGTCTGTTACCGAGCCTGATGGAACACGTGTTTGCGAAGACGATGATTTTGAAATACAGTGTTTCATCAATCGTCATCAAACTTTAAAGGAAATCTATGCATCAAAAAAGCAGATGCAAAAAATGCCTGTTAGAATTAACAACGAAAACTTTACATTTTCTCCAGGGAAACACAATCAATTGCAGAAAGCTATCATAGAAGAGTTCGCGCCACGTTTCGCTCCCAACTCGGAATGCTTATATGTTGGTGATACTATTGAGAAAGATCTTGTAAAAAACGTTGAAAAACTTAAAAAATTAGGTTTTGAAATAACACTCCATGACAAGATGCCAGATGTCGTTCTCTATCGAGAAGATAAGGATTGGATTTATTTTATAGAGTCGGTTACCTCTGTCAGTCCAATGGATCCAAAGAGAATAGTTGAAATAGGACTGATGACAGGAAATGTCACTGCTGGTATGATTTACGTTACAGCATTTCTTGATTTTAAGACATTCAAACAGTTCTCGGAACAGCTAGCATGGGAGACTGAAGTATGGATAGCAGATATGCCAGAGCATATGATACATTTGAATGGAGACAAGTTTCTTGGTCCAAGGTGAATCATACAAAGAGTATCTTTGTGTCATTTATTAACTTCAAGATGTTTGTGCCCAATCGAGATGATGAATTATAATGAATCGTTTAATCTCGCAAATAAAAGAGGTATATGAACAGAATAGTACTCATAGGTAATGGTTTTGATTTAGCTCATGGACTCAAAACAAGATATGAAGATTTCATAAATTGGTATTGGGATCAAAGGCTACATGATATTGTGTTAGAACACAACGCTGTATCTGCAGATGTACTATGTAGTATGAAAATACTACCCCAAAGTGGTTGTGAGAATTGGTATTTATTGTCTTATCACAATTCCTTCTTTAAAGATTTACTTAAGAACGAATGGAAATTATCTGGTCAAGAGTTTATAAAAGAACTCAAAAGTCAGCCAGATTGTTTTGAAATAACGTATTCCCCATTCCTCGAAAATATCTGTCAAAATATAGAAACGAAAAAATGGGTTGATATTGAGAACGAATACTATGAGTTATTGAAGAAATATGCCTTGGAAGAACATTCTGTTAACAAGGTAAATGAACTGAATAGCCAACTCCATTTCTTACAAGACAAACTTGTTGAATATCTGTGTGAGATGGATATAAGGAAAGAGCAGGTTAAGCCAGGAATTCGACAAAAAATATATGAACCATTGAAGCCCTCTGATATCTCTGTTGCTGGGAGAAATGCGCTAATCGAACATGTGAAAGATGGATTGAAGCTAGACGATAGAACTTGGGATTGGAAATTGCAACTATATGGGAGATGTTACACATACGGTTATGTGGATAGTTACAGGAAGAAACATTCGGAGGATGAGAAAATAGATTGGGACTACGTTCCAAAGGAATTGCTGCTGCCTAATCAAATTATGTTGCTGGATTTCAACTATACACGAACAGCACAATTATATTGCAAGGATTCTTCGTTATTTACCATCAACCATATTCATGGCAACGTGGAGCAACCTGAAAGCGTGATATTCGGTTATGGCGATGAGTTGGATGAGGACTATAAAAAGATTTCCAACAAAAACGAAAACAACTTACTCGCGAACATTAAATCTATAAAATATATGGAAGCAGAGAACTACCGCCAGATGCTTTCGTTCATAGAAACGGAACCGTACCAAATGCTCATCATGGGGCACTCGTGCGGAAACTCGGATAGGACTTTGCTAAATACACTTTTCGAGCATAAGAATTGTGTGTCGATAAAGCCTTATTTCTATAAAAGAGATGAAGAAACAGACAATTACCTTGAACTTGTCCAGAACATTAGTCGCAACTTTAAGGACATGAAACTGATGAGGGATAGGGTCGTAAACAAGACATTCTGCGATAAGTTGTAACAAGAATATGATAATTCAGATAATGGTTTGAAGATAAATGATTAACTTTGCAAAAAAGAATGAACATGAACGAATATAACTACATAGAAGAGGAACAAGGTAACATGGTGGCATGTGAACCTTCATCATGGGGAGGACAATGGACTGAAGAGAAGTTGGATGCATTTGAAAAGTACGTCAATGCGTATCTAACAATCATGAACTCTCATAGAGAGAAATATCATTGGAAACTGATTTATTTTGATGGTTTTGCAGGGAGTGGTTCTCGAAATGAGGTGAAAAAAGAGCCGAACTCTGAACTTTTACAAGATTTGTTCAAGGATTGTAGTATTGAAGAAAAGGAACTAGACACCTACAAGGGTGCAGCAGAGAGGGTGTTAAGTATTGCTCAGCAGGGATTCGATTTCTATTATTTTGTGGATATTGATACCGACAGGCGTTATTGTTAACAGGCTTTTAGATAGAAAAGGAGAACTTACTCATATGGACAAATTGACATCCTTTTTCGGTAAAGACGAAAGTTTCCTGAAGGATTATTTCTATAAAAAGAAGACTGTTGATACTCTGTTTGGTGAGAAGGAGATAATAGAGAAAGTGAAGAAACCTATTGAGAAAATTGCGGAATTGTATATTGAACAGTTGAAAACAATATTCAAGTATGTGACAGAGAAGCCCCTTGTTTTGTACAATGGCAGGAAAACGCCTATCTTTCATTTCGCCTGTGCTTCGAACAATTCTACCGCAATCAAAATAGCAAGTCAAATCATCAATAAAAAGCAATCGAAATGAGAACAACAAAAATAGAATGGACGGACAAGACTTGGAATCCGATTACAGGGTGTACCAAGAAATCAACAGGCTGTGCTCACTGTTATGCGGAGGTGATGGCGAGACGATTGAAGGCGATGGGTTTGGAAAAGTATCGCAATGGATTTGGCTTGACTTTGCATGAAGATGATTTGGAGGAGCCTATGCAATGGCGGAAGCCACATAATATCTTTGTCTGTTCGATGAGTGACATTTTCCACGAAGATGTGCCTTTTGATTTTGTGGATAAAATCATGCATACTATCGTGAGAACTCCACAGCATCGGTATCAGATTTTGACGAAAAGAGCAGAGCGGATGGAAGAGTATTTCAGGACACGACTTATACCGCGAAATGTATGGCTGGGAGTGACTGTTGAGTGCAAGTCTTCCAAAGACAGAATTGACCATTTGAGAAAATTGGATGCAACGGTAAAATTCTTGTCATGTGAACCATTGATTGAAGATTTGGGAGAGATGAATCTGGAGGGTGTTGACTGGATTATTGTGGGTGGTGAGAGTGGGCCAAAGGCAAGACCGATGCAACCAGAATGGGTCATCAACATCAAGCGACAAGTGGAACAACAAGGTGCAGCATTCTTTTTTAAGCAATGGGGCACATGGGGAAGTGATGGCATTAAGCGCAACAAACATGCCAATGGGAAGTTGCTGTTTGGAGAGGTTATACAACAAATGCCGGGAAGAAAAGTCGTGTAGGGAATGATTAACTTTGCAAACGAGATATAACATAAGAGTATAAATATGCAACCATTAGCAGAGAGACTGCGTCCGCAGACACTGGACGACTACATAGGACAGAAGCACCTTGTGGGAGAGGGGGCGGTGATTCGCCGCATGATTGAGCAGAAACGCATCGCCTCGTTCATCCTGTGGGGACCGCCGGGAGTGGGGAAGACCACGCTGGCGGGTATCATTGCCAAGACGCTCGACGTGCCGTTCTTCACGCTGAGCGCGGTCACGTCGGGCGTGAAAGATGTGCGAGAGGTCATCGAGAAGGCCAAGGCATCCTCCTTCTTCGGCAACGTGAGGGGAGGCGTGTCGCCCATCCTCTTCATCGACGAAATCCACCGTTTCTCCAAGTCGCAGCAAGACAGCCTGCTGGGAGCGGTGGAGCAGGGCACGGTGACGCTGATTGGCGCCACCACCGAAAACCCCTCGTTTGAGGTGATTCGTCCACTCCTCAGCCGCTGCCAGGTCTATGTGCTGAAGAGCCTCGAGAAGGACGACCTGCTCGGCCTGCTCGACCACGCGCTGAAGACGGATGCCTTCCTGAAAGAACGCACCATCGACGTGCAGGAGACGACCGCCATGATGCGCTATAGCGGCGGCGATGCCCGAAAGTTCCTGAACATCTTGGAACTGGTCACTGAAACATCTTCTGTCATCAACGATAAAATCGTGACAGAGACGCTGCAACAGAATCCGCTGGCATACGACAAGGACGGAGAGATGCACTACGACATCATTTCGGCCTTCATCAAAAGCATCCGTGGCAGCGACCCCGATGCCGCCATCTACTACTTGGCGCGCATGATTGAGGGTGGCGAAGACCCCATCTTCATCGCCCGCCGGCTCGTCATTTCGGCCAGCGAAGACATCGGCCTGGCCAATCCCAACGCCTTGTTGCTGGCCAATGCGGCTTTCGACACCGTGTCGAAAATCGGCATGCCCGAAGGGCGCATCCCGCTGGCCGAAGCGACCGTCTATCTGGCCACCTCGCCCAAGAGCAACTCGGCCTACGAGGCCATCGGCTCGGCCCTGCAGTATGTGAAAGAAACTGGCAATCTGCCCGTTCCGCTCCATCTGCGCAACGCTCCCACCAAACTTATGTCTCAACTCGGCTACGGCAAGGACTACAAGTATGCCCACGACTATGAAGGCCATTTTGTCGAGCAGCAGTTCCTGCCCGACGGAGCCACCGAGGCCCGCTTCTGGCATGCACAACCCAATGCAGCCGAGAGCAAACTGAACGAACGCATGAAACAGTTGTGGGGAGAGCGATTTGAGAATTAACCCCATCGCCCCATGCCCTTTCGTCCGGAAAGGGCATTTTTTTTAACGCGAGTTCGGTGTAAGAATTACGCCTTCGGTGGACGAAGAAAACTTTTCTTACACTGAACTCACGTTTTTTTAATCTCCTTTTCACATTTTTTTTAGATTTTTCTTGCTCATGTTTTCCAAAAGTTCTACCTTTGCCGCCGAATCTTCATCAGACGTATGCTTTCGGGCATGTGGAAGGTGGGGAGCCAACCCCCTAAAAAGGGATGGCAGACATATTTAGGAAGCGCGTACGCTTTGTTCCCGTCAGAGAAACTGGACACTTCTCAATGATTTAGGGATCATTACCCGGAGTACCGAACCGAGTAACAAAGGAAAGAAGTATTACGCTCTCCTTCGATTGTATTATGTGACTTAATCAGCCCTTGTGCTGTACACCTAATACGTCGAAGGTGTGAGCCATAATTCTAATCTTTTTGTTACAGGTTCGTCCAGTACCTTCTGACGGAGAAGAGGCACAATCAGGCTCACACCTTTCTTTTTATGCCTTTCTCAGTCAACAGTTTAGTTAATGTTTTCGTTCCTCTGAGCCTGAAGGAGCATCTTTTCAATTAACTAAAAATCATGGACAAGAAAATGAAAAAGGTTTACCTGCAGCCATCTGTGGAAGTCTTCAAGATGGTTGCAGAATGCCCACTGATGGCCAGCGGCAGCGGCCCAGGCGACATCATCAACGATGACGACGACACCCCCGGTGGCAATGGTGGCAGCGGCACGGGCGACATCATCAACGATGACGAAGCCAACAGCAGGCTCATCATCGGAGGTGGCTACAGCAGAAGCCTCTGGTAAAGAACAATCACAACTCACATCTATTTTTTTAACCCCTTAAAAACAAGCAAGAAGATTATGAAAAGGAATTATCTTTGGGCTTCGTTGTTGGGCATGGCCGCACTGTTGACTGGCTGCTCCAACGAAGAGGAACTCGCATCACAGGCTCCCTCCATGACCTACAAGGCTACAGTCATCGCTTCGAAAGGAAACATCGAAGGTCTTGAATCGCTGGATCAAGACACACGTGCCATCTTCGTGGGTGGCAACACCAACCGCTTTGCCACTCTCTGGGACAAAGGCGACGTGGTGAAAGTATATAAGAATGGGGCAGAAGTCGGCACCCTCTCGCTCAACGATGCTGCCAACGAGCAGTATCAAGGCACGAAAGATGCCTACCTGAGCGGCACGCTGACTGGCTCCTTCGCCGCTGGCGACGAGGTGGAACTCTACCTGCCCTCGAAGGAACGCTCCTATACAGGACAGACAGGCAGCATCAACAGCCTCTCTGCCAACTACACTTTCCAGACCACCAAGGTCAAGGTGGCAGAGGTGTCGGGCAGCACCATCACTTTGGAGAAGGCCAACATGACGCACCGTCAGGCTTATCTCAAACTCCGTGTGAGGGACGAGAACGACAAGTTGCTCCATCCGAGTCTGGTGACCATCTCCGCCATCACCGACGATGGCAACGCCAATCGCATCGTCACCTCGGTGGCTGCTGACGGAACCGTCAATGAGTACGGCGACATCGTCATCACCCCAGCCATCGACTACGGGGAATATCCTTCCGAACTCTATGTGGCCATTCTGAACGAGGGCTACAACGAGAGCAAGCACACCCACAACGCGGTGGCCTACCGCATCACCGCCATCGTTGATGGAGTGCCATACGTCAGCGACAAGTGGGAGAGAAGTCCTGCCATCGGTAGTCTGACCGCTGCCACCCGTAAGGTGCATGTTGCCTCTCCCGAAGTCCGCATCGCACCAGTCATGAAACTTCTGCAAGGCAAGACGGTTACTCGCAAACCGACCGTGATGACTGGAGATATTGATGCAACCGACAGATACACATTTACTTATTCGTCAAGCGATGCCAGCGTGGCCTATGTCAATCCCAACACAGGCGAAGTGAGAGGCATCAATCCCGGCACAGCCACCATCACCGCCACAAGCACGGCTCCCAACACTACGACCACAGCCTCTTACACCGTGACTGTAAACGCTCCCGTTGTTCCTGAAGAGAATGTGAACTATGTGGACCTCGGCCTGCCTAGTGGAACACTTTGGGCAACGATGAATGTGGGTGCGGAAAGTGAAACGGAGATTGGTACTTACTTTGCTTGGGGAGAGACGGTTGGTTACATCGATGAAAACAACTATGACAAGTACGTATTTACTTGGGGTACTAACAAATGGAGAGAAGCGGAGAATTCCACCAAATACAACGGTACAGACGGAAAGACAGTCCTTGACCCAGAGGATGACGCTGCTACTCAAAATTGGGGAAACGACTGGCGTATGCCTACGAAGGACGAGTTATACGAACTTAAACAAGCCGTAAATAATACAGCAAAGTATAGTTTGGAAGAAGTGAATAACTATCAAGGAAGTGGTTGCAATGGCAAACTTTTAACAAATAAGGAAACTGGTGTTTCTTTGTTTTTGCCATTTAGTGGATTCAGATATAACAAGTCACAATATGATTGCACTTATCTTCCATCTAGAACTTTAGCAGATGAGAATCTGGAATATGTTTTACAGTATTATGCTGGTTCTTATTCTTTATTTACTGATAAACGATCGCGTGAGAATGGCTTTATTGTCCGTCCCATTGTCAAGTCTTCCAACTAAAATATAATAAATCAACTCCCCCGCCGCACATCATAACGGCAGGGGAGATTCCTCCCCACCATCGCTCTTTAACTTACTGACACATAGAACACCGCAAGGGAAACTCCGCCAAGGGAAACTTTTGCGGAAGTTTGTTTGGTGGTAAAGAAAAGTTGTGCTATCTTTGCAACCGAAACGTAAAACGCTAAAAAAGGAGGACATCATGGACGTGACAATGACACCCAAAAGAAAGACAACACGGGCTGAGAACATTGCCATCAACTCAAAGAAGACACCAAGGAGCAGAAGGATGAAGTATGCCAGAGAACATGCTGGCGAACTGATTGTTGTTGACCCAGAACTTAGAGCGCAACTGAGATCATGCGAACCCTTATAGACACTTGCGTCGTCATCGATTGGATGATGAATGACGAAGCACTTGAGGATGGGGTCTGGGAAATCATTGATGACCCAGAAAACCGCATCTACATCAGTGCAGAGACCGTGCGCGAACTGGTGGTGAACTTCAACAGCAAGAAACTGCTGAACAAACGTTGGAAAACGGCTAAGGACATGTTGTGCACCATCGAGGATGAATATGGACTTGAGGTGCTACCAGTGACTCGCAATGTTGTGGCCACTTACACCAGCCTGCAACTGAACGAGGCGATGGAGCATTACGCCCCCTCTGACCACATCATCATCTCGCATGCCATCACTGAGCGCATGACGCTCATTTCCAGCGACACGAAGTTTCCATTCTACAGGAATCAGGGACTTGAACTAATAGAATATTAAGCCTTTTCTGTTGAGGCTAACTCTCTTCTTGAATACTCCCCCCTTGCGGCACCCCGACTGAACGAACTCAGCCGGGGTGTCTTGTGTCAGATAAAACCTAACGAGCCTATGTCCGCATAGGCGGCACTCTGTATCTCTCCCGTCACACAAACAGACGGCGGTGGGGAAGATGAAACATACAACAAGAAAATTAGTTCTTTGACTTACTGACACATAGAACACCGCAAGGGAAACTCCGCCAAGGAAAACTTTTACGGAAGTTTGTTTGGTGGTAAAGAAAAGTTGTGCTATCTTTGCATCCAGAAATGTAAAAACTAAAAAAGGAAGTATTATGGAAGCAACAACCGCAACACCTCAAAAAAGAATTTCAAGAACAGTACAGTGGGCAAGAACCCACAAGTGGAGTATAGAAATTCTGGATCCAGAATTGCAAGCACAATGCAAAAGTTATAAGGACGGCAAGAAAATCATTAGGCCATGAGACTGATGCTTGACACCTGCGTGGTCATCGACTTGCTGACCGATGTTGACAGCATCAGTTGTGGTGCGCTCGACATTCTGGAAGACCGTGGTAACCAGATTTTCGCCAGTTGTGAGACCATGCGTGAACTCATTGTGCATTTCAATCGAAAGAAACTGTTGAGCAAACGATGGAAAACAGCGGAGGATGTGTTAAAGGCCGTAGAACAGGATCTGAATATCGAGTTCTTGCCTCTTCGTCGTGATGTGGGTTACACCTACAGCCGTCTGCAACTGAACGAGGCGATGGAGCACTACGACCCCAGCGACCACATCATCATCTCACATGCCATCACCGAGCGCATGACGCTCATTTCCAGCGACACGAAGTTTCCATTCTACAGGAATCAGGGACTTGAACTAATTGAGTATTAAGCCTTTTCTGTTTAGGCCAACTCACTTCTTGAATACTCCCCCTTGCGGCACCCCGACTGAACGAACTCAGTCGGGGTGTCTTGTGTCAGATAAAACCTAATATGTTTATGTTCAGAGAAATGACGAACTACCTCCTGACGGGAGGACACCCCTACAAGCGTTCGACACGGCGCAGGGTCTATGAGGAGATTGCCGAACGGCTGGACGAGTCGCCGGACAAGGTCTATCGAATCGCCCACAACCCGGGTTTCGCCACCATCTTCGACGGAGCCATCGTGTCGGAACTCATGGAGAGGAACATCCTCGTGAGGAAATAGGCCGCTCCCAGGCGTGGGAGGACCTCAATGCCGCCGAGGCATCACCGGCTAAAATGTTCCTTATGTAAAA
>OCVV011313230.1_pt1 | contig 27297 bp, 26 predicted proteins | sample 1539721 | NCBI WGS metagenome assembly OCVV01 (sample SAMN02144230, study PRJEB22623) | gut metagenome | biome: sheep rumen | host: Ovis aries | place: New Zealand | reverse complement strand
CTTGGTCGCTTCCAATCGTACCGAGACGGGGCCATGCCTCTTTATGCGGCTATCCGGTTTTCAAAAGTGCGAAAGAAACTGTACGTCATCATCCTGCGAGTCCAGATTTTTACCGTGGCACGCATTCGATACTTACTTCTACTTCTCGACTAAATTGACCATACGGGATGCAGGTCTTACGCACAATTTGGATCTTTCTGGTTACCTGGTCGCTTCTGGGTGACCGCAGCCGCATTCCGCACGGCGCAAGAATGCCCGCAACGTAGAACTATATTTTTTAGTTCTACGTTGCAGGCACGTTTTCCCAGTTGGCGCAAACCGCGCGAATTATAGTTCTACGTTACGCGGCAGGGGGGCGCCCCCTCGGTAGCGTGGCGCTTTGCGCTCCAGACGGGGTCACCACTCATGTCGTCTTAGGCGTTTCCCAACAATACCGTGCTCTCGAGGGACCTGAGTCGAAGACTGTCAAAGTGACGAACCCCGCCCATAGAAGCTAGGTGCCGCATGCACCCAGACAAATACTATTTAACCAGTGACATTTCGAGATAATAGAGGTTGGAGCGATAGCGCCACACTCCAAACTCACGAGGAATACCACGCTCATCAAATGACACACGGGTGATCTCGAGAAGGGGGAACCCCTTCTCGACGTGTAGTACGCGCGCGGTTTCCTCGTCTGCCCCCACCGATTTCATCACCTGCGTTGCGCGAGGCCATGTTACATGCAAGACGTTTTTGTAGTACGCACGAAGAGACTCATTAGAAAAGTCCCTCTCTGTAGCACCAGGGACATAATTCGCCTCCAGCAAGATCGTCTCACGATAGTACGGCGTCTCTCCCTTACAGCGAACGCGGTCAAGTCGAAAAAGCGGCGTATCTAACGGAAGATTGAGCGCTCCGGAAGCTTTTGGATCCGCAAGCACTACCCCCGCGTCGAGGACCCTCTTCTCTACTTTCCCAACGCCAATACTTGGGTCATCGCTAAGACGCAAGCTTGAGTTCGTCCAGTTCAGTGCCGTTTTTGGCCTAGTAGCCACTACGACTGAGCCCACGCCGCGGCGCCTCTCTACCAAGCCGTCATCGACGAGCATCCCCATCGCCTTACGCGCGGTCTCACGACTGATGCCGAACTCCTCTACCAGGCGCGTTTCGGATGGTACAAGATCCCCAACCGAAAATGAACCTCCGGTAATCTCCTGAAACAGGATATCGTACAGCTGGTAATACAGCTGCTCATGAGAGTTCGGATTGAGTCTCCGTGTTTGTAAAATTGCAATTCCCATATGCAGCACAACTCGCTTTTGGCCGAATGATGCATGACGAGCATGCAACCGTCGCACTACTCATACTCCAAATCGCATCGAACCCAAGGTTAAATCTGGTAAAGAGACCAATTTAGGAATACAAATGGCATACAACCAGCCAGTGGGCCAACAAGTTATAACGTACCTGTCTTGCAAAACAACTTTCGAACTACGCGTCAGCTCCTCGCAAGCTCATCCACTCTATCGACTATCGCCTCTTCGTCGACGTCATCAATGTTCGTCGCATCAACTTCAATGAGGTCCCCGAGCACAAATGTCCCGTATCCCTTTGTGACGCAGCGCTCTTCCAAAAGCTGCCTGGTTACCAGTGCGTCTGCCTTGCTGCGATCAGCAAGCACGTCACCCTTGTGATAGTGATTCATGAGGTGCCCAAGGTGCCTTGATTGAGACAGGTCTCTAGCCAGTGATCGCTTGTAGATTACATCGAGATCCCCGACAAACCTAACAGTAATGGCCCGATAGCCATACTCCGCAACCAACTTGACCAGTGTGGGGCGCTGCTTGTCAGAAAACGGATAGTCAGTAACGAATGCCCTCCCGTCGGACATTAGGTGCCGGAGCTCAGAGTAGTACCTTTTCCAAACAAGCTTCTCGAGCTCATCCTTTTCCTGGAGGGAATCGAACCCGAACTCATCCCAAACCTGTTCTTTAATGTCATCTGGAGCGATTACAGGCAAATCCGGATGCCGTTTGAGGAGCTCTCCGCAAAATGTTGACTTACCAGTTGCCGGATAGCCCGCGAGAAGCACCATGACTTTCTTCATGATTGCGCTTTCCTAACCTTTGTCCAAAACTCCAACGAACGCTACTTGCCGCGAAGCATGTCCTTGGAGTTCTGCATAAGGGACTGGAGCTTGTCCAAATAGAGCTTTGCTCCGTCTTGGTCGCCAGACTCAGCTGCGGCCTTACGCTTCCTGTTGTATAGGGTGGTCAGTGACCTATATGGGGCACCCATGCGCCTTCCGTTGGCGACGCAGGCTTCAAACGCCTCGATGGCCGCGTCATCCTCTCCGGCATCCATCAAAAGCTTTCCGCGGTGCTCCAGAAGGTCGCACTTCTCGGCCCCATCGACTGAGTCTATTTGCTCCAAAAGCTCATTCGCCTTACGAAGCAGCTCTTCTCGGCCGACCTTAGCAGACGGCTCGTTATCCTTCTTTTCAGACTTTACCGCCTTATCTTTCTTGTGAAAGAGGAACATGTTGCCTCGATTCTCCTAAACCCTGATAGAAAGGGGGCTGGCCCATAGAAGACCAGCCCCCATCACACAGTTCGCTATGCAAAAAGGCCAACGAGGCACTTGATGCCGTAGAGCACGAAACCAGTGAAGACCGTATCAACGTCGGTGCAAGTCAGGTTGACGAAGCCAATCTGCGCAAGCATGGGGGTGAGAAGCGCGGGGATGATCATGATGAAGATGCCGTGCACGATGCAGCCGATGATCAGGCCACGACGACCACCCACGGCGTTGCCGAAGATACCCGCAGTACCACCAGCGAAGAAGTTGGACATAACGCCGGGGATGACAAAGTATCCAGTGACCGGAGAAATGAGCATGCCGATAATCGAGCCGATGGTGGTGAAGATGAAGCCGAGAATAACGCTGTTAGGAGCGTAGGGGAAGAGAACGGGGCAGTCGAGGGCAGGCTTGGCACCAGGAACGAGCTTCATCGAAATGCCCTGGAAGGCGGGAACGATGTTGTCGAGAAGCTGGCGGACGCCCATCATCAGGATGTAAAGGCCGATCACGAAGGTGCAGCACTGCAGGAACGCCTCGACGATGTAGTTAACGCTGGTCGAGATGCCGAGACCCTTGGCGACCTTGAGGCACGCAGCGGGCCCAGCAATAATCGCCGCAATGATGTAGAAGGGAAGCATGACCGTGAAGACGGCAAGGTAGGTGTCGTTGAGGAAGTCGAGCTTCTCAGGAATCTTCACGTCCTCGGCAGACTCCTCGGGATTGCCCACGAGCTTGGCAACGCCGGCGGTGACCATGTAGCCAATGGTGCAGAAGTGACCGAGCGCGATATCGTCACTGCCAGTAATCTTGCGCACAACAGGCTGTGCAATGGCAGGCATAAACGTCGCGAAGCAGCCGCCAACAAGCGAAGCGAGGAGAATCAGAGGCACGCCGGTAAGACCGAGGAAGTAAGTGAACACGACCGCAAGGGTGGACTCCCAAAGGAGTGCCTGGCCGGTCAGGAAGATGTACTTGAACTTCGTGAAGCGGGCAATGATGAGGTTCACGATGAAGATGCCGAGCAGGACGATCGAAATCTCCGAGCCGAGCCCCAGGTCAGTCATAGCCTGGCCATTGATGCCCTCAATCGAGGCGACAACAGCGCCGCCGCCGGCACCGATGTGGAAGGCGGAGTTGAACACATTGCCGAAGTACTGGAGCGAACCCTGAAGAACGCTGGAGCCGGCGGAAAGAATCATGAAGCCAAACAGGGTCTTCATCGTTCCCGCAAACACCTCGTTAGCCGGCTTCTTCTGAAGCGCAAGACCAAGGAAGGCAATGAGGGCGATGATGATCGATGCCTGGGTCAGAATGTTGCTAACAATCCAATTCAGGACAGCCATTTCATCCTCTTTCTATTGCTTAAAAAACTAATTTCCTCGAGAAGGACGGGGCACCTCTGTTACAGCTCGCCCATTTCCTTAAGGATTGGCGTGAGCTTTTCGGTGATCTCCTTCTTGTCGACCAAACGATCGAGGAAAACCACCGGCTTAGGAAGATTCTTCTTCTCCATAAGCTTCTGGTAGTTCTTGCCAGACACGACAATATCGGCCTCGTTTACGATTGCAGAAATCGTAGTCGTGTCGGTATGGCTGACCTTGGCGTTCACGTTGAGAGCCTTCATTGCCTGCTCAATAGCCATCTGGCAGGCGAAGCTGCTGCCCAGGCCGGCGCCACACACCGCGATGATCTTGACCATGTTTACCTCCCCTCTTCTTACTCGGATGCGGACAGAACGGATTCTCCTGCTCTGGCAGTTGCCTCTGACTCGGCTATGAGCAGGTGGTAGATTTCTTCTGGCGTTTCAGACTCTTTCAGACGAGCAACCTTGGACTCGTCCATGCAGAAGGTCGCAAGAACCTTGATTGCGTCTACGTGAGAGTTCGGGTCTTCTGCCGACAGAGCAAACAGCAACGTTACGCAGCTGTCCGACCCCTCGAATTGAACGGGCTTCCTCAGTAAGAGAAGTCCCATCTGGGTCTTAATCGCTCCTTCTTCGGGACGTGCGTGGATGAGCGCGATGTCGTCGGTAAGCACGACGTAGGGGCCCACGGATTCAATGTCTTTCACGACATTGTCCGCATACCTCTGCTCGGCGTAGCCACCCTTAACCAGGGGGTCAAGACTTACCCTTACCCCTTCGCGCCAGTCCTGGACGGAGTCGAGTATCTGGATGTTCTCAACCTTGAGCATGTCTTGAAAAGCAAACTTCTGAGAGTCAGCCATGTGTTCTTCCTTAACTGAATCGATCCCACGCGTGGGGTTCCCTATGCAGATTCGGGCAAATCAATTCCGAGAGACTTAAGCGCTCCAAGCACCTCACTAAGTTCAGGAATCGAGCGCTGGCTACCCATGCGAGTGGTAGAAATGGCGGCAGTCATAGAGCCAAGAGTCAGACAATCGACGAACTCAAGGCCACGCGACAATCCGTAAGTAAAAGCTCCGTGGAAAATGTCTCCCGCGCCCGTCGAGTCAATCGCCGCCACCTCGAACGCGGGCATACGCACAGCCTTTCCCCCTTCGAGGTACACCAGCCCTTTGGACCCGAGCGTTATCGCTACGCGGCAGCCGGGATTGATGCTTTCGATGTCTAGCAGCGCCTCAAGAAGACCCTTGTCGGTATCAGGCAGGACACGGCCCGTATGCTGCTCGGCAAACGCCTGAGAACAGACGATATAATCGGAAACACGAGCGACCTGAAGTGTCGACTCTCGACACGTACCGGCATCAACCACAACCTTTGCGTCGGGGAAGCGCCTCTTGTACTCAACAGTCGCTTCAGGTTCATGCCCGTCACAGAGAATGATGTCTGGCGACGCCTCCGGATACACAACTTCAGCTTCAACGTTCTGGGACGGGAAGTTGAAAATTGTTCTTGTGCCCGTCTTTCCGTTTGCCACGATGAAGCTAAAAGAGGTCGATACGCCAGGGGCGCGAAGGAGATAGTCAAGATTGACTCCGCAGTCTGCAACGGCCTTCTTTATCTGCTCTCCATAGGCGTCTCTTCCGATGCGGGCCACCAAGTAAGGCTTGGCTCCCCACTTTCCGCAAACACAGGAGCCATTGAGGGCTGGCGCACCGGGGCATTCAGTATGCTCGGTGAGACGATACTTCCTATCAGGGACAATGTCTTCGTCGACTCGTGCAGTTATGTCATAGGCCGCTTGGCCGATACAGAAAATGCGCATGCTCCACCACCTCTCTGGCTCCAGATTGCGGTCTTTAAATGTTCTTGAAGAGGCTGATCTTGTGCTCCACGACCTCCTGGACAACGTCAAGCGCGGGCATAACGTTGTTCCTGTTAGAGGTGTTCTCCTTGTTCGAGTCGTAAAGCTCCTTGGACTTCCTGTTCCACTGCACGAGAAGCTCGGTGCCCACGTTGAACTTTCGGATGCCAAGGTCAATCACGCGGTGGATATCGTTGTCAGACACGCCAGTGCCGCCATGAATAACCAGCGGACGCTGGGCAACCTCGTAAATCGACTTCAGAACGTCGAAGTTGATGTTGGTCTTCGACTTGTACTGGCCGTGATTGGTGCCGATTGCCACGGCAAGGGCATCGATGTCGGTCTTGTCAATGAACTCGACCGCCTGCGCAGGGTCGGTCAGGCGCACAGCGTCAGACGCGACGGCCACGCCATCCTCGGTTCCGCCAACGGTGCCAAGCTCCGCCTCGACGGAAGCACCGGCAGCGTGTGCATACTCGACAACGCGACGCGTTCCAAGGATGTTCTCCTTGAACGGCAGTGCAGAGCCATCAAACATCACGGAGCCAAAACCCGCGTCAACAGCCTCGCGGATATTGTCCCAATTCTTGGCGTGGTCGAGGTGGAGATCGACGTTTACGCCGTACTCCTCAGCAAGCGACTTGCACACTGCAACAAGAGTGCGCATGCCGACATACTTTGCAGTCCCCTCAGAGGTCTGGATGATTACCGGAGTCCTCTGGTTGTTTGCCGCCTTGACGATTGCCTGCACCATCTCGAGGTTGTGGGTGTTGAAAGCGCCAATGGCCATGTTCAGTTCGGAAGCTTCCTCCAGAACACTCTTAAGCGTGGTGTACATGTGTTTGTCTCCCACCTTTCCTTCACACCCATACGGTTATATGGTTGTGTGGTTGTCCGTACATTTACCTGACAAACACAGCCTATACACAACAACGGAGAAATGCAAGGATTTTTCTGGAATGGTTTTGCCTCTTCGGTAAATGCCTAGAGCACTCGCTTCTCATTCCCAAAGTTCGGTCATCCATCCCCTCGGAGTGAGGCCGAGCCGCATTCCCCGCCACGCAACGATGCCCCTAACGTAGAACTATATTTTTTAGTTCTACGTTAGGGGCACGTTTTCCCAGTTGGTGCAAGCCGCGCGAATTATAGTTCTTCGCTACGCGACACGCTGCACGTTACGCGCCGCGTTGCACGCCGCACCCGAGCACGGCGGTCGCGCCCACCACTCCCCTACGCGCGCATGAACGCCGGCTCCACCTCGCGCCTAAGCTCACAAGACTCCCGCGCCGCGGCCGCAATCTGCTCCATCGCGCGCGCCACGCCGTCGTCGGCGCTCGCGTCCACGTGCCAGCGGGCCGCGTTCGTCGCGGCCTCGTTCGCGTTCGCCACGGCGCACGAGTTGGGATACCTCCGCAGCATGTCCAGGTCGTTGTCCGCGTCGCCAAACACGCAGACCTCCTCGTCGGCCAGCCCCAGGATCTTCTGCAGTATGGCGACGCCGTCCGCCTTGCCCCAACCCTTCGGGGTCGCGTCCAACCAGTTCTCCACCGTGTTGGGAAACGACAGCCCCGGACACGCGTCCGAAAGCGCGCGCGAAAGCTCCACGGCACGCTCGTTGTCTCCCATCACCACCATCCCGGCCTTCACCACGGGGTAGTCCGGCATCTCGCCCAGCTCGTGGCGCTCGCCGCCGCACAGGAAGACGCGCTCGAACATGGGCCCAAGCTCCTCGCGGGTCGCGCCAACCCAGTCGCCAAAGTTGTCGTCCCGGTACGTGATGAACGCGCAGCCCTCGACCTTCGCCGCAATCGACTCCGCGCGACGCAGCTCGTCCATGGGCAGGGTCTTCTCGTACACCACCTCGCCCAGGTAGTACACCTTCTGGCCGTTCACCAGCACGCCCGTGTTGTAGCAGCTCGCGTCCTGGTTAAAGAAGCTCGACAGCTCGCCGCGGTCGCGGCCGCTCGCCGGCCCAAAGTCGATGCCCTGCTCCTGGCAGGCGTGAATGGCGTCCACCGTCCGCCGCGACGCCACCGGCGCGCCAAACGGCACCAGCGTGTTGTCCATGTCAGAAAGTATGAGCTTGATCAAGGCGCCTCCCCTGCCGCGTCCACCCGCGCCCGCAGGCGCTCCGACCGACACCATAACGCCGCGCCACGCCCACTCCGGGCGCGACGCGGCGCATCAACACGTTATCCATCGCGCCGGGCGAGAAGAGCCTGCCTCCCGGCTCGCTACGCAAACGCCCGCTTCAGCTCGCGCTTCGCCGCGGCGCTCGTAAACGCCAGCACGTTGTCGCCGGCGATGAGGCCCGTGTCGCCGCGCGGGATGATGATGTCCCCCTCGCGGTCAATCGCGATAACGACGGCCTCGTCCGGCAGCGCCAGGTCAGAGATCTTCCGTCCCACGGCCGAGGAGTTCGGACGCACCTCAAGCTGCACAAGGGCGTGCTCGTCCTTGCCCAGGCGCATGATGGTGAACACGTCCTCCATGTCCAGGCCCTCCTGCACGGAGCGCGCCAGCAGGTCCGCCTGGTTGATCCCAACGTCCACGCCCATCGACTCGTTGAACATCCACGAGTTCTTCGGGTTGTTCACACGGGCGACCACGCGCGGCACCTGGTACTCCATCTTCGCCAGGGTCGACGCCACCAGGTTCACCTCGTCGGAGCCCGTCGCCGCAATGAGCACGTCCGCGCTCATCACGCCGCACTTCTCCAGCACCTCCGGGCTCGTGCCGCTTCCCAGCACGACCTTCTGTCCCGGCAGCTCCTCCTGCAGCTTGCGCACCACGTCGCGCCTGCTCTCCACCACCACGACGGACGAGCCGCCGTCCGTGAGTATGGGCGCCAGATAGCGACCGGTCTTGCCGCCGCCTACGATGATGATGTTCATGGCAACCTCCTACTCGCTCTTGCCAAGCATGTGGGCGAACTTCTCCTGTGCGCTCGACGCCACGGCCGCGTACACCACGTCGCCGTGCCCAAGCACCGTGCCCTCCGTCGGGATGGACGTCTGGCTGTTGTGCGACACCGCGACTACCTTCACCTCGCCGATCGCGCTTATCTCGCGCACGGTGTGGCCCTCAAGCAGCGTCGGGACGTCGGCGCGCACTATCTGCACCTCGCCGGTGCCCACGGCAAGCACGCTGTCCTGCTGGTGGTACGTCAGGAGCTCGCACGCGCGGCGCACGCCCCAGTCCGTCGTCGATATCGTCTGGATGCCCAGGCGGCGGTACGTCTCGGCCTTGCTCACGTCGTACATGCGCGCGATGACGCGCGGCACGCGGTACGAGTCGCGCGCGATCCGCGCGATCACGATGTTCGTCTCGTCCGAGGTGGTGCAGGACACCACGGCGGACGCGCGGTCGATGCCGGCCTTCTCCAGCACGTCGCGGTCGATGCCCACGCCGCACACCTTGCGCCCGGCGAACCCGTCGCCCAGAAGCTCCAGGCGCTCCGGGTCCTGGTCGACGGCGCACACGTTGTGGCCCTGGCGGTCCAGCTTGCGCGCGAGCCCGGTGCCCATGCGCCCCAGTCCAACGACAATCACGTTCATGATGCCCTACCTTTCGACATTTTCCTGCTCGATGCGGACGCCGTTGCGGTCGATCCCCAGGTGCCTGCGCACGATGGCCTTCCTGCCCTCTTCCAGCGCAAGAACGATGGGAGGGAGAAGAACGAGGAATCCGTAGTCCGCAAGGCCAAGCGGGCAGGTGTGGAACACGCCCTGGAACGGCGGGAACACCGTCAGGAACACGATGAGCGCCACCTCGAACAGTATGCCCTTGTTCACCTGCCTGTTAGAGAACAGACCAACCGAGAAGACCGAGGCAAGCTCCGTGCGGCAGTTCATGACCTCGCCAATCTGCGTGAACACGATGGCCGCGAGCGCCATGGTCGTGGCGCGGACGTACGTGGGGTCCAGGTCCTTGCCAACGCCAAACATGACGGCACCCATGTGCCAGCCGGCCTGCGCCTGCGCGAACACGAACGCCGCAAGCGAGGCGGCCGCGCCCAGAAGGCCGTACCACAGAAACGCCTTGCGCATGACCTCCTTGTTCAGAAGGTGCTCGTGGGGGTCGCGCGGCGGACGGTTCATCACGTCCCTCTCGGGCGGCTCGGAGCCCAGGCCCAGGGCAGGCAGCATGTCCGTGCCCAGGTCGATGGTAAGGATCTGCATCGTGGTCAGCGGCAGCGGCACCGCGCCGCCAGAGAGCAGGTACACGGCAGAGGGCACGGCCTCGGGCACGTTGGAGTTGAGGATGTAGAGCATGAACTTGCGGATGTTGGCGTAGACCGCACGGCCCTCCTCCACCGCGTGCACGATGGAGGCAAAGTTGTCGTCGGTCAGGATCATGTCCGCCGCCTCCTTGGCGACGTCCGTGCCCGTGACGCCCATGGCAACGCCGATATCGGCCTTCTTGAGCGCCGGCGAGTCGTTCACGCCGTCGCCCGTCACCGCCACGACCTCGCCCATGGCCTGCAGGTTCTCGACCACGCGGAGCTTCTGCTCCGGCGCCATGCGGGCAAACACGACCTCGCCCTTGAGGGCGCGGCGCAGCTCCTCGTCGGAGGTCTTCTCCAGCTCCAGGCCCGAGAACACCTTCGGGTGCGCGCCCTTCACGATGCCGATCTTGCGCGCGATGGAGACCGCGGTCAGGCCGTAGTCGCCGGTGATCATGATGACGCGGATGCCGGCCCTGCGGCACTCGGCCACTGCGGCCGCGACCTCGGGGCGGGGCGGGTCCTGCATGACCTCGAGGCCCACGAACGTCAGGTCCTTCTCGATGTCATCGGGGGTGTACTGGCTCATGGACGCGGGCACGCCCGGCTCGTCGCGATGGAGGGGACGGTACGCGACGGCGAGCACGCGCAGGCCGTCGGCCGCGTAGGAGTCGTTCGCGTTCATGATCTTGGAGCGCAGGGAGTCCGTCATGGGGACGACCTCGCCGTTCACGCGGACCTTGGTGGAGAGACGCACGACCTCGTTTGGCGCGCCCTTCGTGAACGCGACGCGCGTGGCGCCGTCGATGGGCTCCTCGAGCTGGTGGATGGTGGACATGCGCTTGCGGCGGCTCTCGAACGGGAGCTCGCGCACGCGCGGCATGCGGCGCTCGACCTCCTTGGGGTCGAGGCCGGCCTTCTGCGCAGAGACGAGCAGGCACGCCTCGGTCGGGTCGCCGAGCACCGTGTAGCGGCCGCCGTCCTCCTGCGGGGGCAGCAGGCGCGCGTTGGAGCACAGCGCACCGCCCTCGAGCAGCAGCTGCAGGTCCTCGTCGTCCGCGGCGGCGTACGCCTTGCCGTCGGCCTTGACCTCGCCCTTGGGGGCGTAGCCCACGCCGGTGACCTCGTACTCGCGCGCCGGGGTCCACAGGTGGTTGACCGTCATCTCGTTCTGCGTGAGCGTGCCGGTCTTGTCCGTGCAGATGACGCTGGTGGAGCCGAGCGCCTCCACGGACGAGAGCGACTTCACGAGGGCGTTGCGCTTGCTCATGCGCTGCACGGCCATGGCCAAAGACAGCGTGACGGTGGGCAGCAGCCCCTCCGGGATGAACGCGACGACCATGCCAAGCGCGAAGATGAACGACGCCGCGAGGCCGTTATGGACAAACAGCACGTCAAGCAGGAAGAACGCCACGCCCATGCACAGCGCGAACACCGTGATCTGCTTCGTCAGGTGGTCGAGCTGCCTCTGCAGCGGGCTCTCCTTCTGCTCCATGTTCTGGGTGAGGCTCGCGATCTTGCCGAACTCCGTCGCCATGCCCGTCTGCGTCACGACGACGCGGCCGTTGCCCTCGGACACGGACGTGCCCTCGAACACCAGGTTCGGCATCTCCGCGTTCGTGAGGTTCTCCTCGAGCACCGCGTCGGCCGTCTTGCGCACGGGGTTGGACTCGCCCGTGAGCGTGGACTGGTCCACCTGCAGGTCGCTGGAGCGCACCACGCGCCCGTCGGCCGGAACCTTGTCGCCCTCCTCCAGCATGAGCACGTCGCCGGGCACGAGGTCCTCTGCCAGGACCTTCTGCTCCTGCCCGTCGCGAATGACGTTCACGTAGGACGGCAGCATCTTCTTGAGCGCCTCGGTCGCCTTGTCGGCCTTGCTCTCCTGCCAGTAGCTGAAGCAGCCGTTGATCACGTTGACCAGCCACACGGCCACGCCCAGCTCCGGCATGCCCGCCACGAAGGCGATCACGCCGGCCACCCACAGCAGAATGGCCATCATGTGCGTGAAGTTCGACAGGAACACCAGCACCTTGGACTTCTTCTTGCCAGACTGGATGACGTTCTTGCCATAGCGCTGCTGTCTGGCCTCCGCCTCCTGCGCGCTAAGGCCCGCGGCGGACGTGCCCAAGGCCGAGAAGACCTTGTCGCTCGTGAGCCGGGGAATCTGCGCCACCTGCACGGCGGCGCCCTCCTTGGAATCCTCCACGAAGGCCCTCCTTTCCTAACGGAGCGGCCTCGGCACCCGCCGGGGCCAACCACGGCCGGCACGCGCCGGCCAGGGCCGGGCTCGCCCGGTCCGGAGGGAAGAATATCCGTTGCGGCGGCCATGCATGCGCACGTTGGGGCGCGGGCGCAAATCGCCACGTCAGCGGCATAAGGTAACGTTAAGACTGGTATAAATGTGGCATAAAAATCGCAGGTCAGCGCACGTGTGCCGTGCGGCGGGCCGTGCCTACACGCTCATCATGCGGTAACCCACGCCCACGTGGGTCTGGATGTAGCGCGGGTGCGCCGTGTCGCGCTCGATCTTCTTGCGCAGAGACCCCATGTACACGCGCAGCGTCGCGAGGTCGCCCGCCTGGCCGGAAGGACGACCCGCCCCGCCCGCGGCCGCGGGCTCGTCGCGGGCGCCCCAGACCTGGTCCAGGATGTAGCGGTGCGTGAGGACCTTGCCCACGTTGCGCGACAGCAGGCACAGCAGGCGGTACTCGATGGGCGTGAGGTGGACCTCCGCGCCGTCGAGCGTGACGACGCCCGCGGCGTAGTCGATGGCAAGCCCTCCGTCGCGAAACACCGCCGGCGCAGGCGCGGCGGATGCCGAGAAGGGCGTGGCGCCGGAGGCAGCGGCTGCGCCGGGAGCGCCGGGAGCGCCAGGCGCGGCAGCGGTCGACGGCGACGCGGCCGCGGGAGTCCCGGCGCGGGCGGCCGTCGCGATGGCCAGGTGGCGCTCCGTGGCACGGATGCGCGCGAGAAGCTCACCAACCGAGAAGGGCTTGCACACGTAGTCGTCAGCGCCGGCGTCCAGCGCGCCGATCTTGTCCGCATCCTCGCTGCGCGCGCTGACCACGATGATGGGCACGACGGACCACGCGCGGATGGCGCGGACGACCTCGATGCCGTCGATGTCGGGAAGCCCCAGGTCAAGCAGGATGATGTCCGGCGCTGCCGTCGCGGCGAGCGCGATGGCCTCGCGGCCGGTGGACGCGCTCTGGTGCGCGTAGCCGTGCGCGTCGAGCGTGGCTGCGACGAAGGTGCGGACCTCCGGGTCATCCTCGACCACGAGGATGGTGGGCGCAGGCGCGCCGGACGCTGGCACGGGCGCGGCGGGTACCGCGGGCGCGGCGGGTACCGCTGGCACGGGCGCGGCGGGCGGCTCGATCGGCGTGGCGTCGCTACTCATCTGGAAGGCTGCCTCCCCCAAGGTCGCTCTCTAGGTCGCAGGCCGGGAGGTCGAAGCTGAACACGCAGCCGTGGCCGTCCTCCCGGTTTGGCTCGAGGCGGATGGTGCCGCCATGCGCCTCGACGATGGACTTGCAGAGCGCGAGCCCCAGCCCAAAGCTGCGGCGACCGTCCGCAAGCCCGCGACCCACAGTATAGAACGTGTCGAACACGCGGTCGCGGTCCGCGGGGGCGATGCCGGGGCCGTCGTCGGTCACGCTCGTGGTGACCACGTCCTTCTCGCCCGCGGCGGGAGCCTCCCCCGGCTTGGCGGCGGGGGCGTGGCGCTCCACGCGAACGGTGATGCGGCTGCCCGCCGGCGTGTACTTGACGGCGTTGTTGACCAGGTTGACCAGCACCTGCACCATGAGGCGCGCGTCGACGCTCGCCAGGCAGAGCCCGCGCGAGGGCGCCACGGAAAGCGCGTGCTCCGCGACCTTGGGGTCAACGTGGCGCAGGGCCTCCTCCACGACGTCGTCCATGAGCTCGAGCGTGCGCGTCAGGTGCACGCCATCGCCCGTGAGGCGGGTCATCGCGAGCAGGTTCTCGACCGTCGCGGCGAGCCAGCGCGCGTCGTCGCGGATGGAGCGCTCCAGCTGGATGCGGCGCTCCGGCGTGGGCGCGACGGGTGCGGGCTCCGGCGCGGGGTCGTCCGCCTCGAGCAGCACGTCCGCCGCGCCGCCGATGGACGTGAGCGGCGTGCGCAGGTCGTGCGATATGGAGCGCAGGAGGTTGGCCCTGAGCTGCTCGTTCTTGGCCAGGACCATGGCTTGCTCGCGCTTTTGCGCCGCAAGCTCGCGGCCAAGGGCCAGGCTCGTCTCACCCGCGACGGCGCGCGCCATGTCGCGCTCGCCCTGCGAGAGCGGCTCGCCCGGGCCCAGCACTGCGAACACGCCAAGGGGGCCGTCCTTCTCGCCCACGGGCAGGTAAAAGCCAGATGCGGACGAGAAGAGCGTGGTGCCGTTGCCGGCGGGCTCTCCGTTTTCGAACGCGCGCATGGCGACCGTGACCTCGATGGGGACGTTGGGCTGGCGCGGCGCGCGGGGGCCGGCGATGACGCCGGTGCCGTCGAGGGCGCCCGCGTCCGGCAGCGGCGCGTCCGTGCCGTCCGGCAGGAAGAGCGCGCCGGGCTCGAGCAGGCCGGAGGCGTTTGGCAGGTAGAGCACGACGGTGCCGCTGACCAGCCGCGCGAGCTGGCGGCCGGCCTCGCCCATGACGGACTGGACGGAGTCGCAGCGCTGCAGCGCGTGGTTTGTCTGCAGCAGCACGCGCATCATGTGGCTTGCCGCCTGGCTTTGACGCGCGTTGCGGCGCAGGCGCATGGATATCATGCTTGAAACCAATGCCACGACGCACATGACCGCGAACGTGCCGGGATACTGGCTTCCCCACGCAACAAGCTGATAGCGCGGCTCCGTGAAGAAGAAGCAGAAGAGCGCGACGGACAGCGCCGTGGCCACGCCGCAGACCACGTGGCTTGCCGTGGCGAGCGACACGACCTGCACCGCGAGCACGTAGACGATCACGATGGCGTCCGCGCCGAGGCCGAGGCCGTCGAGCGCCGCGCCCACGAGCGTGGCAAGCGCGAGGTCGACGGCGACGATGGCCAGCTCCGCGAGGATGCGGCGCCACCTGGGACCCTCCGTCCAGGCGGACGTCAGCGCGAGCCACCTTCTGGTGATCGCCGTTCCGTCCGCATCGACCGTTGGCGCCTCCATCGGCCGCCTCCCGCGTGATCGTGGCGCCGGGTTGGGGCGCCGGGCCCTGTCGCAACAGCGCATATGATATCGCAGGCGGCGCGGGGCGGGCCGGTGGGAAGCTGGCCGGGCCCGGAGCCCCGCGCGGCCCCCGCCCGCCCCTGGCACCAGATATACACACCCCGGCGCTATAATTCAAAGGATGTGCGCCGCCACGCAAGCCCGCGGGCCGGCCGGCGACGCCCACAACCTCGGACAAGGAGACTCACATGAGCCAGAAGAAGGACCCCAAGGACACCTGCGTGCTCGTCACCGGCGGCGCGGGCTTCATCGGCAGCCACACCGTGGTCGAGCTTCTGCAGGACGGCTACCAGGTCGTCGTGGTGGACGACCTCTCCAACGCAAGCGAGAAGGTGATCGACCGCATCGACACCATCGTCGGCGAGGACAGCGCCCAGAACCTCACGTTCTACAAGGCGGACGTGAACGACCGCGAGGCCATGGAGGCCGTCTTCGACCAGAACGACATCGACCGCGTCATCCACTTCGCCGGCTTCAAGGCCGTGGGCGAGTCCGTCAGCAAGCCCATCGAGTACTACTCCAACAACCTGGGCAACACCCTCACGCTCGTGGACGTGATGCGCAACCACGGCTGCAAGGACATCATCTTCAGCAGCTCCGCCACCGTGTACGGCGCGCCCGACAGCCTGCCCCTCACGGAGGAGTCGCCCAAAAAGCCCGCGACCAACCCGTACGGCTGGACCAAGTGGATGATCGAGCAGATCCTGACCGACCTCCACACCGCCGACCCCGAGTGGAACGTCGTGCTGCTCCGCTACTTCAACCCCATCGGCGCGCACCCCTCCGGACTCATGGGCGAGGACCCCAAGGGCATCCCCAACAACCTGCTGCCCTACGTGGCGCAGGTCGCCATCGGCAAGCGCGAGTGCGTGCACGTCTTTGGCAACGACTACGACACGCCCGACGGCACCGGCGTGCGCGACTACATCCACGTGTGCGACCTCGCGACCGGCCACGCCGCGGCCCTCAACTGGATGAACGGCCGCACCGGCGTCGAGATCTTCAACCTGGGCACCGGCCGCGGCACCAGCGTGCTCGAAATCATCAAGGCCTTCGGCAAGGCCTGCGGCAAGGACCTCCCCTACCAGATCGACCCGCGCCGCCCGGGCGACGTCGACGCAAACTACGCCGACTGCTCCAAGGCAAAGCGCGAGATGGGCTGGGAGGCCAAGTACACCATCGACGACATGTGCCGCGACTCCTGGAACTGGCAGTCCAAGAACCCCAACGGCTACGAGGACTAGGGGCCATCATGTCCCAGGACCAGACCGCGCCGGCCGCGGCCAACCCGTTCGTGACCTACCTCGCCAGGCAGCGCCCCCTCATCGAGGGCGCCTTGGCCGAGAAGTGCCCGCGCCCTCAGCCGGATCACGCCCGCGCGGAGCAGGCGGACCTCGACCGCTACCTCTACGCTCCTCTCGCCCGCTTCACCAAGTCGGGCGGCAAGCGCACGCGGCCGGCGCTGTGCCTGCTGGGGGCCGAGGCCGTGGGTGGGCGCGCGCAGGACGCGCTGTCCGTCGCGTGCGCCATCGAGTACTTCCAGTCCGCGGCGCTCATCCACGATGACATCGCGGACAAGAGCGAGCTGCGTCGCGGCGAGCCGTGCGTGTACGTGACGGAGGGCACGGGCGTCGCCGTCAACGTGGGCGACCTCGCGCTCACCACCGTGGCGCGGCTCGTCCTGGACGATCGCGGCCTTGCGCCGGATGTGCGCCTGCGCGTGCTGGACGAGGTCGTCGCCATGGAGGAGCGCACGCTCGAGGGCCAGGCGCTCGACCTTGGCTGGGCGCGCGACGGCCGCTGGGACATCTCCGTGGACGACTACCTGTGCATGGCGAGCCACAAGACGGCCTACTACAGCGCCGCCGTGCCGCTCGCCACGGGCGCCATCTGCGCCGGCGCCTCGGACGCGCAGGTGGACGCCCTGCGCGCGTTTGGCATGAAAGCCGGCCTCGCCTTCCAGCTGCAGGACGACCTGCTGAACCTGGTGGGCGACGCCGTCGCCCAGGGCAAGGACTTCCGAAGCGACGTGACGGAGGGCAAGCGCACGCTCATCGCAGTCTGGGCGCTATCTCACCTGCCAGAGGGGCCCGCGGCCGAGCTGTCGCAGATCCTCTCGCCCCACGCGACGGACGAGGCCCAACTGGCGCGCGCCGTCGAGCTCATGCGCCAGTCCGGGGCGATCGACCACACCCGCGCATTCGCGCGCGACCTCGTGGACGAGGCGAAGTCCCACCTCTCGTCTGCGGACTTTTTGCCTGAGGCGCACAAAGTGCTTCTCGCTATGGCAGACTTCTTTGTTGAGCGCCTGGGCTAGGCGCCGCGCATACCCGCGTAAACAGGAGACCACATGGAACCAATCCGAGAGGGCGCCGTCGGCGCCGCTGTCGAAGACATACAAGAGCGCCTCGCATCGCTGGGCTACAAGATCGACGCCGGCGAGCTGGGCGAGAAGAGCTTTGGCCCCTCGACCGCAACGGCGGTCGGGCGCTTCAGGATAGACCAGGACATCCCGCTGGGCAGCGAGGTGGACGGCGCCACGTGGTCCGCCCTGGTGGACGCGTGCTACAAGATGGGCGACCGCACGCTGTACCTGCGTCTGCCCAACCTGCACGGCAACGACGTGCTCGAGCTGCAGAAGTGCCTGAACATCCTGGGATTCTCGTGCGGCAAGCCCGACGGCTGCTACGGCGTGTACACGGAGGCCGCCGTGAAGCAGTTCCAGGAGAGCCAGGGCATGCTTGCCGACGGCATGGCGTTCCCGGACACGTTTGACGCCATCGAGCGCCTGCACCACGTGTGGGCCGGCAAGCCCGCGGCGGGCCCCCACCCCATGGGCGGCATGGGCTTCGCGCGCGCGGCCGGCGTGCTGGAAAGCGTGCAGATCTCGCTCACCGCGGAGGACCCCATCAGCCGCAACGTCGCGGGCCGCATCTGGAACCTCGCCTCGGCCACGAGCGAGAAGAGCGGGCTGGACATTGTGGAGAGCGTCGCCGCGTCGCGCCCGGACGACGACGTGGTGATAGTCCTTGGCACGACGGACCTGCCGGAGGGCAGCAAGCTCGCGAACCTCTCGACCGACGAGGTGGAGACCCTGCCCCAGCGCCTGCGCACCACCGTCGAGAGCGCCCGCGCCAACGGCGTACGCCCGGTCGTCCGCCTGGAGCTGCCGCGCGGCCTGTCCTACGACGGTACGTTCACGGTGAGCGACGCGCAGACGTTCGCCGTCATGCTGCTGGACGCCATCTGCTCCGCGTTCAACCTGTAGCGCGAAGGGCGCCCCCGGCAACCGCGGCGGGCGCACATCTGATACACTTATCCAGCGGCGCGCACGCGCGCCCGGTTGGCGGCGGCCCAACGTAGCGACTACATTGGGGTATCGTCCAAGGGTTAGGACACGGGTTTTTGGTGCCTGGAATGTGGGTTCGAATCCTACTACCCCAGCCAACGCACACATGCCGGAGGGCCCACGCGGGCCCTCCGGCTTTTTGTTGCCTGATGCGTCGCGCCCTACGGCCTGCCAGACGCCCCCGCGGAAGGTTCCGCCACCATCCCCGCCGGCGGCTCGGCCGCAAACAGGCCGTACGCGCGCACGCCGTCCTTCTCGCACGGCACGGCCGTGACGCCAAACGCGGCGGGAAGCGCGGGGCCGCCCGCGACTGCCCCGGGCGAGCCCTGGGCCAGAAGCCGCGTGGGCCGCTCGCGCCCCAGCACCGCCACCTCGTCGCAGAAGCGCAGGGCCAGGTCGATGTCATGCAGCACGGCCACGACGGTCGTGCCTCGCTCGGCCACAAGGCGCCGCACGAGCGACATCAGCTCGTGCGCGGCGCTCACGTCCAGGTACGTGGTCGGCTCGTCAAGGAGAAGGACGTCCGCCTCCTGCGCAAGCGCCATCGCGATGAAGGCCCGCTGCCGCTCGCCGCCAGAGAGCCGGCGCGCGTTGCGGTGCGCCAGCGCCTGGAGCCCCATGAGCGAGAGGGCCTCGTCCACGGCACGCTCGTCCTTCTCGCCCAGTTGCCCAAACGGACCCATGTGCGCGTAGCGCCCGCAGGCCACGAGGTCCCTTACCCGCATGGACGGGGTCCTGTGCACCTGCGGCAGAAGCGCGATGCGCCCGGCCCGCTCCCGGGCGGAGAGCCCGGCCACCGGCCTGCCGCCCACGAGCACCGTCCCGCGCGCCGGCATCCCAAGGCCGTCTGCAAGGCCAAGGAGCGTCGACTTTCCGCAGCCGTTGGGGCCAAGGACGCCAAGCACCTTCCCCCTGGGAACCTCGAGGTCGAAGCCGTCGAAGAGCGGACGTGGGCCGCAGAGGCACGCTATGTCGCAAAACTCGAGCGCCGGGCCGGCGTCACTCATCGCGATACCCCCTTCCGCGCATGAGGAGCCAGACGAAGAACGGCCCTCCCATGAGCGCCATGAGGATGCCGACCGGCAGCTCGTACGGCGCGAACGCCGTGCGCGCCACCACGTCGGCGAGGACGGTGAACGTGGCGCCCCAGAGGGCCGCGATGGGGATGACCCGGCGCAGGTCGTGGCCGACGAAGCGCTTTGCCACGTGCGGGACCATGAGACCGACAAATCCGATGAGGCCGCAGAAGCTGACGGCGGCACCCGCAAGCAGCGACGCGCACGCCAGGCCGGCGGCTCGGAGCGCCCCCACGCGCACGCCAAGCGCGTGGGCGGTCTCGCGCCCCAGCGCGAGCACGTTGATGCGGGCCGCGAGGGCAAGCGCCAGGGCGAGACCCGCCGCGATGAGAGCCGCGGGGGCCGCCAGGCTGCCCAGCACGACGCCCGAGAGGCCGCCCACCAGGTAGGAGGACGAGCCGACGTACGCGTTGGGCGAGACTGTGAGTACCAGGTTCATGCCCGCGCCGAACACGGCGTTCACCGCGACGCCCGCAAGCACGACCGTGAGGCGCGACACGCCGGCGCGCGACGACACCGCGAGTATCAACCCCGACGCGACAAGCGCCCCCAGAAACGCCGCCACGGGCAGGGGCACGGCGACGCGCACGCCCGCCGACGCGAGCGCCGCGACGAGAAGGACCGCCATCCCGGCCCCGGAGTTGACGCCAATGACGTTGGGGCTGGCAAGCGGGTTGTCGAGCACGGCCTGAATGAGCGCGCCGGACGATGCGAACGCGGCGCCCGCGAGCAGCCCGCCAAGCACGCGCGGGATGCGGATCGAGACGAGGATGCTCCGTGCGGTGCCCGTCAGGCGGCCGCCAGAGAGCAGGGCGAACACGTCCGCGACGCCGACGCCGGACGCGCCGAGCACGAGGCCGACGAGGGACGCGGCAAGCAGTGCCGCGAGCGAGAAGAGCACGAGCGCGGGCAGCCGACCGCCGCGGGAGTGTGCCGCTTCCGTCATGTTGGACCCCGACCTCCCCATTGGCTCGCCCCCCTTCACAGCGTTTTCCGTCGCAGAGTTCACTACTTGTTGAGCGCCTTGCCCGCGAGCACGTAGGACTCGGCCCAGTCCGCGTTTGGCTTGTACAGGAAGTGCGCCGCATCGAGCATCGTGACGCGCCCCTCCTTTACGGCATCCATCCCCTGCCAGGCAGAGTTGGAACCGGCCACCTGGTCGTAGTACTTCTGGGCGGTCGCCGCGTCGTCGCTTGCCGCGAGGACGAGGACGTAGTCGGGGTTGGCCTCGACGGCAGCCTCGAGGCTGAAGTCCGAAAGGAGGCTCGGGTGCTCGTCAGCCACGTTGACCGCGCCGAGGTCCTTCACTATGGCGCCGGCCATGCCGGAGGAGTTCTGCACCACGAGCCCCTTGGAGAACGCGCTCACGACAAGGACGGAGGGAGACTTGCTCGCCACGGAATACCTGCTGACGGCAGACTTGATCTTCTCGCCCACCTTGGTCACGTTCTTCTTGTACAGGTCGTTGCGGCCGGTGATCGCGCAGAGGGTGCCCATCATGCGCTTGTAGTCGGCAAACGTGGTCACCTTGAAGAACGCGACGGGCACGCCGGCCTCGCTGAGCGCGGACTTGGCATCTGCCTGGGAGACGCCGGTCGAGTGCTTTCCGTCCGCGATGCCGGTCATGATGACGAAGTCGGGCTTGAGGGCGAGGATGCTCTCGAGGTTGAGCGAGGTGGACCTGCCGACGCCCGAGACCTTGGAGGAATCGACGGGGTAGTGGCCGAACGCGTCGTCCGAGGCGCCGACGAGGGTGCCGCCCGCCAGCTGCCATGCGTCGGCAAGGCTTCCCATGCACGCCACGACGCGCTTGTGGCTCTTGACGGTCACCTTGCGGCCAAGGTCGTCCGTGAAGGTGTACGCCTTGCCCTTCTCGGCCTTGCCGGCCTTTGCCTTGTCAGGCTTCGCCGCACTGGACGCGGCGCTCGACGCCGACGCGTCGTTGCCCGCGCCGGAAGCCGAGCCGCAGGCGGGCAGGGCAAGAAGCAACGCCGCAAGAAGGGCCGCGAGAGGCAGGGCCAAAAGGCGACGTCGGGAAGAGGGCTGCTTCATGATCGTGAATCCTCGCTTCTGTTGGTGGATGGGGCTGGCCTGGGGCCGCCGCGTTGCGTCATGACCGCAGGGCCACGCGCGCGTGGTTTAAGAATACCGTTCGGATGGCGGGAAGGGAGCCGAGGCCGCGCATGTCGAGGTCTGCCTCGACCCCCGCCGCGCGGAGCTGGGCCTGCCAGCCGTCTGGCGCGCCGTCCGCAAGCTGGCGTGCCACGTGGCTTCCCGCCGTGAGCATGAGGGGCACGAGCGTGGCCGTGCCGAGGCCGGCCGCAGCCACGTCCCCAATGACCTCGTCGACCCCGGGCGCCCCGTCAAGCAGGCCGAGAAACGCGTCCGCCCTCCCCTGCGCCCGCAGCTCGTCCAGCAGGGCAAGGTACGGCTGGTTTGCGCCGCCGGTTGCGCCGTGGCCAACGAGCACCAGGGCGCGTCCCGGCCGCACGGGATGCGCCTCTGCGATCGCACGGGCCACGTCGCACAGGTCGCGCGCGGAGGACAGGAGCGGCTCGCCGACGGCGACGCCGCCGGGGAAGGCGCCCTCCCAGCCAGAGGCCTCGGCGAGAAGGGCGTCGAGCGTCGAGCCCGCGACGATGAGCGCGGGCTGCACGCAGGCGCGCTCCGCGCCGGCATCCGCGAGGGCGGCAAGCGCGTCGCCGAGCGCGCCCGGCGCGGACACCCCCTTGCGCCGCAGCATGCGCCTCACGGGCGCGCTGAGGTACGCCTCGCAAAACGGCGCGCCAGGCGCTGCGGCGCAAAGATCGCGCACGAGCGGCTCGATGTCGCGCCGGCGGGCGTCCTGCCGCGTCGTCCCATAGCTCGCGAGCACCAGCCCCCTACGCGTCATGGGTGATCATCAGCCGGCGCACCGCGCGCTTCTCGTCCTGCGCATACGCCACGATCGAGGGCCAGTCGGGGTCCTCGTTCTCGAGGCAGAACACGCGCTCCACCCAGGCCTCGTCTTCCCGTCGCCTTCCGGCGAGAAGCCCGCACGCCTCTTCTGGAAGGTGCTCCCGGGCCCACGAGGCCATCTGGTCGAAGGCGCCTGTCGTAAGATGCAGCATCGTTTATTCCCTTCCGCGCTAGACGGCGCTTCCGTGCCGGGCGGCCGCAGAGAGGCTCCCCGATCCCACAGATGTACTTTATCGTGTCTTGTATTTCTCGTCCTCGCGCGCGGGCGGCTGGCACGCGCGCGCGCACCCGCGCTATCATGGGGAGCGTCGTGCAACAGTCCAGCTACGACGCCTGCCCGGATGCCCGGGCGACCGCCATGCGGCCGCGCCACGCAAACGTCCGCCGGCGCGCTGGACCCAAACGCTGGAGGCATCACATGCCAGTAACCGCGATCGTCCTCGCTGCCGGCGAGGGAACGCGCATGAAGTCGCACCACCCCAAGGTGATGCACAAGGTGCTGGACCGGCCGCTCGCATGGTGGGTGGTCAACGCGGCGCGCCAGGCCGGGATCGAGCACATCGTGCTCGTCATCGGCAACGGCGCGCAGGAGGTCCGCTCCTATTTCGCGGACGAGAAGGACGTGGAGTTCGTCGAGCAGACGCGGCGCCTTGGCACCGGGCACGCGGTCCGCGTCGTGAGAGACGCGCTCGGCAGCTTCGACGGGCCCGTCGTCGTGCTCAACGGCGACCTGCCGCTCGTCCGCCCGGAGACCGTCCGTGCCCTCGTGGACCGCACGCGCAACAACCACGACGCCTGCACAGTCCTCACCATGACCCCGCCGGACGTCACGGGCTACGGCCGCGTCCTTCTGGACGACTCCGGCCAGGTCCAGGCCATCATCGAGCACAAGGACTGCACGCCGGAGCAGCGCGCCACGCTCCTGGAGTGCAACGCCGGCGCGTACTGCTTCTGCGGCGAGCGCCTTTCCGCCAACATCGACAAGCTCACGAACGACAACGTCCAGGGCGAGTACTACCTCACGGACATGGTCGGCATCTACGTGGGCATGGGCGAGCCCGTCACCGCCGTCCACTGCGACGACTACCGGGAGCTCTTGGGCGTGAACGACCGCGTGCAGCTCTCGCAGGTCACCAAGATCATGCAGCGCCGCATCAACGAGGGCCTTATGCGCTCCGGCGTGTCGATGCTCGACCCGGATCAGGTCTGGGTTGGGCCGGAGGCGACCATCGGCATGGACACCGTCCTTCTCCCCCAGACCATCGTCTGGGGCAAGACCGTCGTGGGCGAGGCCTGCACCATCGGCCCCAACAGCCGCCTCGTCAACGCGACCGTGGGCGACAACTGCACCGTGGACGAGACCGTGATCGTGGACTCCGCCATCGACGACGACGTCAACTGCGGCCCGCGCGCCTACCTGCGCGGCGGCGCCCACTTCCACAAGGGCGCGAAGGCCGGCACGCACGTGGAGATCAAGGGGTCGGAGGTCGGCGAGGGCTCCAAGGTCCCGCACCTCAGCTACATCGGCGACGCGCGCCTGGGCAAGGGCGTCAACATCGGCGGCGGCTCCATCACCTGCAACTACGACGGCAAGCACAAGAGCCACACGGAGATCGGCGACCACGTGTTCGTGGGGTCCGACACCATGATGGTCGCACCCGTCACCATAGGCGACAACGCGCTCGTGGGCGCAAGCTCGTGCATAACGAAGGACGTTCCGGCTGGTGCCCTCGCGCTGGAGCGCTCGAAGCAGACTGTGATCGAGGGTTGGGCAGACCGCTATTGGGACCGTCTGGAAAGAGAGGACTAGCACACAATGTACGAGGACCTTTGCAAGCCCCTTAACGTCGAGAAGAACATCCGCCTTTACACGGGAACCGGCAACCCCGCGCTGGCGCAGCGCATCGCGAACGTGCTTCACCTGGAGCTTTCCGGCCTCATGATCACGAAGTTCGCCAACGGCGAGATCTACGCCCGCTTCGAGGAGACCGTGCGCGGCTGCGAGGTGTTCTTCGTGCAGTCCGTCGCCGGCAAGAACGTGAACGACCTGCTGATGGAGACCCTCATCGTGGCCGACGCCGCCACACGCGCCTCCGCGGCCAGCTTCACGGCGGTCATCCCCCACTATGGCTACGCCCGCCAGGACCGCAAGGCCGCCTCGCGCGAGCCCATCACCGCGCGCCTGGTCGCGAACCTGCTCGAGGCCGCCGGCGTGGACCGCGTCATCACGCTCGACCTGCACTCCAACCAGATCCAGGGCTTCTTCGACATCCCGGTCACGCACCTCACCGCGCTGTACCAGTTTGGCGACTACTTCAAGGCCAAGAACTTCGACCTCAACAACACCGTGGTCGTGAGCCCTGACATGGGCCGCGCCAAGGTCGCGAAGAAGCTGTCCGACTACCTGGGCTGCGAGGTCGCCATCGCCCACAAGAGCCGCCCGAAGCACAACGCGGCCGAGGTCATGGGCATCATCGGCAACATCAAGGGCAAGACCTGCATCGTGAACGACGACATGATCGACACGGGCGGCACCCTGGTGGGCTCCATCCACAAGCTGAAGGAGATGGGCGCCGGCGACATCTACATCAGCGCCACGCACGGCATCTTCAGCAAGCAGGCCATCCAGCTGCTCGAGGACGCCCCCATCGAGGAGTGCGTCGTGACGGACTCCATCCCCTGCGCCGTCGCAAACACCGAGGGCTCCAAGATCAAGCAGATCTCCGTGGCCAAGGAGCTGGCGGACGCCATCTTCGCGGTGTACGCGAACTTCTCGGTCAGCGGGCTTGCCGGCGGCAACTCCGAGATGTAGCCCCACCCGCCTCGGCGCTCGCGCCATCCCGCGCGGCGCTCGCGACGCAACACGCAGAGCCCCGTCCGCGGGGCGAGAAGAACCCTCGGCCCGCGCGGCAGCCCCCTCGGCACCGCGCGGGCCTTATGCTAGGGAGCGTTCGTCCACCCGCTGGCGCACGAACTTCTCGCCATTCCCCGACCGAAGGGAGGGGTCGCCTTGACCGGCCTCGTCGCACTGTTTGCGCTCTACGCAACCACGATCGCGCTGCTTGGCTTCATCGTGTGGGCGCTGCTGGTGATCGCGCGGTGGAAGATGTTCCAGAAGGCCGGGGAGGCCGGGTGGAAGTCGATCATCCCCGTGTACTCAACCTACATCTCGTTCAAGATCTGCTGGGGCACGGCGCCGTTCTGGGCGCTCATTGCGATGACGGCGTTTGCCGGGGCGTTTACCGGCACCATCGCCCCGGCCGACTACCCCGCGCTCGGCGTGCTGGTGGCGCTTCTGTACTGTGCCATCGCGGTGGTGGGGCTCGTGATGCTGTACAAGACGTCTCTCGCGTTTGGGCACGGTATTGGCATGGCGCTCGCGCTGCTGTTCTTCCCCAACGTGGCCACGCTCGTGCTGGGCTTTGGCTCGTCCAGATACGTGGGGCCTCAGGCGTAGAGGCGGCGCCCAAGCCCCTCGAATCACACAAACGTGCAGTTCAGGCGCCATGGGAGCAGACCTGCGACGCTTTGGCTTGCGCCGTTTAGGAAAAAAAGGAAAAATTAGGAAAAAAAGGAAAGGGCCACTCCGCGGGCGCCGGCGCCCCGTATCTGGCTGACCACCTTAGGAAGACCCAAGGCTAGACGGAGGCACCATGGCCCAGCAGGCACGACCAAAGGACATCCGCATCATCTGCGGGCTGGGAAATCCGGGGCCCGAGTACGCAAGCACGCGCCACAACGCCGGCTTCGCCACTGTGGACGCGCTCGCGGAGCGCCACGGCGCCCGCTACTGGAAGAGCGAGGCGGGCTGCATGGTTGCCCGCGTGCGGATGCGCGCGCCCGAAGGGACGCGCGAGGTCATCCTGGCCAAGCCGCAGGACTTCATGAACACGAGCGGCGGCCCGCTTTCCAAGCTCCTGCGCCAAGAGAAGGCCACGCCGCAGGAGGTGCTCGTCATCCACGACGAGGTGGACCGTCCCGCCGGGGCCGTCGACGTCAAGTTTGGCGGCGGCCTCAACGCGCACAACGGACTGCGTTCCATCGCCAACAAGCTGGGCACGCGCGACTTTGCCCGGCTGCGCTTTGGCATTGGCCGCCCGCCGGGAAAGATGCAGGTGGCCGACTACGTGCTGCGCACGCTCAAGGGCAGCTACCTGCAGGAGTTCGAGCTCGAGGCGCAGGATGCGGCATCGCTTGCGGAGCACGTCGTCGAACGCGGGGTGCAGGCCGCGGCCAACGGCTAGGGGCCGCGCATGGGCGCACGCCCAAACTTGGGAACAGCCGGATGGCATTGCCCTTCTCGCCCAAATTCATCGCTGTATACTGGGGACGTTATGCCGGCGCGTCCGCTTCTGCGGGGCGCGCCCGAGGATGGGGCTTCAGGAGAGGAGTTCGTTAATGTACAAGATCCTCGAAAAGACGCAGTTCTCCGAGAAGGTGTTCGAGTTTCGCGTAGAGGCGCCCGAGATGGCAAAGCATGCGCATGCGGGCCAGTTCCTCATGGTTCGCGCCAACGAGTGCGGCGAGCGCGTGCCGTTCACCTTCGCGGACTGGAACGCCGAGGAGGGCTGGGTCGAGTTCATCTTCATGGTGGTCGGCAAGACCACGGAGATGCTCTCTAAGTACGAGGCCGGCGACGAGATCGAGGACCTCACCGGTCCCCTGGGCCAGCCCACGGACATGA
>OCVV012850264.1_pt1 | contig 27315 bp, 26 predicted proteins | sample 1539721 | NCBI WGS metagenome assembly OCVV01 (sample SAMN02144230, study PRJEB22623) | gut metagenome | biome: sheep rumen | host: Ovis aries | place: New Zealand | reverse complement strand
TTCATATTATGCACTATAGCGTATGAAGCCAGAAGAAAAAGCAAGAGTCAAGATAGACCAGATGTTTGAAGATGCTGGTTGGAAAGTGGTAGATAGAGATTTCTATACTCCCACTCTTACGGCTGCTGCTATCAGAGAAGGTCTGCTTGAAGGAAACCGAGAAGCCGACTACTTCTTATTCATCAACGGTATGGCAGTTGGTGTACTTGAAGCAAAACGTAAGGAAGTGGACGTCACTTCTGACAAAGTTTGCGAACAAGCAGACCTATATGCTCGTGGTGTGCCGGAATGCTACAAAGCCTATTCTCGTCCATTGCCCATCATCTACCAGTCCAACGGGGAAGAGACCTTCTTCCGTGACTTCCGTGATGAAGACGGAGAACTCATTGAGTTGAACCGCATCCATACACCAAAGGAGATTGTAAAGATGTTGGGGATAGATGATCCATATGCAGGTTTGCCAACGTTGAAAGAGAAAGGTTTGCGCGATTGCCAATATGAAGCCATCACAGAACTGGAGAACAGTTTCCGCACGGGGCAGAAAAGGGCTTTGATAGTGTTGGCAACAGGAGCTGGTAAGACTTACACAGCTTGTCTGGCAGCTTACCGTCTCTTGGCATTCACGCCCATGAAGCGCATCCTCTTCCTTGTTGACCGTAACAATCTTGGCAAACAGGCAGAAGGTGAGTTCGGAATGTTCCGCCTAACGGAGAATGGCGACCCGTTCAACACCATCTATGCAGTCAACCGACTGAAATCAGCAAAAGTTCCATCCGATAGTAACGTGGTTATCTCTACCATACAACGCCTGTTCTCTCTCCTTACTGGGCAGGAAATCGTTGATAACGATGACGATGATGAAGATACCTCCACGGGCGAGGTGCAGTTGACAGGTAATATGATGCTGCCACCTGATTTCTTCGACCTGATTATCATTGACGAATGCCACCGTTCCATCTATGGCAATTGGAAGAAAGTGTTGGAATACTTCAATACCGCCAAACTCATCGGCTTGACGGCAACACCAGTACCGGAGACGAAAGCATTCTTCAATAACAATATCGTCGTAAACTACACCCTTGAGCAGTCCATTGTGGATGGCGTGAATGTGGATGCCCGTATCTATCGCATCAAAACTGAAGCGACAGAAAACGGCGGTGCAATACTCAAAGGTGACAAACTCAGACGTGAAACACGCTATACGGGTAAGGTTGAGACGGTACGTAATGAGGAAACCAAGAACTACACCAAGGAGGAGTTGAACCGTAGTGTCATCAATCCGGCTCAAATCAAACTGGTGCTTGAAACATATCGAGATGCCGTTTATACGGAGCTGTTCACCGACCCGCAGCGTGAGCCCATCATGGACTATCTGCCCAAAACCCTTATCTTTGCCTTAAATGAGGTTCATGCCAACAATATTGTACGCATCGCCAAAGAGGTGTTTGGCCGGACAGATGATAAGTTCGTCCAGAAGATAACCTATTCCGCAGGTGACAGCAACGAGCTGATTCGCCAGTTCCGCAATGACAAGGAGTTCCGTATTGCCGTGACATGTACCCTTGTGGCTACAGGTACGGACGTAAAGCCGCTTGAAGTACTGATATTCATGCGCGACGTGGCTTCCGAACCGCTGTATATCCAGATGAAAGGTCGTGGCGTTCGCACAATTGGCGACGACCAGTTACGTAATGTCACGCCTAATGCTTTCAGCAAGGATTGCTTCTTCCTTGTGGACGCAGTAGGAGTTACCGAAAGCCAGAAGACAACAACGAGCCCTGGCGATGGTGAGCCTGTGCATACCATCACGCTCAAACGATTGCTGGAGCTGCTGACGCATGGCAACGTCAACGATGATTATCTGCGTCTGATTGCAGCCAAGCTCGCACGTATCTACAACAAGTGTACGGGCAAGCAACGGGAAGAGTTCCAGAGATTAGCCTATAGTGGTATGCAGGAAATCTCTGCGGCTATCTTTGATGCTTTTGAGAAAAACTCTCTACCTCCATACGAAAGTATCGACGAACCTAATCTTGAACGCAAAGGTCTGGTGGCTCCGCTGACCCACCATCCAGAGGCACGTCAATATCTGCTCATCCTTGCAGCTGGCTTCATTGAAACATTGATGCCGGGAGAAGACCAACTTATTTCCAAAGGATTCTCTGAGGAGGAAGCCAAGGAGGTGACATCAGAATTTCAGAAATACTGCGACGAGCATCAGGATGAGATAGAGGCCCTTCGTATGATTTACAACAACGACGGAGAGCCGCTGACTTACGCAACCCTGAAGGATTTGGAGAACAAACTGAAACTGGCAAACAACAAGTTCCAGACTTCGCGTCTGTGGAACTGCTACACCATTGTCAACCCGCAATCTGTCAAGAAACATAGCACCAAGGAGGAGAAGGAGGCTCTGACGAATATCATTCAGTTGGTCCGTTTCGCCAACCATCAGATCGAGACATTGGAGAGCCTCTATCCCTCGGCACAGCAGCGTTTCAACCTTTGGTATGGACAAGTGCAGCGTTCGGTAACGGAATCACAGATTACCATTATCCGTCAGATTGTAGATTACATTGCTTCCAACGGTGCTTGCACCATCAAGGATATTATTGACGATGACAAGACACGGGCAGCGCAACTCATCAAGGCCTTTGGCGGCAAGTCACAGGCTGATGAAGCACTTGCCTCACTATCAAAATTCTTATTATATAGAAAAACAGCTTAATCATAGATATGGCAACAAATAAAGAGACATCGCTCACAAAGAAAGTGTGGACACTGGCCACGACTCTGTCGGGCCAAGGTATCGGCTTTACTGATTATATCACCCAACTTACTTATCTCCTCTTCCTGAAAATGGACGATGAGAACGTAGAGACCTTTGGTGAAGACTCTGCTATCCCAGAAGGCTACCGCTGGAAAGACCTCATTGAACTTGATGGTCTTGACCTCATCAATCAGTATGAAGAAACACTGAAGAAGCTTTCAGAAGAGGAAAACCTCATCGGTACTATCTATGTGAAGGCCCAGAACAAGATTGACAAGCCTGTCTATCTCCGCAAGGTAATCACGCTGATAGATGAAGAGCAATGGTTAGTGATGGATGGTGATGTCAAAGGTGCCATCTATGAAAGTATTCTTGAAAAGAACGGTCAGGACAAGAAGAGCGGCGCGGGACAGTATTTCACGCCTCGTTCCCTGATTTCTGCGATGGTGGATGTCACCCGTCCGCAGATTGGTGAAACGGTCTGCGACCCCGCTTGTGGCACAGGCGGATTCCTTCTGGCTGCCTACGATTATATGAAGAATCAGTCGCAGGACAAAGCCAAGCGTGACTTTCTCCGAGAGAAAGCCCTTACGGGTTATGACAACACCGCCCTCGTAGTGACGCTGGCCTCCATGAACCTCTATCTGCATGGCATCGGCACCGACCGCAGCCCGATTCTATGTGAAGACTCTTTGGAGAAGCAACCGCAGAAGCTGGTTGATGTCATCCTTGCCAATCCACCATTTGGCACCCGTCCAGCGGGAAGTGTTGACATTGACCGTCCTGACTTCTATGTAGAGACGAAAAACAACCAGCTGAACTTCCTACAGCACATCATGGTCATGCTGAAGAATAATGGTCGCGCTGCTGTGGTTCTGCCTGACAATGTGCTCTTCGAGGGCGGTGCCGGCGAGACCATCCGCAAGGAAATGCTGAAGAACTTCAACCTGCACACTATACTTCGCCTTCCTACAGGTATCTTCTATGCCCAAGGCGTGAAGGCCAACGTGCTCTTCTTTAAGAAAGGAGAGCAGACACGGGATGTCTGGTTCTACGACTACCGCACAGGCATTAAGCACACACTCGCTACCAAGCCCATGATGCGCCACCACCTCGACGACTTCGTGGCTTGCTACCATGCCGAGAACCTCAGTCAGCGAAAAGAGACCTACAGCGAGGAGAACCCCAATGGCCGTTGGCGCAAATACCCTGTCTCGGAACTTCTGAAGCGTGACAAGACCAGCCTTGATATTTCCTGGATTAAGCAGACCAATGACGATGATGATATGACATTGGCAGAGCTGATGCAGACCATTCAGCAGAAAAGTGACAATATCAGCAAGGCAGTGGCAGAATTGCAGAGTCTATTGAAAGGAATTGAAGAATGAATGCACTGAAAGACAAGGATATTCAGATTTCGTCTACGATGCAGACGAAATCTCTGATACAAGACCTGCACCAGATTATTGAGCAGGCTCGTAATCATGTTGCCGGAACTGCCAACTATGCGCTTACAATGATGTACTGGCACATTGGTGAGCGCATTAATCGTGATGTGCTTGGAAATCAACGAGCAGAATACGGGAAACAAATTGTGTCGCAGGTTGCGACACAATTACAATCCGAATACGGAAAGAAGGGCTTTGAGACAAGAAACATAAGAAGGATGATGCAATTTGCATCATTGTTTCCACAGGAGCAGATTGTGTCGCAGCTTGCGGCACAATTAACATGGTCGCATTTCATTGAGACCCTCCCAATAAAGGATGATATTGCCAGAGATTTCTATATTACGATGGCGGCATCTGAAGGATGGGGACGCGACAAACTCCGCAAGGAAATAGATGGAATGCTTTTTGAGCGGACAGCAATAGCTACCAAGCCGGAAAAACTTATCAAGAAGGAATTGGCTACGCTGCGCGACCACAATGTGCTTTCGCCCGACTTGGTATTCAAGAGTCCATACTTTCTGGAGTTCACAGGACTGACGGGGATGTACAGCGAACGCAGCCTTGAAGACAGTCTTGTAGCTCATTTGGAACAATTCATCATCGAGCTTGGCAACGGCTTCACCTTCGTGGCCCGTCAGAAGCGAATGATTATCGATGGTGAAGACTTCTACCTCGATCTGCTCTTCTATCACCGTCGTCTGCACCGTCTGATTGCCATCGACCTGAAACTCGGTCGCTTCAAGGCACAGTATAAGGGGCAGATGGAACTTTATCTCCGTTGGTTGGAGCAGAATGAGATGGAGCCAGGCGAAGAATCACCTCTTGGTTTGTTGCTCTGTACCGAGGGAAGCGAAGAACAGATAGAACTCCTGCAACTCGACAAGGCTGGCATCAAAGTGGCGCAGTATATGACAGAACTGCCGCCACGAGATGTCCTATTGCACCAGATACAGAAGTCGTTGGAAGCAGCCAAGGCACGCTTTGATAATCTTATTACCGAAGAAGAGGACTGACCCATGGACACAAAGAAACTACGCCAAAAGATACTCGACCTTGCTATTCGTGGCAAGCTCGTCCCGCAAGACCCAAACGATGAACCAGCATCTGTATTGCTGGAGCGCATCCGAGCTGAGAAAGAACGCTTAATCAAAGAAGGAAAGATTAAGCGCAGCAAAAAGTCCGCTTCCGATACGCCCCATTATGAGAACGAGGTGACGTTTGAGGTGCCAGAGGGATGGGAATGGTGCAAATTGGAAGATCTTGTGTGTTTTCAGGGTGGATATGCATACAAAAGTAGTTCATACATTGATAAATCAAATTGGCAAATTATAAGAATAGGTAATGTAAAGAATGATGAACTACTACTTGACAATCAACCTGTATATGTATCAGAGGAAATAGGATGTGATACACAGAGATATTTAATCAAGGCTGGTGACATTCTTTTTACTATGACAGGAACCAAAGGAAAAAGAGACTATTTCTTTTCTGTTGTTGTACCGAATGTTAATCACAACCTTCTTTTAAATCAAAGAGTTGGTTGTCTCAGGAGTCTTTCTGAAGAACTTAACATCGATTTTTTATGTTTAATTTTGAAAGGACAGTATGTTTTAGATGAGATATTTGCCACTGAAACAGGAAATGTAAGTCAAGGCAATATTGGCTCAGAAAGTACACTAAATTTACGTATTGCCGTTCCTCCTGTGGCAGAGCAGCAACGCATTATCGCAGTTGTAAAGCGATGGTTTTCTATAATCGATGTCTTGGAAAAAGAGACAAGTGATTTATCAGATAGTATTCAACTAGCAAAAACACAAATTCTCAACCTTGCCATTCACGGCAAACTTGTTCCACAAGACCCGAATGACGAGCCAGCCATTGAACTTCTGAAACGCATAAATCCCAAGTTTACTCCTTGTGATAACGCGCATTATCCGTATGACATACCTAAGAACTGGGAATGGACCAATCTCGGTGAAATTACAAATTATGGCAATTGTGAAAATGTAGATGTTAATGATATACCTAAAGAAGGATGGGTCTTGGAACTAGAGGATTTGGAAAAGGACTCTGCAAAAATCATCCAACGACTTTCTAAAGATGAGCGTGACATAAAAGGGGTACGACATACTTTCCATAAAGGCGATGTGCTTTATTCGAAGCTAAGAACTTATTTAAATAAAGTTATGGTGGCGCCTGAAGATGGTTTTTGTACAACAGAAATAATACCAGTAACATGCATGTCATTTATTCAACCTGAGTATCTAAATCATGTGCTGCGTTCAAAATATTTCGTTTACTATACAATTCAATGTGGATATGGTGTAAAGATGCCGCGATTAAGCACAAGCGATGCCCGCAATGGCCAAATACCATTGCCTCCATACAAGGAACAACTCCGTATCGTTGCTAAGATTCAAGAACTCTTTTCAGTTCTAGATAAAATAGAAGAATCCATCAAAGATTAGTGAGTCTTCTTGCTTATATTGTTACTGTTTCATTTCTATTACAGGAATATTATGGTAACAAATTTTGAGAAGCACCTTAGCAAGTCAGACTTGGCTAAGAACACTGTCACTTCTTATGTGTGGACGGTGAAGTACTTCTATGCGAAGTACAAAGAGATTGACAGTAAGAACCTTTTGGCTTACAAAGGGTATCTGATGGAGAACTTCAAGCCGCAGACGGTCAATCTGCGTTTGCAGGGCATCAACAAGTATCTGGAGTTTATCAAGAAGGATAAGCTGAAGATGAAGTTCGTGAAGGTACAACAGAAGAACTTCCTGGAGAATGTCATCAGCAACGAAGATTACAAGTTCCTGAAGACACGTCTAAAAGCTGACGGCTACGAAGAATGGTATTTCGTCGTATGGTTCATGGCTGCAACGGGTGCCCGAGTAAGCGAGTTGTTGCAGATCAAAGCAGAGCATGTGGCTGTAGGTCATCTTGACATCTATAGCAAAGGAGGCAAGCTGCGTAGGCTCTATATTCCCAAGAACCTCCAGAAGGAAGCAAGCCAATGGTTGGCAGACAATGGCGTTTCGAGTGGTTACATTTTCCTCAACCGCTACGGAGAACGCGTCACAACACGTGGCATCGCTATTCAGCTGAAGCATTTTGCAGACAAGTATGGGATGAATCGCGAAGTGGTCTATCCACACTCTTTCCGTCATCGCTTCGCCAAGAACTTCCTTGACAAGTTCAACGACTTGGCTCTACTCGCTGACCTTATGGGACATGAGAGCATCGAGACAACACGCATCTATCTTCGTCGTACCGCTACCGAACAACGCCAGATAGTTGATAATGTGGTAACGTGGTAAAAGCAAAAATCCATAGAGGTCATGCCTCTATGGATTTCTGTATTTCATCAAGAACAGCAAAGAGTTCTTCGATTTTGGCAACAATACGTTGTTGCTCTGCAAGTGGTGGGACAGGTATAGTTGAATTTGCAAGAACGCTATAGTGTCGGGCATAACCTCTATTTCTCATACCGTTTATAATAAATTGTAGTGCATAATAAGAGTATTTTACCGATATGTGTGGAATAATGATTTTAACTCCGTCTGCTCCAACAATAAAATTAAAATCTACATACTTCAGATTTCTTGTGTGGTCTCCGAATATGAGAACAGCATTCTTATTTTGGAAAACACAATCATTTCTGTCACTGTAACCTTCGATATAGTTTGAACTTTGACTAACAACTGGAGTTTGTCCAATATCATTAATGTCACTTTGCAAAATTTGGAAGGTTTTGCATGAAGGATTATCAACAATATCCTTGACATAAGTTAGACACCATGTTGTTGGAATTTCTAACGGGTAATGCGCGTTATCAAAAGGAGTAAACTTGGGATTTATGCGTTTCAGAAGTTCTATGGCTGGTTCGTCATTCGGATCTTGCGGAACAAGTTTTCCGTGAATTGCGAGGTCCAGAATCTTGGACTTTGCCTTTTGTATAGCTTCATCTAGGTCTACTTTATCAGATTCGAGAATGTCAATTAATTGAAACCAGCCTTCAATTGAAGCCACTATATGCTTTTGCTCATTATATGGAGGTAGTGGTATTTGACCATTACATGCATCATTTGTGCTTAGTCGTGGCATTTTAACACCATACCCACATTGAATTGTATAGTCAACGAAGTATTTAGAACGAAGCACATGATTTAGATACTCCGGTAGGACATACGACATGCATGTTATGGGTATTATTTCTGTTGTGCAGAAACCATCTTTATTCGCTACCATAACTTTATTCAGATAAGTTCTGAGCTTTGAATAAAGCACATCGCCTTTATGGAAAGAATGTCGCACTCCTTTTATGTCACGCTCATCTTTGGTAAAATGTTGGATGATTTTGGCAGAATCCTTTTCTAAATCCTCCAATTCCAATATCCATCCTTCGCAGGGTATATCATCAACATCTACATTTTCACAATTGCCATAATTCGTGATTTCACCGAGACTTGTCCACTCCCAGCTCTCTGGTACTTCAAACGGAGCCTCATTCTCATAATGGGGCGTATCGGAAGAGACAATTTTATATCTTCCTTTTTGCGCCAATTCCACCTTCTATCGTTGATGCTTGCAATAGACATCTTCTGTGGTAGGCATATTCCTTCATTTGGGTTGCCCCCGTCCCATCTCAAATTGGATGTCGTTCATCCACCACCGCCAGAAGTAGGGATAGGTTTGCCTCCAAAAAGAGCATCAGCAATAGCCAACACCTAAACTCGCAAGGATGGTATGCTCAACTGATCAAGTAACTGGCGATGGACAAAAAAAAACGCCAAGTCCAATGAAGTGGGGGACTTGGCGTTTTTGTTAGAGGGTTATTTGTTCTGATTCTACGGTCTGACCGAGAAAGATGGTGGCTGAGGTGTCGAACTTTGTGGAATCGTCTGTGGTGAGGAAGCGTGCCTGCATTCCGCGTGTGATGAGCCGTTCAAGCTCTACATGTCGCGTTAGGTAGTCCTTGAGGCTGTGGCTGACGTACTCGCCTTGTGAGATGAGCTTGACATGTGCGGGCGTGTACGCGCGTACCTTATTATATAATAATGGGAAGTGTGTGCAACCGAGAATGATGACGTCTATGAGTGGGTCGTGTTGCATCAGCTGTTGGATATCTCGCTTGACGAAATAATCGGCACCGGGCTTGTCGAATTCGTAGTTCTCTACTAATGGCACCCACATAGGACAAGCTTGGCTCGTGACAATGATGTCGGGATGTAGCTTGGCCATTTCGAGCTCGTAGGTGCGGCTGCTGGTGGTGCCCTGCGTGGCAACAATGCCGATGTGGCGGGTTTGTGTGAGTGCGCCTACGGCTTCTACTGTGGGACGAATGACGCCGAGGATGCGGCGTAAGGGTAATGCGGTGCCGTCGGCAGGGGGTGACAATAGTGGGAGGTCGTGTTGCTGAATGCTCCGCAGCGCTTTTGCGGAGGCGGTATTACACGCTAAGATGATGAGCGGACAGCCCATGTCGAAGAGACGGCGTACGGCTTGCAGGGTAAATTCGTAAACGCGTTCGAAAGAACGGGGACCGTAAGGCGCACGTGCATTATCGCCCAAGTAAAGGTAGTCGTACTGGGGCATTAGTGCGCGTATCTCTCGTAGGACGGTTAGTCCTCCGTAGCCGCTGTCGAAGACTCCTATTGGTGACAATTGAGGAAATAGTTAAAAGTGAAGAGTGATGTGACGTCGTTCCGTTTTTTGTTCCTTCGGTACTTCGCGACGGTTAGAGAAGAAATAGGAGAAGTGATAGCCGTAAAATGGGCTTGAGCTTATTCGGTTGCAGGCTGTGGTGTTGTTCCCTCGGCTGCAGTAGCGGTGACGGGAACAAGTTTTATTCCGAGTTTGCTGAGGACGTCTTCCGTGATGTCTACTCCGGCTTGCGGGTGAACGAAGGGCAGCGCATTGTTGTCGGTATTGAGTACCATGATTAAGCCTTTTTGTGCTGCAACATCGTAGATGGCTTGGTTGAGTACGGAGGCTATAGGTGCTTGCATGCGAGCCTCAGCTTCTGCCAGCAGACGCTCGGACTCTTTCCTGAAGGTGATGCTCTTCTCCATGAGGTCTTGCAGTTCGGCTTGTCGCTTGAGCATGATGCTTTGTGGAAAGTCTTTTTGCCCGCTTAGGAATTCAGCAAATTTGCGCTGGAATTCATCCTCGGCGCGTCGCGCTTCAGCATCATACTTTTCCTTCAGAGCGGCGAAGTCGGCTTTGGCTTGCTTGTATTCGGGCATCATCTCGAAGGTGTTCTTATAACTGATATACCCGTATTTGGGCACTTGAATGGCTTCTTGTGCACTCACGCACAGTGTGATGAATGCACAGCAGAGGATGGTGATAAGTTTTTTCATGTTGTCAGAAGTTGAGGTGTACAAACAAGCCCCTCCCCAAGCCGGGAGGGGCTTGCGCATAAATAGGTTATTAGATACCGAGGGCTTTCTTGAGCTCGGGAGTTACGTCAGTGCTGAGCTTGGTGGAGATGAATGGAATGCCAGAGGTGACATCCATGATGTAGACGTAGCCACCAGCCTCGCCAATCTGCTTCACGGCATTGGTGATTTTCTCGGAGATGGCTTGCATCTTTTCAGCCTGTGCTTTCTGGAAAGCCTGCTGGTTGTCGGCCAGGCTCTGCTGATAACGCTGATAGAGGTCGTTGAGCTCTTGTTCGCGGCGAGCACGTACGTTTTCGAGCAGGTTGGCTTGTTCCTTCTGGAATTCGTCTGCTTTCTTCTGGAGCTCGTCTTGCATACGCTTCTGGTCGTCTTCGTACTGCTTAGCGAGTGTCTGGAGCTCGTTTTGGGCGGTAGTGTATTCAGGCATCAGCTGTACGACTTCTGAAGAGTTGAAGTGTCCGAACTTCTGAGCTGACATAGTCAGCGGGGCGAGCAGCATGAGGGCTGCGAATAGAATCTTTTTCATTTGTCTTTGATTTGGTTTTTTTAGTATTTGTTATTTGTTTCTCAATTCAAACTTTCAAATTCGACGTTTTAATAGCCATATCCAAGTTTTTGAAGTACCTCGGATGAGATGTCGATCTTGGGAGAGGCAAAGATGATGCCGGCATCGGATGCACGGTCGAGCACGAGGCTGTAGCCTTTAGCCTCACATATTTCCTTGACGGCCGTATAGATTTCGTCGTTGATGGGTGCCATTAGTGATTCCCGTTTCTTGAAGAGTTCTCCTTCGGGGCCGAAGTATTTCTTCTTGAGTTCTGCGGCTTCCTTCTCTTTGGCTACGATGGCTCCTTCTTTTTCCTTTTTCTGCTCTGTACTCAGGAATACGGCTTCGCTTTGGTAAGCCTTATAAAGGTTTTGTGCTTCGGTGGAAAGAGCTTCCACTTCGGCTTGCCATTTTCGTGACACTTGATTCAGCTGTTCGTTGGCACGTTCGTAGGCGGGGATGTTCTTGAGGATATATTCCATGTCTACAAGCACGAATTTCTGCGCCATTGCGGGCATGCTCATGCTGAGGGCGCAAGCAGTCAATAGGATTGTAAATAGCTTTTTCATTTTAGGATGTGTTGTGATTGATATTCTGTTATTGGGAGTTGCGATGGAATCGCAACATACGGAACTTTTGATTGTAAGGACTTCCGCTTGTTTGATGGTTGCAGTTTTTGATGGTTTAAATGATTAAAGAAATATTATGATTTGCAACTTCGATTTTTTTAGGATGTGGAAATGTGAAAAGGGGGTTAGAACTCTTGTCCGAGGATGAAGTGGAATTGGCTGCCACCGTAGCTCTTACTGCCAAAGACTTTGTCGAAACCGTAAGCCCAGTCGATACCCAACAGGCCCACCATAGGCAGCATGATGCGCACACCTACACCGGCAGAACGTTTCATGTCGAATGGGTTGAACTTCTTAATGTCGTTCCAGGCATTACCTCCTTCTGCAAAAGCCAGACCGTAGATGTTCGTTGAATTGCCGAGGATGAAGGGGTAGCGCAGCTCAACGGTGAAGCGGTCGTAGGCATAACCTGTGTAGCCTCGGGGCGTGAGTGAACCATTGTCGTAGCCGCGCAGACCAATGGTCTCGGTAGCATAGTTGTAGGAATAGCCGCTCATGCCATCACCGCCGACGTAGAAGGTTTCGAATGGAGAACGCTTGTTCTTGTTGTAATGGCCCAGGATACCAAATTCTACACGAGTCATCAGCACGGGGCATTTGTTATGTCCTGTGAGTGCGGTAAAGGTGCGTGCCTTGAATTTCCACTTGTGATACTCAATCCATTGGTATTTGCTCTTGAGCTGTTGCTGATAGTTGCTGGCTTGCGAGTTATTGGCCAGATTGGCGTAATCACGTCCGTCGAAGAGCGAATAGGGTGGAGTGAGGCTGGCCGTGAAGAGCATTTCAGAGCCGCTACGCGGATATATCTGGTTGTCGGTGGATGAGCGTGCTATATTGATGTTGAGGCTGATATTGTTGCAGTCGCCATTGGAAATCATGAAATATTCCCAGTCCTTAAGCGAATAGCGTGTGTAGCTCAGGTCTGCCGAGAGCTGGAAATAGTCGTCGGGCCATGACAGACGCTTACCCCAACCTAATGAGAATCCGTATACCTTGATATATTTGTCTGGATCGTAGAAGTTCTCGTAGTAGTTGCCGTAATTGGAGCCGTAGCCGTAGAGGTAATTGTAGTAGGAATTGTAGTAGGCTGAGTTGTAATAGCGGTCGCTCACGTCGGTCTGTTTCGAGAAGAAAGCCGAGAAGGACAGTGAGTTGGGGCGTTTGCCTCCGAACCATGGATTGAGGTAGTTGATGGAGTACGCCTGATAGTATCGGCCATTGGTTTGGCCGCTAATACTGAAGGTCTCACCATTACCTTGGGGCATTACACCGCGGCGAAGCCCGTCTTTGGCGAAGATGTTTGCCAGCGAGAAATTGCTGAATTTAAGGCCTATCTTTCCTATGACGCCAGTCTGGCCGTAACCGAGTGAGAACTCAATCTGGTCGTTTGACTTAGGTGTCAGGTTCCATTCGAGGTCTACCGTGCCATTGTTAACGTCGGGCTTGAGGTCGTATTTGATAGACTCGGGGTCGAAATGCCCCATAGATGCTATCTCGCGGAACGAACGCTCAAGAGCTGATTTGTTGAACAAGTCGCCTGGTTTATTGCGGAGCTCACGACGTACGACTTCTTCGTAGACGCGGTCGTTGCCTGTAATGATGACCCGGTTGATGTAAGCCTGCTGGTTTTCTTCTATGCGCATTTCGAGGTCGATACTATCGCCCACGATGTTTACTTCTACAGGAGTAAGGTTGTAGAAGAGGTAACCGTTGTTGTAGTAGAGGTTGCCTATGGCATCGTCGTCGTCCTTGATGCGCTTTGTCAGGTGGGTCTGATTGTAGACATCACCTTTGTTCATGCGCAACTTCTCTTGGAGCAGATTCGTCGGGTAGATGGTGTTGCCTACCCATTCGATGTTACGTACATAGTATTTCTGCCCTTCTTCCACCTTTATAAAGATGTCGACCGAGCGGTCGTCATGTGGCACTACGCTGTCCGTGACGATACGCGCATCGCGGTAACCATATTCGTTGTATTTCTCAATAAGGCGCTCCTTGTCTTCTTTCCACTTCTCTTCAATGAATTTCTTCGAACGGAACCAACTGCTGAGCAGGCCTTTCTCATGAGTCTTCTTGAACGCACCATTCTTAATCAGCGAACCTTTGATCTGTTTCATCGTCAGAGCGCTGTTGCCTTCGACGTTGATGCTGTTGACTTTCACCTTTTCTTTCTTGTCGACGTTCACGTCGATGATAACACGGCCCGCCTCTTCGGGATCGTCGTGCTGGTCGAAAAGGATTTCTGCGTTTTTGAAACCTTTGTCGTCGAAATATTTCTTACCCCAGATGCGAGCTCTGTCAAGCATGTTGGGGGTTAACTGTGCATCTTTTATCAATCCGAGCTTGGTCTCCAAGTCCTCTTTCTCGCTTTTCTTGACTCCATTGTAATTGATTTTGGAGATACGGGGACGAGCCTGCAATTGGATGTGAAGGTAGGCAGAATCGCCTACTAAGCTATCTACGCTAATCGACGCATTAGAGAACAGACCGTGTTTCCAATACCGGCGAATGGCCTTACTGATTTCTTCACCGGGAATAGATATACGCTGCCCTTTAGACAGCCCTGACAACCCGATAAGCACATAGTCGTCGTAGCTCTTCACTCCGTCTACGGTGATGCCCCCGATATAGTATTGCGAGGGGGTGCGTGAATAGTCGATCACAGGATTTACCACACGCTCTGCGACTTGGGCATGCACGCTGGAAATGCCAAGCCTGCTGCTTGTGAGCGGTAGGAGCATAGCGAGGAAAATAGCCAGGCCTATTTTGTAAGTCCAACGTTCACCTTTGTACGTGTGTGTGGACGTCGGAATTCTATATGATAGTTTCTTTGGTTCAGATATGTAGTTCATTTACTGTTCGTGCTTTTATCCGGACATTAAATCCAGTCTGTCATCTTCATTTTGAGGTCTCGTTTTCTGTTTGCACTTGTTCGCTTGTCTTGCCGAAACGCCGCTCGCGTTGTTGGTAATCTACGATGGCTTCGTGCAAAGCCTCGGCGCCGAAGTCGGGCCAATAGGTGTCGCAGAAGTAGAGCTCTGTGTAAGCTATCTGCCACAGCAGATAATTGCTGATGCGCTTCTCGCCTCCAGTGCGAATGAGCAGATCCGGGTCGGGCATGAAATAGGTGTCCAGATGCTCTGAGATCACTTCCTCGGTGATTTCGTCGGGGTCGATGGTAGCCCGTGTCAGGTTGGTCTGTTTCATTTCCCATATAATGTCGCGCACAGCATTAGTGATTTCCCATCGTGAGCTGTAGCTCAGCGCTACGACCAAGGTCATGGCATCGTTGTCGGCGGTGTTCTCTATCACCTGCCAAAGACGTTTCTGCACATCGTCGGGCAATCGCTTGATGTCACCAATCACCTTGAAGCGGACATTGTTCTTCATGAAGATTTCCTCTTCGAGGTTCGTGAGCACGAGCCCCATGAGCGCACTGACCTCGTCGCTGGGTCGGTTCCAGTTCTCCGTAGAGAAGGTGTATAATGTAAGATACTTGACACCCAGATGCACACATTCTTCTGTGATGCGCTTTACGGTTTCAACTCCTTCTGCATGGCCTGCTGTACGTGGTAGCCCACGTTGCTTTGCCCATCGTCCATTACCGTCCATAATGATGGCTATGTGTTGTGGTATGTGCGTGAGGTCGAGTTCCATGATTAGTCTATTTGTTTAGTTGTTACACTTTCTGTATTTTGGTGATATGTCATAGGTCAGGAAAAGGAATGTGCGTGTGTAGCAGTCTTTGTTTTTAAACATTCCGCTTTCGATGCCATACGGGTCGTTTAGTTTTGTCAGATGGCGGCTGTCGTCGAGACGGTCGGATGTGGTGAAGTTGAAACTCCATTCAAGTCCTATGTTCAGCCGGCTGCGCAGTTTGTAGCGAAAACCTATTCCCATCGGTATGTGTAGCGCTCCTGCAGCTTCTCCTCCGCCTCCAGTGGCTATTGTCACTCCGGCTCCGGCAAGCAGAAATGGTGTCCATCGGTGAAGCCCCTTGTAGGCGGCTCCCATGCCATAGCCGAGGAAATTAAATTCGAATTGTGCTCCGGCGCTTACGATTGTGCGGTTGAAACGGATGTCTGCTGTGGGCATGCCGCCTTCCGCTGTCTGGCTCATGGGGTCTGTAGGAAAGAAGTTGCCTTTGCTGTTGCCTTTTATCTTTCCGACTCCCACGTCGGTGTGAACTACCATTCGTGGATTCAGGTTGCGCCGCCATATCACGTTGGCCATCGCTCCGGGATTTGCCATCACGCCTCCACCGGCATCACCGATGTAGCTCATTAGTCCGAGGCCTGCACCTACCTCCTGCTGGTATTCCAGCAGTTCGCCATCTTGTGACCATACACAAAGTGGCAGAAGTACTGCAATGATGAAGGCGATAGTCTTGTGCACGCTACCTGAATGTTTTTAGTTTCGGACGTGTTATCGGGTGTTTGCTTTTGGGCTATTCGTCGATATCGTTGAGATATCCTTGCCACAGGTTGTTGCCGCTCAAGAGGTATATGTATTTTCCCAGTGTGGCAGCCGAGGTGACTGTGCCTATGCCGCTTGGTAGTTCGGGGCTATTTTCGCTTTTCCATGTTATTCCATAGTCGGAGCTTAGTAGCGTCTTGTCCTTGCTGAAGGCGATTAACTGGTTGTTGTATGCGATGATGCTTGTAGGCGAGGCGTTAGGCAGAAGGAAGGTGTTTAATTCATCGTCAGAGAACAGCGTCCATGTGTGCTCATAGTCTTCGAGCAGCCCCCAGATGTCGAGCGTGGAAGACTCGCCCTGCGAAAGCGCCAAAAGAACTCGTTTGTTGCCATTGGCTTGCGTGAAGGCTACACCGGCCACCGCTTCTCCGTTCAACATCTGTTCTGTAGCCATTGTAGTCCAGGTCTTGCCGTCAGGGGAAGTCCGGATCTGTTGACCGTCATTCTCTTGAGTTATGGCGAAGAGAGCGCTGGGCGACGCGGCTACTATTGAGAACTTTAGAGCCTCAGTCTGTGCCACTTCACGCCAAAGCTGTGCATCATCTGATGTGTAGATACGGCCGTCGGTGCTGCTCATCCATAGCGCCCCGTTGAATGTGACGGCTGAGGACAGATCTGCCGTTGCGGGTAAACCCTCGCAAGCCTGTCGTGTTGCCGGCATGGCGGCAGAACTGTAGAAGAAGCATTGCCCGTCGGCATCCTTGCAGAGGATAGTAGGAACAGAACCCATACTTAGCAGTTTCAACTGCTCCACAGCCTCTAAGTCGGCGACTTTTCCAAGATTTGTCCACGTATAAGAGTCTGCATCATTTTCTCTCGTGGAGAGGCTGACCCTATAATCGCGGAAACTTGTCCCGTCTGTTGCAATCACTCTGAAGATGAGAGGTTGGCTGAAGTCAATACTGTCTTTGGAGGCATAGGCTGTCCAAGCTGCGGTGTCAGCTTCAGGTGCATAGACCACCATGCCTTGAGCTGTGATGCTGGCCGTGATGGCTTTTAGCTGTGTGTTGGAGGGAAGAGGGATTGCGTTCTTTATGTAGCCGTTGGCGTGGCTTATCGTCATGGGGAACGCTGATCCGCTGATTGCTACGTTGTAACTTGTGTCTTGGCCGTTGCTTGTTGTGCTGTAAATCGTGCGTGTCAAACCTCCAAGAACGAACGACTTGATGTAGCAGTCGCTGGTGTATTCAATCTCATCGTCTGTCTTACAAGCTATAAAAACCGAAAGCATTAAAGACAAGGCGATAAAGGAGTATGCGAGTTTCTTCATTGTGAACTTTGTTATAAAGTGGCTGCAAAGTTACATATAAAAGTAACGCGCGCGAAATTTGAGAGTCTTAAAAATGCTTTTTTGAGCTATTAATTAGGCAAAATTAACGTGAATGGGGCGTCCTTTTAGGTCTGTTTTCATTTCAGGTGCCTTTATACCACAGCCCAATATGATGTCTGTGCGTTCGATATAAGCCTCGTCCCAGAGGTCGGCATCGATGAATGATTGTAGCGTTTGGGCTCCCCCTTCAACCAGGATAGACTGCACGGATGATAGAGATTCAATGGACGAAAGGTCTGATGCAAAGATCGTTTGAGGTTGCCCTTCTTCTGCCGCTGAACACTTGTCGTTGGCCTGTGTTCCTAACACAATTTTTTGCGGGTTCTTGCCTGGCCATTCTCTTGTTGTCAGGCTTGGGCGGTCGAGCTCCCAGGTGCGTCGGCCTACGAGGATGGCTTCGTGTGTGGCTCTAAGCTTATGAACAAGCATCTGCGTCCAGGGTGTTGAGAAACGAACGGCGGGGCCGTCGTCTGAACTTTCACGTTTAAGGTCAATATATCCGTCTGCACTCTCAGCCCATTTCAGTGTAATGTATGGGCGGTGCAGGCTGTGGTATGTCATGAATTTGCGATTCAGCCAGCGGCATTCATCCTCAAGGACACCCACAGTCACCTCTATCCCCGCTTCCCGAAGTAATTGGATGCCGCGACCGGCCACCTTCTCGTTGGGGTCAAGGCAGCCTACGACTACCCTCTTGAAGCCTTTCTTTTTGAGCAACTCTGCACAAGGAGGTGTCTTGCCCCAATGTGAGCAAGGCTCTAAACTGACATAAATAGTGGATTCCGGCAAAAGCTTTTCGTCGTGAGCAGCAACAGAGCGTACCGCGTTCACTTCGGCATGCGGTCCTCCATATTGTCTATGCCAACCTTCGCCAATGATGCGGCCGTCATAGACAATGACGGCGCCCACCATAGGGTTGGGGGCTGTTGTCAGTAAGCCGTGGCGTGCCAGTTGCAGGCATCGGGCCATATATTTCTCGTCTGTTGTCATGCCCAGTTTATTCTCTTTTTATATCAGTGAATATTTTCATTTTTCCCCTTTCTCTTTTCCCTTTCCCTTAAAAATATCTACTTTTGTGCCATGAATTATCAAGAACTCATCAAATGTCTGGCGCCGGCATACGGTCTTGGCGAAGCCCGTGCTATCGCGAACATGGTCATGGACGAATGTTTCGGGCTCACCCAGACCGACCTTTTGCTCGGCAAAGATACAACATTATCCTCAGACCAGCGTAAAGATTTTGAAAAAATCGCCGCCCGACTCATTGCTGGCGAGCCCGTTCAATATGTCTTGGGCTATACCCATTTCTGCGGTCATCGGTTTCTTGTGTCACCGTCCGTGCTTATACCTCGTCCCGAGACAGAAGAGCTTGTGGCTGCAGCTGTTGCCTTTGCCGAAGGCCGTGGCTCATCCATTTGTGCACTTGATCTTTGCACCGGTAGCGGGTGCATTGCTGTCTCGTTGGCTTTGGCCTTGCCTGAAGCTCGGATTATAGGGGTCGACATCAGCTCGGATGCCCTGGGGGTTGCAAAGCAGAATGCCGACAATCTGCAGGCTTGCAATGTCGGTTTTTTTCGCAATGATATACTCGATGGGAGTTTCAAGCCGGATGGGTCGGTAAACCTCATTGTCTCCAATCCGCCCTATGTCATGCAAAGCGAAGCTGAAAAGATGAGTGCTCATGTGCTCGACCACGAGCCTCATCTGGCTCTTTTCGTGCCTGATGACGATCCGCTTCGTTTCTATCGAGCCATTGCAGATATAGGTCATCGGTCGCTCAGCCCTGAAGGGGCAATACTTGTAGAAATAAATAGTGCTCTTGCCGGTCCTATCAGTCAACTTTTTAAGGACAAGGGCTATGTCGACGTCTCCGTCAAAGCCGATCAGTTCGGTCGGCCTCGCATCCTGCAGTGTACAATGCCTCATGCATAATCGTTCATTTCCTTTTCATCTTTCACTCTCCTGAATCCATGCTCGCTCCTTTTTCACATCCTGTCTATGTGATGGCAAAACCTGTAGGTTCGGCCTGCAATCTACGCTGTAGGTACTGTTATTATCTCGATAAGCCCAGACATACTATGTCGGACGAATTGCTCGATGAGTTTATCAGACAATACATTGAGCTACAGACAACAGACAGCGTGCTCTTCACGTGGCATGGAGGCGAGCCAACGCTGCGCGGCTTGGATTTCTATCGTAAGGTGGTAAGGCTGCAACGTCAATATGCCGGAGGACGGCATATCGATAATGCCTTGCAAACCAACGGCACGTTGCTCACCGACGATTGGTGCCGCTTCCTGCGCGATGAAGGCTGGCTCGTAGGCGTCAGCATTGATGGTCCTGAGCATCTCCACGATGCTTACAGGCTCGATGCCGCCGGTGCTCCTACTCATGCCCAGGTGCTCAAGGGTATTGCCAGACTCAAGCAATTCGACGTGGAATGGAATGCCATGGCTACGGTCAATCAGGCTACGGCTCTCGAGCCTGAAGCCTTCTATCACTTTTTCAAAGAGATAGGTTGCCATTACCTGCAGTTTACGCCGGTCGTAGAGCGCGAACATGGCGAGGTGGCTCCCTATAGCGTTACGCCCGATGCATGGGGATCATTTCTTTGCACGCTTTTCGATGAGTGGGTGCGTTGCGACGTTGGTGAGGTGTTTGTTCAGATTTTTGACGCTACGCTGGCTGGCTGGATAGGAGAGGAACCAGGGGTGTGTACTATGGCTCGCACGTGCGGTCATGCTGCTGCCATAGATGCCGACGGTTCAGTCTATTCGTGTGATCATTTTGTGTTTCCTGAAAATCTTTTAGGAAATATCCGCCAGACGCCGCTCCTCGCGTTGTTGCAGAGCCAGAGGCAACAAGCCTTTGGACGCAGCAAACAATATGCCTTGTCGCGCAAGTGCAAAGGGTGTCAATGGTTGTTCGCGTGTCATGGCGAATGTCTTCGCAATCGTTTTGTGGTAGGTGCCGACGGTGACGAGCATCAAAATTATCTCTGCGAAGGCTATCGACGTTATTTCAGCTACGTGGCTCCCGCGATGGATTTTATGCGCGGCGAGCTGTTGGCGGGGAGGCCTCCAGCCAATGTTATGCATCTATTTCATCGATAATCTCACTCGGGGTAAAGCCCCGCGAAGCAGCAAAACGCATTAATTTCGTACGGCGCACGTACTCATCCTCTTCGATGAGCGTGCGCCTTTTTTGTTTCAATGTGGCGCGTAGCACTTCTTGGTATTCCTCTTCGTCCAGGTCGTCAAGGGCTTCGCGGATGTCTGTCTCGGGTAAGCCTTTCAGGCGTAGCGCCTGCTGAATCTTCAGACGGCCCCAGTGGGCAAAGAGCAGGCGGTCGTGGGCAAAGGCGTGGCAGTAGCGCGAAGGGTTGAGATAGTCGTCGTCGTACAAATGGTCGACGATTTTTTGTATATCATCAACAGACATGGCAGCTTTTTGCAGCTTCTCGCGCACCTCGCTTTCGCAATGTTCGCTTAAGCTGCAAAAAGCCGCCATGCGGCTCAAGCCCTCGTCATAAGACAAGGCTTTCATGCGTTAATTTGTTAATCTGTTAATTCGTTAGTTCAAGTTTCGCAAGCTCTCAACTTGTTAGTTTTAAGGTTTTAGGTTATAAGGTTTTGAGGTGTAATATGCTTATTTGCAAAATTAGTACTATCTTCACCTAAAAACCTCTACGCGCAAAGCAACCTAACAACCTGATAACCTTACGAAACTGAAGCTTGCGAAAGTTGAGCTTGTTAATATGTTGACGTGTTAATTTGTTAACCTGTCAACCTGTTTACTCTTCAGCTGTGAAGTCTTCCTTGCCAACACCGCAGATGGGGCATACCCAATCCTCGGGGAGGTCTTCGAAAGCGGTGCCGGGAGCAATGCCGTTGTCGGGATCGCCCAGCTCGGGATCATAAACGTAACCACAGGGGTCGCAAACATACTTTTTCATAGTCTTTGTCGGTAATAAATGGGTGAATATTGTGCGGCTTTATGGCCGCATTCTTATGTTTCGCAGTTGCAAATGTAGCGTTTTTCTCTAATAAACCGCACTTCCTTCTCACTTTTTTTGCCCGAATAAGGGAAACAAATCTCTTTTTTTGTCAAATCTGCGAGTAAAGCCATGTGGAAGAGTGGAAAATGAGTTTCATTCTCCGTCTTTATACGGCTTCCTCGGTTCGCAAAAGCCCGCCATGTCATCACGACGTAGCGGGCTTAGTGTCTATAGACATCTTCTTATTTACTAACTAACAGCTGTATATACAGAATGCTAATTTAAGATTCGACTACGCATCGTGGATGCCTTGCGAATGGACATTTTTACGGGTGCCATAAGTTTCAATCCAAGAATAACTATCATATTTGCGGCACAAATATACACACTTTTCCGCACCTGGGCAATGCTATCCCTGCTCATTTCCAGGCTCATTGCTGACCATATCAACTCATTTTTGCCCATTCGCTATAAGCCTCTTTATATTAAGGAATTGAGGGCGAGCCTGTATTTAGGCACGCCCTCAATTGATAGCTGTTAGAGATGCTTGATAGGGTGACGTATTCTGGCCTTCGGGAGGCAGGCCTCATCGCCTCAATTGTTCCAGATAGTCCAGGGCGCGAAGGTCACATTCTTCTGCGATACGCTCATAGACAAGACGGGTTGAGTCTGACTTTTCCAGCGACAAGCGATAGATACCCAAGAAGGTGAAGGTGGAGTCCTTGAGGCCTCGCATGAAGGTGATGCGGACGTCGTTCAGATTGCGCGCTATGTGGTAGCTTTCAGCGTGCATCCGGTTGAGAATCATCTTAGCTTCCTCGTCCAGACTGGGTGTCGAAGGTTCCCAGTACTCTGTGATGGTGGGCATGAGGCTGTCCGGGTTACCTTCGTTATGCCATTGTGGATGTTGGTACTGGGGACTCCACACTTTTATTCCATCGTGGTGCGGAACGGGCTGGTACCACCATGTCTCTTGTGCGGTGATGCCAAAGAGGTGAAGGTAGTCTGTATAGGACTCGAACGTCTGGCCTTTCTTTAAAATGTATTTATCGGCAGCCGTGGCTGAGGCCTTCCCAGTGTAGCCTAATGAAGAAGCAAGGGAATTGTGTTGCCAGAGGAAGAGAACAAGAAGCAAAAGCGCGCAGAGTAGAGCCGCAAGCGCCCACAGCCAAATGCTACGGCGAGGGGCAGGGCGCTCCGGCGTTTCACGGTTACCTGGAGCTTCTGACGAAGGAAGAGGTGCTTCCGCCTTTTCCTCATCCGTTGTCAGATGTGCACAGAAATCGTCCCATTCGCTATAGCCAAGGAATTGCGACAAGAGGTCTAAAGTGGAGCGACGAGGAGTGACGCCTTCGTCCAGATACCCCCATAGACGCTTGAGCGTGCTGGCACTGACAAGTTGGTGGGTTTCTTCATAGATGCACTCTGAAAGGTACACATAATCCTTCGACGAGTGCATCCGCTTCCCCACTTTGTTTTCAAGTGCCCTACAGAGAGAGGAAAATTTCTGTTCTCGCTCTTTCATGTCTACTTTTGGTTAAGCCTGCAAAAGGGCGTCGGCCAAGGCTTCAAGCTGTGGAATGTCAGCTTTTTTCATGCGGCCGCGCAGCGTGACGACGGGCTCTACCACCTCCACTTGCTTCATGCCTTCGAGCATCGGGCGCATCGTCTTGGCAGCACTGGGTGCCCACGAACCGTTCTCTACCAGTGCTACACGGCGGCGTTGGTAAGCCTTGATGTCCAAGTGGTGTAGGAAATCGTACATCGGAGGAAAGACGCCGGCGTCGTAGCTCGATGCCATACAGATCATCTTGCCATAGCGGAAGGCGTCCTCGATGGCTTCGGAAAGGTCGTCGCGGCAGAGGTCGCTCACGTCCACCTTCGGGCAGCCTTTGGCTTTCAGTATCTCTGCGAGGTGCTCGGCTGCGGCCGCTGTGTTGCCGTGGATGCTGGCATGGGCGATGAAGACGCCTTCAGTCTCAACGTCGTAAGCGCTCCAGATGGTGTACAGGCGCAGTGCTTCGGCCAGTTTCTCGCCCTCAAGTACGGGACCGTGTAGGGGCAGAATCCGCTCAATGTCGAGTGCTGAGGCTTTCTTCAGCATCGTAGAAACGGGTGTGCCATACTTGCCACATATATTAAAATAGTAGCGGCGTGCCTCGCATGCCCAGTCGTCGGCATCAGCGTCATAGACTCCGAATTTGCCGAATCCATCGGCCGAGAACAAGGCGCGGTCAAGGTTGTCGTATGTCACCATCACTTCGGGCCAATGTACCATGGGGGTCATGATGAACTGCAATGTGTGGCGGCCCAGCTCAAGCGTGTCGCCTTCCTTGACCGTGAGAATGCGCTCCTCGAGGGCACTTCCCTCGAAATACTGCGGCATCATCTGCTTGGCTTTGGCCGAGCAAACGATTTGCATCGAGGGGTAAAGCTCACAAACCTCGGCAATGCCGCTTGCGTGGTCGGGTTCCAGATGGTGCACAATGAGGTAGTCGGGTTGGCGGCCGTCGAGAGCCTCGGTCAGGTTCTGTTTCCACTGGCCTATGGTGCGGCTGTCGCTGGTGTCCATGACTGCAACCTTCTCGTCGAGGATAACGTACGAGTTGTAGCACATGCCGTCGGGCGTGTGGTATTGACTCTCAAAAAGCGCTAATGTAGGGTCGTCGACACCGATGTATCTGATGTCCTTCGTTATTATATTCTTCATGTTTATTTAGTAGAATTTTTCATTCTTCATTCTTCCTGTCCCTACTCCCTATTTTCTGGTCCACAATGGCAGAGGGACAGTTTCACTTTTGCGGGTGCAAAGATATGTAAAAACTTTCATTCGTAAAGACAATAGTTCATAAAAAAGTTATACACTTTTGCGGCGATAATAGAATTTAAGTTAAAAGATGAGGCTTGCGCGACTCTTTGTCGGACTTTTGATGTACATTTGCCGCGATTTTCGAGGGCGCGCGTACGCTATGTGTATGAACAACAGATTTTTGACAACAGCTTTGGCACTTTCTCTTTTTAGCCTGACTCCACTTCTGGCGCAGGATAGGATACCCGTGGAGGACGACTTCGACCTTCAGGGCGTCAGCGAGATGCCGTCCCTCATCAAGCTGCAGTTCTACCGCTCCAAGCGCCCTGTCATCATCGATGGCGAACAGGTGTGGGACTATCTCATGCCTGAACTGCCCGTCTACAAACCTTTGACATTCAAGAGCGAACGCGAACGTCAGCGCTACAATAGGCTGGTCAACAATATCAAGAAAGTGCTCCCTTTGGCCAGAAAAGCCAATATGATGCTCACCGAGACTTATCAGGTGCTGGAAACCTTGCCCACCAAACGCGAGAAGGACGAGCATATCAAGGCAGTGGAGCGCGATATTAAGGCGCAGTACACGCCAGAGATGAAGAAGCTTACTTATTCGCAGGGCAAGTTGCTTATCAAACTCGTCGACCGCGAATGCAACCAACAGGCCTTCGAGATCGTGCAGGCTTTCCTGGGGCCGGCAAGGGCTGCTTTCTATCAAGTGTTTGCATGGACCTTTCATGCCAGTCTCAAGAAAAACTACGATCCCAACGGCGACGACCGACTCATCGAACGCATCGTGCGCCAGATAGAGACGGGGCAAATCTGAAAGTCATCCCTATGTTTACATCCTTCACCATTCATCTCCACGCTCACTGCCATAGGCCGTGAACTCAGTCTTCATCATTCTTCACCCTTCATGACTTCACTCTTCATGACTTCATTCTTGGCGCTTCTCGAATCATGGGGCTATTGGGGGATGCTCGTGGCTGCGTTCATCGCTGGCAGCGTATTCCCCTTCAGCAGCGAAGCCGTGCTGACCGCTCTCCAACTGGCAGGCCTCGAACCGCTGCGCCTCTTTCTCTTTGCCACGGCAGGCAATGTTGCTGGCTCCATGTTCAACTATGGCATCGGTTCGCTTGGCCGCATGGAATGGATCGAACGCTATCTGCACGTACCGGCCGAGAAGGTCAACCGCACGGCAACGTGGATGCAGCGCTACGGAGCATGGATAGGCATCCTATGTTTCCTCCCCATCATTGGCAGCGTCATTGCCGTCACCTTGGGATTCACAAGGGCCAACCCTTGGCTCTCGTTGTTGACAATCACCATTGGCAAGGCCGCCCGCTACGCCGTAGTCATCTTTGCCGTATCAATGATCTGAACACGCACGGAATCCATCAAGAATGCCCGGATTTGACAAAAAACCTCGATTTCATCGATTGACATAGTCACTAAGAACTCACCTTTTCAAGGAAACTCTTTTTGAAGAAACCTTATAAAACCAGCGATATGACCGACAAAATCCAAGACAAACAGCAACCGAATTGCATGCACTCAAAGCGTAGAACGGGCATGAGCCCCATCCTCCCGATGCTCCTTTTCATTGCCCTGCTGACATCTTCATTAGCTGCAGCCGTCGATGGAGTGATGCGTGCCGAGCAGCAGGCACAGCAACTGGTAGATCAGGCTTTGGCCGAGACTATGAGCCAGTATGAGTCGTTCCGCATCGACGCCGACACAATCCGCGACTACCGCAGCCACATCAAGTTGGCTGCCTTGCGCGATACAGCCTTTATCGCTGTGGCTGCAAGCGCCGACGACCGCCAAGGCAACTTGGCATTGGAGGCTCGTACAGGCCTGACGCTCGTACATCTCTGGCAGCTCTCCGACCAGCGCGCCTCAGGCCTCCTGGCAGCCCTCGCAAGCCTATGGCTCGCCGCCAGCCTCATCATCATACGGCGCCAACACCCCCTGCTGGCACTGGCAGCCCCGGCGCCCGCAGGTCTCGACCAACTGACCTACGACGCCCTCACACACCGCTTCGTCGTCAGCGGCCGTGAACTCAACCTCACCCCCATGCAGCACGACCTGCTGCAACTCTTCATCCAGGCACCCGACCACCGGTTGCCGCAGCACGTCATCTGCGAACGCCTCTGGCCCAAGAAGCCCGACGCATCTGCCACACTCTACACTCTTGTCCGACGCCTCAAGCAGACCCTTGCAGAATCTACAGACCTCTATGTAGAATGCGACCGCGGCCAAGCCTACCGCCTGACGTCAGCAGGCTCTCAGGTGACCCGCCAGTAAGCTTCACCACATACGCCCTATCGCATCGGCTCGTTCACCCGCATGCATCCTTCCACACTCCCTGTCGCTTTTTGAAAAGTTTTTCAAAAAAGGGTTCATCCCACATTGTAAGTTGTTGATTCTCAGCGAGGCCTTATTTCCTGATGACATGTGCGGTAGAAATAAAACAAAAAATTTTCTTTCGTTTCTACCGCACATGTCATTCGTGAAGTCATCCCGCAGGCCGGCGCTTGTTCCCAAAGTCTTAAGAGTTCTTTGCAAAGCAAAGCGACGCATGCGTCGAGCGCTGGGCAAAAGTCTTAAGAGTTCTTGGCAAAAGTCTTAAGAGTTCTTGGCGAAAGTCTTAAGAGTTATGGGCAAAAGTCTTGTGAGTGTGGAGCGACCCGCCCGGCCGCAATTATTCAAGTTTCGGATGTAATTATTTATATCAAGAATTTGAGCGCTCGACCTTGGTCGCTTGACACTTCAAGAATTTGAGAATTTTTCAAAGAAGGCAAACATCGAATTATTAAGAATTGGAGAAAAGTTTTTGCAAGGCAAAAACCTTCTTTTGATTCTCGCTAATTCATTTCCATGAGTTAAATTCTCTCAT
>OCVV011356233.1_pt1 | contig 27323 bp, 21 predicted proteins | sample 1539721 | NCBI WGS metagenome assembly OCVV01 (sample SAMN02144230, study PRJEB22623) | gut metagenome | biome: sheep rumen | host: Ovis aries | place: New Zealand | reverse complement strand
TTTTTTAGATTCAGTAGCTCAGCTGGATAGAGCGGGGCAGTAAGTAAAATGCTAAAAACTTCGCTGGCGCAAAGTTTTTTTAACGCATTTTGCTATCGTACTACCTAAGCAAAAGGTAGTGCGTTCGAATCGCCATTGAGTGTGAGATGCGATTCGAGAATTATTGTGTTTTTTTAGGTCCTGTAGCTCACTTGGATAGAGCGGTTGCCTCCTAAGCAACAGGTAGTGCGTTCGAATCGCATCAGGATCATAGCTCAGTTGGATAGAGCAATTTTGATGGTAAAATGCTAAAAACTTCGCTGTCGCAAAGTTTTTTTAACGCATTTTGCTATCGTAATACCTAAGCAAAAGGTAGTGAGTTCGAGTCGCATCAGAGTCATAGCTCATTTGGATAGAGCAAATTTTGTGTGGAGTTTATTATGAAAAAGCTGCTGGTGGCTTCTGCTAATTCTGAAGTAATTAATGTTGTAAGAAACGGTTGTCTGAATTATTCCGAATATTTTGAACCAATCTTTTGCCCTGAAACTGAAGAGGCAATGAGCTATGTTGATTATGAACTCCCTGAAATCAAGCTTCTGGATTTTACATCTGCTGAAATTAACTGTCATTTAATTCTTGAAGCAATCCGCTCTGATCCATGGCTTCATAATGGCGGAATTATTGCTATTGCCGGTAGTCCTGCCGATGCTCAGAAAATCGAAGACTTAAAAGATCCTAACATTCTGATTGTTCAGACTCTTTACAGCTTTAAGCAGAATTTTAACGGGCTTTTGCGCAGTTTGATTCGTAATCAGCAGTTCCTGTTTAATCGTGGTATGCAGGAAAGAATTGGAACTGATGAACGCGGATTCTTTGTTTGTGATAATAATCCTCTTGATATCCGCTTGTATACGGCCTTCCTTGTTAATTATCTTTACTGCACAAACCGTATTGATGATGATGGCCGTTTTGCTCTTCAGTCTACTTTGATGGAGCTTCTGACAAATGCTCTTGAACACGGTAACTGTGGAATCAGTTATGAAGAAAAATCTGAATGGCTGAATAATGGCGGAACTATCCTTGATTTGATTAATAAAAAACTTCTTCAGCCGGAATATGCTGATCGTAAAATTCATATTGAATACGGAATTGGCCGCGAAATGTCTACCTTTACAATTAAAGATGATGGTGAAGGATTTGACTGGCAGTCTCGTATGAAGAATGATGCTCCTGATATGGACGAGGCTCATGGACGTGGTATTGCACTTTCAAAGTCGCTTGTTTCAGGTTTGCGTTATAATGATAAGGGAAATGAAGTTTCTTTTGATATTCAGAATATAAAGAATATGGCAAACAGCATTCCTGGAATCATGATTCCATTTAAGGCTGTTGAATATAAAAAACACGAAATTGTCTGCCGTCAGAATGAACCTTCAAATGATTTGTACTTTATTGTTTCTGGCCGCTACGGGGTTTATGCAAACCGCAAACTGATTTCAGTGCTTACTCCAAATGATATGTTCATTGGTGAAATGGCCTTTTTGTTGAATGACCGCCGATCTGCTACAATTATGGCTGCAGAAGATGGAAAACTTATCCGCATTCCAAAGACTATGTTCTTAAATTTAATAAGGAAGAATCCGCATTACGGACTCTTCCTTTCAAAGCTGCTTGCTCAGCGTGTAATCCGACAGAACAGAAGAACTCTGGAACTGTCGGCAGAAATTAGTAAATTAAAGAGTTCTGAGTAATCTGGATTGCTTCGCACTTCGTGCTCGCAATGACGAAAACTGTCATTGCGAGGAGCGACGCGACGTGGCAATCCATTAGAACAATCCGCTGATTACTCCATTATCATCAACATCAATATCAAGCGCCGCTGGCGCCTTTGGTAAGCCTGGCATTGTCATGATGTCACCTGCAAGAGCAACTACAAAGCCTGCACCTGCATAGAGCTGAACGTCGCGAACTGGGAATGTGTATCCGCTTGGAGCACCAATCAGTTTTGGATCATGGCTGATTGAGTTTTGTGTTTTTGCGATACAAACTGGAAGTTTGCCATAACCGTCAAAGGTCTTGAGTTTCTTAAGAGCTGCAGAATCAAACTCAACGTCTGCAGCGCGGTAAATCTCTTTTGCAATTGTGCGGATTTTGTCTGCGAGTGGCAGGTCGAGTTCGTAAAGCGGATGGTAGTTTGCCTTTCCGCTGTCTGCAATTTCTGCAACTACTTTAGCGAGGTCTTTTGCACCTTCTCCGCCTTTTCCCCAGCCTTCAGAAAGAACTGCTGTAGAACCGTTATCGCGGCAAAGTTTTTCGAGAAGGGCAATTTCTTCATCAGTATCAGTTATGAATTTGTTTACAGCAACTACGGCTGGGAGCCCGAATTTTGCAACGTTCTCGATATGAGTTTTGAGGTTTGCAAAGCCTTTTTCGAGAGCCTGTGTGTTCGGTGTTGCCAGTTCTGCTTTTGCAACGCCACCGTGCATTTTAAGGGCGCGGATTGTTGCAACAATTACTACAGCTGATGGCTTGAGGCCAGCGGCGCGGCACTTGATGTCTAAGAATTTTTCTGCACCAAGGTCTGCGGCAAATCCAGCTTCTGTTACAACATAGTCGCCGGTTGCAAGAGCACAGAGTGTTGCGTTTACACTGTTACAACCGTGAGCAATATTTGCAAAAGGTCCGCCGTGAACAAAGGCCGGATTCTTTTCCAGAGTCTGTACAAGGTTTGGTTTAATTACATCTTTCAAGAGGGCCGCAATAGCACCGGTGCACTTGAGCTGACCAAAAGTAATGTTTTCGCGCGCATAGTTCTGGCCAATCACAATGCGGTCAATGCGTTCTTTAAGTTCGCTGATTGTGCGGCTGAGACAGACAATCGCCATAATCTCAGAAGCAACTGCAATTGAGAAGTGGTCTTCTCGAGGAACTCCCTGAAGGCGTCCGCCAAGACCAATTGTGATATTGCGGAGGGCGCGGTCGTTCAGGTCTACACAGCGCTTCCAGCTGATTGTGCGCGGGTCAATTCCAAGTTCATTTCCCTGCTGAAGGTGGTTATCAATAAGGGCTGCAATCAGATTATTTGCAATTGAGATTGCGTGAATATCGCCTGTAAAATGAAGATTGATATCTTCCATTGGAACAATCTGAGCGTATCCGCCGCCACAGGCACCACCCTTAACACCAAAACAAGGGCCTAGTGAAGGTTCACGAAGGGCAACAACAGTTTTCTTTCCGATTTTATTAAGTCCGTCTGCAAGTCCAATAGAAACTGTAGATTTACCTTCTCCGGCTGGAGTAGGAGTAACGGCAGTTACAAGAATCAATTTACCAGGTTTACTGGCTGCCTTTTCCTGAAGTGCACGCAGTTCTTCAAATGTAATTTTTGCCTTATATGGCCCGTAATTTTCAAGCTTGTCTGCAGTGATTCCAATTTTAGCGGCAACATCAGCCACTGGAATCATCTTGTTTTTCTGAGCGATTTCGATATCTGTCATTAAAGCATCCTTGTGATTTTTTCACTGTTATTTTAACTGATTAGTGGGGTTTTAACAAGGTATGCAATTTATGATTTGGTGAGTTTAATATAGGTATGGTATAATTTTAACTTGTAGAGAATTGCATTATCATATTATTTTACAGTGCCGTTTATTGACACTGTAAGTTGTTATAATAATGATAAATTCTTATACATTCGGAGGAAAAAATGAAAGCAGTCGAAAAGTTTTGTGGTCAGAAAAACGGTTATTCACGTTCTATTACATTAAGAAACAGACTTATTCCTATAGGAAAAACAGAAGAAAACATTCAAAAGTTAAAACTTCTGGACAAAGATATGGAACGGGCTAAGGCCTACAGCGAGGTAAAAGAATTAATAGACGACTTTCATCGCATTTTTATAGAAGAAGTTTTATCTAAAGCAAGTTTCGAATGGACTCCTTTATATGATCAGTTTGATTTATTTCAGACTGAAAAAGACAAATTAAAGAAAAACAAAATTAAAAAAGAACTCGAAGTACTTCAAGGTGTAAGGAGGAAAGAGATTGTTGAAAGCTTCAAAAAAGATAAAAGATTTGAAAAGCTTTTTAAGAAAGAACTTCTAACAGAATTTGTTCCAGCAGTGATTAAAAATGATGAAAGCGGAACTATAACTGACAAACAGGCAGCTCTAAATGTTTTTAAGGGGTTTGCAACTTATTTTACAGGTTTTCATCAAAATAGACAGAATATGTACAGCAAAGAGGCTCAATCTACGGCCATAAGTAACAGAATTGTTAATGAAAACTTTCCAAAATTTTATGCAAATGTAAAAGTATTTGAATACTTAAAAAATAATTATCCAGAAATCATAAATGAAACAGAAAAATCATTGGCAGAATTCTTAAAAGGAAAAAAACTTGCAGATGTATTTTCACCAGAAAGCTTTAATGCAGTTATGAGTCAAAGTGGTATTGATTTTTATAATACTGTCATTGGAGGTATCTCAGACGAGTCTGGTTCAAGAAAGATTCAGGGACTTAACGAAAAAATTAATCTTGCGAGTCAGCAGTTGCCTTCAGAGGAAAAGTATAAGCTCAAAAAGAAAATGACAATTCTTTACAAGCAGATTTTAAGCGATAGAAATACTGCTTCATTTATTCCAGTCGGCTTTGAAAAAAGTGAAGAAGTCTATGAATCTGTGAAACATTTTAAGGAAGAAATTCTGGATAAAGTTATTACTAATACAAAAAAACTTTTTGATTCTGTTGATTATGATTTAGGTCAAATTTATGTACCTGCTAAAGAAGCAACAGAGTTTTCTTTGAAACTTTTTGGTAACTGGTCAATTATTCATAATGGGTTGTTTTTGCTTGAACAGGATATGGCAAAAAAAACTTTGACTGAAAAACAAATCGAAGCTCTTAAAAAAGAAATAGCAAAACGAAATTTGTCTTTATTGGATTTACAAAATGCTTATGAGCGTTGGGCAAAAGAAAATGATGTAAAAGCGGAAAAAAATGTGAGAAATTATTTTACGCTTACAGAGCTTCGTGTAGACGAAAAATCAAAAGAAAAAGACTCTATTGAAATTCTGAAAAATCTAGATGTTTTATATTCAAAAATAGATTTTAAAAAACAAGAAAATCTTATTAAGGAAAAAACTTCCGCAACTCCAATTAAGGATTATTTGGATGAAATTCAGAATTTGTATCACTACTTAAAGCTTGTTGATTATCGTGGTGAAGAACAAAAGGATACAGATTTTTATTCAAAATATGATGAGATAATACAAGCACTTTCTGAAATAATTCCACTGTATAACAAGGTTCGAAATTTTGTTACTAAAAAGCCGAATGAGATAAAGAAGGTAAAGTTGAATTTTGATTGTAGTTCTTTCTTGTCGGGATGGGGAACTGACTATGGCACAAAAGAAGCACATATTTTTATTGATTCGGGGAAATATTATCTTGGAATAATAAATGAAAAACTGTCGAGAACTGACGAGGAAAATCTAAAAAGTAACGCATCAAAAACTGTAAAAAGGGTTATATTTGATTTTCAAAAACCTGATAATAAGAATACTCCTCGATTATTTATACGTTCAAAAGGTACTTCTTATGCACCTTCTGTTGCCCTATATAATTTACCTATTGAATCTATTATAGATATTTATGATAAAGGACTTTTTAAAACCGAATATAGAAAAGTTAATCCGCAAGTTTATAAAGAATCTTTAATTAAAATGATAGATTATTTTAAACTTGGCTTTTCAAGACATGAATCATACAAGCATTATACCTTTCTATGGAAAGATTCTGCAGATTATAATGACATTTCAGAATTTTATTCTGATGTAATAAAATCATGTTATCAATTAAAATTTGAGGATGTAAATTATGAAAAATTGCTTTCCCTCGTAGATTCCGGAAAACTATTTCTCTTCCAAATTTATAACAAAGATTATTCAACCGGTGAAGAAGGTGGTAATGGTTCTACAGGAAAAAAGAATCTGCATACTCTTTATTGGGAAAATCTTTTTAGTGAAGAGAATCTGCGTGATGTTTGCTTAAAGCTTAATGGCGAAGCTGAACTTTTTTGGAGAGATTCAAATCCAAACGTTAAGGCAGTGTGCCATAAGAAAGATTCAGTTCTCGTAAATAGAACAACAAGAGATGGAAAATCTATACCGGAAGAAATCTATCAGGAAATATATAAATATAAAAATCCGGAGAAAAAGGAAAAAGACTTTATACTTTCAAAAGATGCAAAAGAACTTTTGGAAAGTGGAACTGTTGTTTGTAAAAAGGCAAAATTTTCAATTACAAAAGACAGACATTTTACACAGCAGACCTATCTATTCCATTGTCCAATAACAATGAATTTTAAAGCTCCGGAAATTACGGGAAGAAAGTTTAATGAGCATGTGCAAGAAATTCTTAGAAATAATTCCGAAGTAAAAGTTATTGGACTTGACCGAGGTGAACGCCACCTGATTTATCTTTCACTTATTAATCAGAAGGGAGAGATTGAATTACAGAAGACGCTGAATCTTGTAGAACAGGTTCGCAATGATAAAACCGTTTCTGTAAACTATCAGGAAAAACTTGTCCAGAAAGAAGGAGAGAGAGATAAGGCTCGTAAGAGCTGGCAGTCTATAAGCAATATTAAAGAACTCAAGGAAGGTTATCTTTCAAATATTGTTCACGAGATTGCTAAATTAATGGTTGAAAACAACGCGATTGTTGTAATGGAAGATTTGAACTTTGGCTTTAAGAGAGGACGTTTTCCTGTTGAACGACAGGTTTATCAGAAGTTTGAAAATATGCTTATTGAAAAACTTAATTATCTTGTCTTTAAGGATAAGAAAGTTTCAGAGCCTGGTGGAGTTTTAAATGCATATCAGTTGGCAGATAAGACAGCTAATGTAAGTGATGTTGGAAAACAGTCCGGATGGATTTTTTATATTCCTGCGTCATATACTTCGAAAATAGATCCAAAAACAGGTTTCGCAAATCTATTCTATACAGCCGGTCTTACTAATATAGAAAAGAAAAAGGATTTCTTTGATAAGTTTGATTCAATTAAATATAATAGAAAACTTGATAGTTTTGTTTTCAGCTTTGATTATTCAAACTTTTCAGATAATGCTGATTACAATAAAAAGTGGGATCTTTATTCTCGAGGTGAGAGACTTGTTTATAGTAAAGCAGAGAAAACAACTATAAGTGTGAATCCGACTGAAAATCTTAAAGCTTTATTTGACAAGCAGGGTATTATCTGGAACTCAGAAGATAACTTTATAGAACAGATTCATGCAGTCCAGGCAGAAAGAGATAATGTTCCTTTCTATGATGGACTTTATCGTTCGTTTACAGCCATTCTCCAAATGCGAAATTCAATTCCAAATTCTTCAAGACAGGAAGATGATTATTTAATTTCACCTGTAATGGCTGAGGACGGAACTTTCTTTGATAGTCGTGTTGAAGCAGCAAAAGGGAAAAAAGAAAATGGTAAATGGATTTCAAAACTTCCTGTCGATGCTGATGCAAATGGAGCTTATCACATTGCTCTAAAAGGTCTGTATTTATTGCAGCATAACTTTAATCTTAATGACAAAGGTTACATTGAAAATATTTCCAATGCCGACTGGTTCAAGTTTGCTCAGGAGAAAGAGTATGCAAAATAAAGGAGAAATTGTTTTTTACCAGACAGAGGATGGAGTTACAAAACTTTCTGTAAATTTGCAAAATGAAACTGTATGGTTATCACTCGATCAAATGGCAGAACTTTTTCAACGCGATAAGTCGACTATTTCAAGACATATAAAAAATGTTTTCGAAGAGGGAGAATTACAAGCGGATTCAGTTGTTGCAAATTTTGCAACAACTGCCAGTGATGGAAAATCATATCAAGTTGATTATTACAATCTCGATGTCATTATTTCTATAGGTTATCGTGTAAAGTCTCTGCGTGGTACACAGTTTAGAATCTGGGCAAATACAGTTTTAAAGGAATATATCAAAAAAGGTTTTGCCATGGATGATGAACGCCTTAAAGGAAATGGTGGTGGTGCTTACTGGAAAGAGTTGCTTGATCGTATTCGAGATATACGTTCGTCTGAAAAGGTTTTGTATCGGCAGGTATTGGATTTATATGCTACTAGTGTGGATTATAATCCGAAAAGCGAAGAGTCAATTCAGTTCTTTAAAATTGTTCAGAATAAATTGCATTATGCTGCACATGGCCACACCGCGGCAGAAGTAATATATGAACGAGCGGATGCCAAAAAGCCCTTTATGGGATTAACTAGTTTTGAAGGAGAACTTCCAGCATTAAAAGATGCAAAAATTGCAAAGAATTATTTGAGTGAATCCGAACTGAAAATCCTTAATAATCTCGTTTCAGGATATTTTGATCTTGCAGAAATTAATGCTATTGAACATAAGCCGATGTATATGAGTGACTATGTTGAACAACTGGACTCTATTCTTTCATCTGGAAAACGAAAACTACTGGAAGGAGCTGGGGCAGTTAGTCACGAAAAGGCTATGAGAAAAGCAGAATCAGAATATAGAAAATATCAGGTTTCTGTTTTATCTCCAGTTGAAGAGGCATATCTTGAGTCTATAAAAGGTATAGAAAAAGAAGCAAAGAATCAGGTTCGAAAAAAATAATTGCCTATGGAACTCTACCTTAAAATCAGCTATTTGAATGATTTTATATTTTGTCCGCTTTCAATTTATTATCATCAGCTTTATGGTGACCTTGATGAGCGCATGTATTATGGAAAAGCTCAGTTGGACGGTAAAGCAGTTCATTCTGCTATAGATGAAAAACGTTATTCTACTCATAAAAATATTCTGCAATCTTTGGATATTTATTCTGATGAATATAAACTCTGTGGAAAGATTGATATCTTTGACTCTGAAAAAGGACTGCTTACTGAGCGCAAAAAGCATATAGATACTATCTATAATGGTTATGTTTTTCAGTTATATGCGCAAACCTTATGCCTTAGGGAAATGGGCTACACAGTTAATCAAATTCGGTTTTACTCGAGTGATGATAATAAAGTGTACCCGGTAAAACTTCCAGAAGAAGATGAAGAAATGTTTTCAAAGTTTAAAGCAACCAATGAAGCTATGCAGAGTTTTTCACCATCAGACTATGAACCAAAAGCGCCTGAAAAGTGTCGTAACTGCATTTATAACGATTTTTGTGATAGACCACTTGCTCCAAAAGAATATCGAGGTGGCTGGTAGAAAGCTAAAGGAGAGAGTGTATGATGAGTACACGAGATTTTGAGTATAAACAGATTGCTTTTGTATTTACGGATGAAGGCGAAAAAATTAGTTTTAAGAATGATAATCTTGTTGTTACGGATGCAGATGGAAAAGTAAAACATCAGTCAACATGTTATAGACTTTTTATCCTTTTTATTTGTGGCGATTATTGTTTAACGACAGGTCTTTTGGATCGTTCAAAAAAGTTTGGTTTTTCAATTGTTTTTATGACTCCAAATTTACGAGTGACTTCAATGATTCCATCCAAGGCAGAAGGAAATGTCTTACTTAGAAAAAAACAATATATGTATGAGGGAAAAGAAATTGCAGCTCATGTAATTTCAAATAAGATTCATAATCAATGCAGCCTCTTGAAAAAGAAAAGAAAAAAGTCTGAAGAAGAGAAAGAGGTTATAGCTAAATTTGAACAATTTGAGAAAGATGTATTAAAGCCAGAATTGAATAGTCAGGAGATAATGGGAATAGAAGGAATCAGTGCGAAACTATATTTCAAGGCGCTTTTTACGGCTTATAACTGGAAGAGTCGGCAGCCTAGAACAAAATGCGACATAACGAATACTCTGATGGATATTGGTTATACAATTTTATTTAATATCGTTAATGCACTTCTTGAGATGTATGGATTTGATGTATATGTAGGAATCTTACATACACAGTTTTTTCATAGAAAATCTCTTGTTTGTGATTTGGAAGAGCCTTTTCGTCCGATTATTGATGAAGCGATTTTGAAAGCATTAAATCTTGGTCAAGTCAAGGATGATGATTTCTGGAAAAAGCAAAATCAATATATTCTTCCATGGAAAAACTCTAAAAAATATGTTGGTTTGATTTTAGAAGCAATCATGGAATATAAAAACGAGATTTTTATTTATCTACAATCTTATTACCGGGCCTTTATGCGTGATAAAGCGGCAGAGGATTTTCCTGTCTTTGATATGTTTGAAAACTGTGAGGTGGAATAGTGCTGTTAATCAGTTATGATATTACTAATGATAAGGTGCGAACCAAGTTTGCTAAATATCTTTCAAAGTTCGGATTTCGACTGCAGTATTCTGTATTTGAAATTTCAAACAGCGATACCGTACTTAAAAATATTGAAACGGAAATTCAAAATACTTATATGAAAGCCTTTACAGAAGAGGATTCTATTATTATATTTAACTTGTCGGAAACATGTAAAAAGACATGTTATGGCTATGCCAAAAATGAAGAAAAAGAAGTTTTTGTTATTGGCTAATATTTGCAAACCCCTAGTCTTACTGGAAGTTTTTATGAAAAAACTGCACTTTTGTCATTTTTTAACTACATTAAATGCGAAATACAGCAAGATACAGTACCGTTGTACAACACGAAGGGTTTCAAACTGATATAGAATTTCTACTGTTGTAGATTTAGACAAGACTCAAGCCATCAAAAAAGTTTCAAACTGATATAGAATTTCTACTGTTGTAGATTTGTATCACTTCGATTGTCTTTCGGTTGTTTCAAACTGATATAGAATTTCTACTGTTGTAGATATTGGTCTCTAACTTTATCATACGGATGTTTCAAACTGATATAGAATTTCTACTGTTGTAGATCAGAGACAGAAAATGAGGAATGGATTGTTTCAAACTGATATAGAATTTCTACTGTTGTAGATCAGAATGAAGCACCATGTTTAAACAAGTTTCAAACTGATATAGAATTTCTACTGTTGTAGATCCCGTAACTACTTCTTTTATACCAGAAAGTTTCAAACTGATATAGAATTTCTACTGTTGTAGATGAAAATTAATGTATCCTGGTGATGTGTTTCAAACTGATATAGAATTTCTACTGTTGTAGATATTGTATGCACTTGGCAAGCACTCATTGTTTCAAACTGATATAGAATTTCTACTGTTGTAGATTGAACAGCACCTACTATACTGTGTAGTGGTTTCAAACTGATATAGAATTTCTACTGTTGTAGATCCTGAAGATTAAAAGTTTCATAAGGAGTTTCAAACTGATATAGAATTTCTACTGTTGTAGATACTGGAACTAAGGCAACAAATGAAGAGTGTTTCAAACTGATATAGAATTTCTACTGTTGTAGATGTTATGAAGATACGATTAATGCGATGTTTCAAACTGATATAGAATTTCTACTGTTGTAGATACGGATAATATGCCTGATATTGTAAAGTTTCAAACTGATATAGAATTTCTACTGTTGTAGATTCAACTGCTGAACATGTTGAGCCATAGTTTCAAACTGATATAGAATTTCTACTGTTGTAGATATATAGATACTACCTTGCCGCTTATGGTTTCAAACTGATATAGAATTTCTACTGTTGTAGATCATCCTGACTAAATTGTAATTGTGCAGGTTTCAAACTGATATAGAATTTCTACTGTTGTAGATGAGGTAGAGTAATGAAAAATACAGATGTTTCAAACTGATATAGAATTTCTACTGTTGTAGATAATCTGCGAAAATTGGATCTTTATTTGTTTCAAACTGATATAGAATTTCTACTGTTGTAGATAAATTGCAGACTTTTTTATATTTACGTTTCAAACTGATATAGAATTTCTACTGTTGTAGATTAACTGTTTGGTTTTACAAAATTGAAAAGTTTCAAACTGATATAGAATTTCTACTGTTGTAGATATATCATCTTTATTGTAGTTTTCAGGTTTCAAACTGATATAGAATTTCTACTGTTGTAGATTCGTCCTACTGGCTTTAATCGGTTATAGTTTCAAACTGATATAGAATTTCTACTGTTGTAGATCTGCTATTGCTGTTTTGCCTGAAGATGTTTCAAACTGATATAGAATTTCTACTGTTGTAGATTTAAGTGCGGTTGTAAGACTGATAATGTTTCAAACTGATATAGAATTTCTACTGTTGTAGATTAAATGCCAGGTATAAAGACCAGGAGTGTTTCAAACTGATATAGAATTTCTACTGTTGTAGATGAAACGATATATTGAGGTGCCGTGTGGTTTCAAACTGATATAGAATTTCTACTATTGTAGATCTGAGCTATTTCTAAATCATTTATTTTAGTTTCAAACTGATATAGAATTTCTACTGTTGTAGATAGCGTCAGGCGCATCCGGGTCGATATGTTTCAAACTGATATAGAATTTCTACTGTTGTAGATCTGCTATTGCTGTTTTGCCTGAAGATTGTTTCAAACTGATATAGAATTTCTACTGTTGTAGATTGCATAAAAAGACTTTCGCTTAATACTGTTTCAAACTGATATAGAATTTCTACTGTTGTAGATAGTCCCATATTCTCTCCTGAAAAAAAAGTTTCAAACTGATATAGAATTTCTACTGTTGTAGATATAATGTTCAATGCTTTAATATCTGATAGTTTCAAATTGATATCAAATTTCTACTGTTGTAGATTTGATGTTTCCACTCTTGCCTACATGTTTCAAACTGATATAAAATTTCTACTGTTGTAGACATATATCTCCCATTCACTTTTCAAGCCAATCTTGATTCCTTGAATGTTTGAAAATTTTGAATTTTCAATTTATAATAAATACGAGATAAAAAAAATGGACGAAAATGTAATTGAAAAAATAAAAGTTAGGGCAATGAGTTCTATGTTGCACCGTAATGTTCTTGGCGGGCTTGGAATGCTGCTGCCGGTGTTTAGTATAATTGGCGGGCTTTTTGTGAGGAATAAGCCGGAGTCCTGGTGGTATTCAATCAGCGTAACTTATTATATTACACCGGCGCTGCCTGTAATTCTTGGTGCCTGTGCAATTTTTCTGCTCTGCTACAGATCTTACGAAAAAATCGATACGATTATAAACGTGCTTTCGGGCATTTTTGCTTTTGGCGTTGTACTTTTTCCCTGTGAGAATCCGTATGGAATTGAGTATGTCGGATATTTTCAGATTCCGGTTGGAGTTTCGAACGTGATTCATTGTGTCTGTGCCATGCTGCTTTTTGCTTTACTGGCTTATAATATCGGCTGGCTTTTTACCCGCGGACAGAATCAGCTGAATAATAAAATCTACAGGATTTGTTCCTGGACTATGATTGGGATTATGGCAGTGTTTGTTATTTTAAGTATTGCACGAGTATGCGGAGCTGGTATTCCAGAATATCTTACTATGATTGTTGAGGCAATGCTGCTTTTGATATTCGGTTTTGCGTGGCTGGTGAAAGGACGTTTATTTAAATTCGGTAAGGATTGAAGTTTCTGCGACTTGTCGACACTTTGCCGATAAGTCAAAATTATACTAAAAGCTGCAAATCTGATTCTGAGAGTTCTTTATATTCTCCGAGCTCCAGCGACTCGTCGAGCTGGAGCTGTCCCATAGAGATTCTCTTCAAATAAACAATTTTATTTCCCACGACCGCAAACATTCTCTTTACCTGGTGATATTTACCTTCGTAAATTGTGAGGTGTGCGGTTTTGTCGTCTATCCATTTGATTTGTGCAGGCTGGCAGGTGAAGCCCTGTTCGTTGTCTTCTGGGCCTACTTCGATACCTGCTTCGAACTGGCGGGCAATTTCTGCCTGATGCTCTGCAGTTTCAGAGTGTTCTAAGCCACACAGATAAGTTTTGCTGATGTGGGATTTTGGTGATATGAGACGGTGAGTGAGCTCTCCATCAGTTGTAAAAAGAAGAAGACCCTCTGTGTCCATATCCAGACGGCCGACTAAGTGAAGCTTGTCCTGTAAGTAAGGAGTGCGCAGGCTGTCGTCCAGAAGGTCGAAAACAGTTTCGTGGTCGCCTTCTTTTGTGGAGCAGACGTAGTGCTGGGGCTTATTCATCATGAGGTAGAGATTTTTATGAAGGTTGATTTCTTCGCCATCTACGCTGATGCTGTCGTTTTCTGCGTCTATTTGAGATGATGGATCATAAGTACGGCTGCCGTTCACGAGGACTTCGCAATTGCGGAGAAGTTTTCTGATATCTTTGCGTGAGCCAAAGCCTTCGTGAGCAAGTAATTTGTCTAAGCGTTCTTTTGCCATAGTGAGTTCTGCGGGGAGGCGACCCTTCGAGAACCTCAGGGGCCGCTCTTCCACCGGCTTTTATTTACGATCCATCAGCGGAACAAAGTCTCGCTCTTTTGAGATGTTCTTGTAAGCAGGACGGTAAATACGGCCGCCGCTTACAATTTCCTCAATGCGGTGTGCAGACCATCCGGCAATACGTGAAATTGCGAAGATTGGTGTAAAGAGTTCGCGAGGAATGTTGAGCATTGAGTAAACAAGGCCAGAGTACATATCAACATTTGCACAAATCTTTTTGTCAGACTGGTGAACATCCTGAATGATGGCTGGAGCAAGCTTTTCAATCAAATCATAAAGAGCAAACTCTTCGAGGAAGCCTTTTTCCTTAGCAAGCTTTTTAGCCTTAGCCTTGAGAAGAACTTCACGTGGGTCGCTTATTGTATAGATTGCGTGGCCCATACCATAAATCAAACCTGAGCGGTCGCCGGCTTCTTTTGTTGCAATCTTTCTGAGGTAGTCGCCGACTTCTTTTTCGCTTGTCCAGTCCTTTACGTTAGCCTTGATGTCATCCATCATTTCCATAACCTTGATGTTTGCACCACCATGGCGGCGTCCCTTAAGAGAACCAACAGCAGCAGCTATTGCAGAGTAAGTATCTGTATCGGCAGAAGAAACAACGTGAACTGTAAGAGAAGAGTTGTTACCACCACCGTGCTCAGCGTGCAGAATCAAAGCGAGGTCGAGAATCTCTGCCTCAAGGCGTGTGTACTGCTTGTCTGAGCGGATAAGGCGCAGGAAGTTTTCTGCAGTAGAAAGCTCAGGTTTTGGGTTATGAATAAAGAGAGATTTGTTGTCGTAGTAGCGGCGCTTTGCCTGATAACCGTAAGCAGCCAGAGTAGAGAAGCGTGCAATCAGCTGAATACACTGCTTGATTACATTGCTTACGCTGCGGTTTTCTGGATCTTCATCATAAGAATAACTAGCAAGAACACCACGGGCAATTTTATTCATGATATCGTTTGAAGGAGCCTTCATAATCATGTCTTCTGTAAAGTTTGCAGGAAGAACACGACATTCACCGAGGTAGTTAGAGAAGGCTTCGAGTTTTGCCTGATTTGGAAGTTCACCAAAAAGAAGCAGATAAGCACACTGTTCGTAACCGAACTGCTTATTCTTTTCTGCATCTTTAATAAGGTCTTCTACATTGTATCCGCGGTAAACAAGGCGGCCGGGAATTGCGATTTTCTGGTTATCTTTGATTTCATAACCAACTACATCACCAATGCGGGTAAGACCAACGAGAACACCGGTACCGTTTGCATTACGGAGGCCTCGTTTTACATCATATTGCGAGTAGAGCTTCTGGTCGATAGGGTCATTATGAACCGCCAGCTTTTCAAGATTCTTAAGAATTGCTGCTTCAGATTTGTTGGACATCATTGCCTCCGTAATATAAAGAAATGCATAATTATGCAATAAAATTACATAATTATACGGATTATGCAAATTAAATTCAATATAAAATTACAGAAATCTTGTCGGAAAATAGGCTCTCAGCAGAAAAACAGGCACCAAAACGGGATGATGTTTTGAGAAAAATAATTGAGAATTATAGAAGAGTCGGCAAGCACAGCTTGCCTCTGAGCCGTTTTTTCGATAATCCTAAAACGACCCTGTCGGCTCGTTTTTTAACGGATTTTCGATTGTAGGCTACTTCGCGAATCTTTCCGCCGGGGTAACGAACCACACTGCTTCCATTGTGGTGTCACCGTCGTTTTCGAGGACGTGTGGCGAGCCTGAAGAGAAAGATACGCTGTCGCCTTCTTCGAGGATGTATTCCTGGCCTGCGTAGGTGAACTTTGCGCGGCCTTTCAATACGAGTCCGATTTCGCGGCCGATATGACCGAAGGAACCGTGATGTGTATGTGAGCCTGCAGGAATCTTTATGATGTAAGATTCTGTAGATTCTTCTCCGGTTGGAGATTCTGGGCGGGCGAGTTCTTCGTAGATAACTTCGTCTTCTTTTACGCTTGCGCGTGATTCGCCGCGGATAATGTGTACCGGACGCTTTTTGCGGTATTCTTCAAAAAGATATTCAAGATTGATGTCGAGAACGTCTGCAAGAGCAAGAAGTGTATCGATTGCTGGTGAAACGTGGTTTCGTTCAATCTGAGAAACAAGACTTTCACTTACACCAGCGCGCTGTGCTACAACTTTAAGGGTGTAGCCTCTGTGTTCGCGAACCTGGCGGAGCTTTTCTCCAAAGTGATATGGGACTTTTTTATTGTTCTGGTCTTCTTCAACTTTACCAGGGTTTTGCGAAGGTGTCATTGTTTTGCTTCTCCTTATTTTCTGCAGTTACAAACTGAATAAAGTAATCTTCAAGTGTTTTGTGTGGTCCTTCAAGATGAAGGCGGGCACGTGAACGTGCGTTATCGCGGCGGATTGTGTACATTGAGTAAAAGTCGCGGTAATCAAGACCTGCATCGGCTTTTACGTGTTCTCCAAGGAATTTAGAAACCTCATCGCGGCCAATAGCTGGAATTCCCTGAGTTTTGAGAATCTGGCGCAGAGTGCGAATCTGTTCTGTAGAAATACCAAACAAGAACTCTTCCATTGCCTGTGAAACGCCGTCGTCACCCATCTTCTTTTTGATAAAGCTGATCCACTGGTCATCCATCTGCATGGAAATCAAAAGCAGTTCACTTGTTCCCATCATTGTTCCAAAAGCAGGGGCGAGTTTACGGCGGGCTGTCCAGACAGACTGCAAAATAGGTGCTACAGTTTCACTGGTTTCATCATTCCAGTGTTCCCAAAGCAGCAGTAAAGAAAGTGCCCATTCCCGGCGGAATTCCATAGGCTGAGAAGTATCAGAAATAAGGTTCAAATATACATCTTCTGCCAGCAGAGAGAACATGGAAAGAATTGTCTCTGTATCAAAGGCCTTTGAAAGTTTTTCATAATCTTTTCCAAGATGGCCTGCATATTTTGCAAAGTTAGATAAGGTGTGAGCCTTAGCAATCAAAAGGCTCTTTCCAAGAACAGCCTTAGAAGGAAGTCGCAGTGTACGGTCTCCTGCATCCTGATGCTTAATTAAAGATTCAATGAGAGTAGTACGGGTTCTTGTTCCACCAGAGAGCTCAGAACGTTCCAGAAGTGAAGGGAATTTTGAAACAGAAAAATCAATGGAATTCAAATCCATAATACGGTTTACAAAAGTTTCATAATGTTCTTTATCATGTTCTTTTGTATAATCGAGAAGTTGATTTATAAGTCCATTCTGACGGTCTGTAAATGCACCATTGCTGTCGTGCATATCAGATTCATCTGATGTCTGGTCGAGAAAGGACGATATATCTACCTGTTCAAATTCCTGTGTACTGCTCATTTCAATTTCACAAAAACTTTTAAATATATTAAAACGTTTAAGTATTACTTAAACTGTGGTCTTATATTATAAATCATATTTTTTATTTGTCTAGCCGATAATTTACTTATGCAGAAAAAAATTATTTTGATTACAGTTTTTTTGATGGTTTTGCAGGCAGTATTTGCGCAGAATTCTGGAGAGTCGGATGGTTCTCAGAAAGTTTTATTTACTGCAAAGCAGCAGCAGTTGCGAATCACGGCAGATAATGTTCGTCTTGTCTCGGATTCTGTTAACGGTGGTTATCATTTATATGTTAGAAAGACTGAAAACGTAAATTCTATTCTTCTCACAGAAACTACAAAAGATCCTGAAGGTAAAAGTGACAGCTATGCCTACCGGGCAAAAGAATATAATAAAATTAATGGTGATGAAATCCGTTTTCTTGATGGTAAAAAACTCGAGTCTGAAGGTGCAAAATATAGTCTGGTAGACTCAACAGCAGAGAAAACTAAAGTGTTTGGTGGAGAAGTAGAAGCTTTCCATATTTATATTCCAGAGAAAATTGTTTATGGTTATGAATGGTCTCGAAATGGAGAAATCACAATAGGAAAAGGCACTTTTATAAATATCCGTTCATTTGAAAAGCTTTATGCTGATTACACCGGCGATTATATGGATAGTCCTTTTATGTTTGATTTGAAGGTTCAGAAACGCATTGTCAAAAAGCCTGTACCAAAAGTTGAACCTCCTTTGCCAGAACCTGAACCTGAGCCAGAACCAATTAACGAGCCGGAAACTGTTCTCACAGATGATTATAATCCTGTTGCAAGTGAACGTTTTAAGGAAATGTCTGATGATATCATCTATTCGAAAGGCCCGGAAACAATTATTGATGATATCCGCGGGCTTCTGGAAAATATAGAAGATAAGGACAATCTGGATGTTGTTTTTGCAATTGATGCAACCGGCAGTATGAAAAATGATATTGATAAACTGAAATCAGATATGCAGCCGCTTTTGCAGGAACTTTTTGGTGAAACCCCGGGAACCAGAGTTGGACTTCTTTTCTATCGTGATTATGGAGATACCTTCAAATATATGGATTTGCCTGTAAAAGTATTTCCGTTTACTTCAAACTATACAAGTTTTTCAAAAAATCTGAATTCTATTAGGATTTATGGTAAAGAGGGCGGCGATATTCCGGAAGCTGTTTATGAAGCAATGTATGCATCCTGCGAATTTTATTCGTGGAGAACTACAGCTCAGAAAAAGATTATTTTGATTGGAGATGCTGAACCACATCCGACTCCGCGTGGCAGCAAAAAATATTCAAAAGATTATGTAATGGGAATTGCCGAAAGCAGAAAAATCAAGATTCACTCGATTCTTCTGCCTAGGGATTAGCTGTCATTCTGAACTTGTTTCAGAATCTATAACAAGATCCCGAAACAAGTTCGGGATGACGGATATTGCTTATTTCTGCAGTTCCTGAAGTTTTATGGCAGGAATCTGATTGATGCTGATGTTGCAAAGTTTTTTGTAAGAACCAGGAAGCATTGCACCATAGCTGTCATAAATATTTAAAAGTTCATTAAAAGTTGCATAAGCTTTGTCATATTTTCTCTGAGCCAGATAGATGCGTCCAAGTTCATATTTTGCTTCTACATAAATTCTTGGATCATTACCATAGCGGTCAATTACGGTTTCATAACAGAATTCAGCTGATTTGTAATCTGCAATTGCTACATAATTCTGTCCCATCTGGATTATTTGAGCAGAAGATTTATCTTCTGGAATTTCCTTAAGTGTTTTGCAGGAAAATAAAAGCATTGTAGCCGCAAAAAGGGCTGCGAGAGTGATTAATTTTTTCATAGTGTTTGAAGTTTACCTCAAAAATATATTCCGATTCAATACCTGTTTTAGCCTGCCTTAACATTGAGCATTGAATCTGATAAAATGACATTAATGAAAACATTTTATAGAACGTTTTTGCCGCTATTGTTTTTCATCATGCTTGCATCCTGCGCTACAACGAGTGCCGGTAGCAATCATATAGAAAAAAAACAAAATGATAAAAAGTTACTTTTTGAAGACTGGAAATACAAGGGGTTCGGGCAGGAATTACCTGTATGGCTCGAAGCTGCTTTTAAAAATGATGTTCCGGCAGTAAAAAAGGCTGTGCCTGAGCTTTCAGATAAAGAAGTTGAAATTGTTCGTGCAGAAGGGATTAACAGCGATCAGGCAGATAAAATTTTGAAAATCAAAGAGGAAGAACTTTCCTCTGATTTTATATTATACGATTCAAGCTGGGCTTTGTCCGGTGAAACTTATATTGCACTTGCGGTGTTTTATAAATAGTAATAGGAGATTTTATGAAGGTTTTAGTTATTGGTGGTGCCGGATATATCGGAAGCCACGTTGTAAAAGAAATGATGAAGGCTGGCCATGAAGTTACTGTATTTGATAATCTTTCAAGTGGGCTTCGCTGCAATCTTTTCCCAAAGAACGATTTTATTTATGGAAATATTTTGATTGAGAGGGATCTCGACCAGGCTTTTTCGCGAGGTTTTGATGCTTTTGTTCACCTTGCGGCATTTAAGGCTGCAGGTGAATCTATGGTTGCTCCAGAAAAATATTCCATCAACAATATTACAGGAACTTTGAACATTATGAACGCAGCTGTAAAGCACAACTGCAAAATCATGATTTTTTCTTCTTCTGCTGCTACTTTTGGTGAGCCACAGTATCTTCCAATGGATGAAAATCATCCTCAAAAACCTATCAACTACTACGGTTTTACAAAACTTAAGATTGAAGAGTTTATGGACTGGTATGATCAGCTCAAGGGACTTAAGTTTGCGGCTCTGCGTTATTTTAATGCAGCAGGTTATGACCCGGATGGAGAAATCCGCGGACTTGAACAGAAGCCGGAAAACCTTCTCCCACGTGTAATGGAAGCTGCTCTTGGACAGCGTGAACTTAAAGTATTTGGAAATGATTATGATACACGAGACGGAACTTGTATCCGCGACTATGTTCACGTAACAGACCTTGCACGTGCTCACGTAATGTCTCTTGAATACATTGCTAAGAATCAGAAGAGCTTGAAACTGAACCTTGGAACTGAAAAGGGAACAACTGTAAAAGAGATTATTGATGCTGCCCGCAAGATTACAGGTAAGCCAATTCCTGCAGAAGATGTTCCACGTCGCCCAGGCGACCCTGCATGTCTGTATACAACTTCAAAACTTGCAAAAGAATTGATTGGCTGGGAACCAAAATACTCTGACGTTGATACTCTCGTAAAAACAACATGGGAGGTTTACAAATAATGACTAAGGCCTCTGATTTTTTACAGGCAGTTCGCGGAGAAATTATTGATCTCGAAACTTTACTAACTTCAATTCCTGCCATTGCACCAGAAGGTGGCGGAGACGGAGAAGAAAAAAAATGCCGTGCCCTCGAAGAATGGCTTCGTAAAAACGGTTTTGATAAAAATGGCTGCACAATCGAGCGTTATGAAGCTCCGGATAGCCGTGTTTCTGCTGGAGTTCGTCCAAGTCTTGTTGTTACAATTCCGGGGCAGGATGATTCACAGCGCATCTGGGTAATGGCTCATATGGACGTTGTTCCTGTAGGTGACCCTAAACTCTGGAATACAGATCCATGGACTCTTGTTGAAAAAGACGGACGTATTTATGGCCGTGGCGTTGAAGATAATCAGCAGGGACTTTGTTCTGCTGCATTTGCGGCTCTTTATTATATTAAGAACGGACTTACTCCGGCACACACTGTAAAACTTCTTTTTGTAGCTGATGAAGAAAACGGAAGTGAATATGGTGCAATCTGGCTGATTCATAATACTTCACTTTTCCGAAAGAGTGACCTTGTTTTGATTCCTGATGGAGGAGACAGCGAAGGCCGCACAATTGAAATTGCAGAGAAAAATCTTTTATGGCTGCGCGTCCATGTAATGGGTAAACAGACTCACGGAAGCCGTCCGGACAGTGGAGCAAATGCCTGCCTTGCAGCAAGTGCACTTTCATTAAAACTTAATGGACTTGAAAAACTTTTCAATAAGCATGATTCACTTTTTACGCCGGATTATTCAACCTTCCAGCCTACAAAACGCGAGAAGAACGTAGACAGCATAAATATCATCCCGGGAGAAGATACCTTCTGCATGGACTGCCGAATTCTTCCTTGTTACAAACTTTCAGATGTTCTTGCTGAAGTAGACAAGTGCTGTCGCGAGGTAGAAACTGAATATGGAGTAAAAGTTGAATACACAACTCCACAAAAATCAGAAAGTCCTGCAACTCCTGTAACTGCTCCGGTTGCTCAGAAGCTTGCTGCTGCAATCAAAAAGGTTCACAACATTGATGCTGAGTTTATTGGTATTGGCGGTGGAACTGTTGGTGCAGAACTGCGCCGCGAAGGAATTGATGCTGTTGTATGGAGTACGCTCGACGATCAGGCACATCAGCCGAATGAATATTGCATTATTGATAATCTGATAAAGGATGCAGAGACGCTTATAGAATTTTTCGCAAACTAAAGTATCGGCTTTGAACAGAAAAAGAGCCCCAGCCAAACGAGGATGAGTTTGGCTGGGGCTCTTTTTCTATTCACGCCGTTTCGTTTAGTGTGTGAACTGAATGTGTTTGACGTTAACAAAAAAAGTACTCCAGACAAACTCATAATTCCCCGTTTGGCTGGAGTACTTTTTTTTGTTAACGTCAGATTCAGATAAGTTTAAGTGCTAGCGTACCTTCAGGAAGATTCCAATAATCGCACAGGTAATAAGCAGTTGAAGAATCATAAACTTCAAAAGTACCTGTGTTGGTGACCAGCCGCGGTTTTTGCGCATGTGGTCGTGGAGTGGGAATCTTACATTTTCAAAAATCTTAATCTTAAAGAATCGAAGCAGGAATACTTTTAGTAAACCCATACCGCCATTTACCATAATGATTGAAGAGGTAGCAAGAATTATGAATGGGTTTCCGCTTACCATTACTCCTACACCGATAAAGTAGCCAAGTGCTCGGCTTCCGGCGTCTCCCATAAGACAGTGACTTGGGAAGGCATTGTGCCACAAGTATCCCATTACAACTCCGGCCATTGCGAGCAGTAAAACAGCCCAGTTAGCACCAGTAGGAAGATGCTTTACAAGCAGGTATGCTGCAATGTCTTTGTGGCCCAGAATAAAGTAGAAAAGAATACCAAGAGTAAGAAGAGCAAGCAGAACGAGGGTAGAAGAAAGACCGTCTACACCATCAGTGCAGTTTGTTGTGTTGATGGAAGCCCAAAGTAAAATTGTACAGATTACAATATATACAACCGGATTTACTGCAATTTCATTTGCAAAAAACGGCAGCCAGAAGCGTACGATTCCATCCGGTGAAAGCTGCTTGAAGGCATAATAAAGAATGAATGAAGTTACAACGCTTATAACCAGATCAAGGGCACCTTTCAGGTATTCGCCCCAGCTTGTTGTACTGCGGTCATCAAGATAACCTGTGAGCATTGTAATCCAGGTAAGAATAACAATAGATGCACGTGCCCAGTTCATAGGACAAATCAAAAAGCTGATTATTACGAAAATCGAAATGAATACAACGCCGGCCCCTGTAGGTTTACCTTTTGCGGCTTCTGCATTGTCTTTGAGAGTGAACTCGCGGCCACGGTCATGAGGCAAAACATTATAGAATTTTGGAATCAGCTTAAATGCAAGAAAGAATCCAAGATAAAGTGCAAGTGTAATAAGCACAGCATAAGATGTAAGCAGACGGCCAGGACCCCAATAGTTTTGAAGAATCTGTCCAAGATAGTAAAGCATAAATAACCTCTATAAAGAATTAAAATGAAAGATGTGTCATACCTGTAAAAACCATGACAACACCGTGTTCGTTACAGTAATCAATAAACTCGTCATCAGAAGGAGTTCCACCAGTTTGTAAAATTGCTTTTACTCCGCTGTCAATCAGCAGCTTTGTAGAATCGCCGAATGGAATTGCAGCATCACAGACAAGTACCTCGCCAAGATTACTTTTATCTATATCATAATTCAGACGGAAATCATCTCCAGGTAAGCCGCTTGCTCTTTCTGTATATTTTAGAGCCTCAAACCAGACTCCGTCTATAGCACGTTTTGTAGATGTGCAGCCTTGCGATATTCCGCAGATGGCATTGTTTTTTAGAAGTACGGCAGAATATGAGCGGGCTCCCATAACCAGCAGCATACCAAATACCATTTCATCAGTTTGAAGCTGTGAAGGTCTGTTTTTTGTTTTTACCTTCCACTGAGTAAAGAGCGTTGAATCCTTTGTTTGTACTAAAAGCCCGCCGTTTATATAGCGGCCTTCAAGGTCAATGTTAGTAACCTTGGAAGATGGAACAAGCTTAGTTTTTTTATTTTGAGAAAGAATCTGCTTGGCTTCTGGTGTAAAACTTGGGGCAACAATAGCTGCAAAATTACCTTTAACGATTTCTTCTGCTGCTTCACCGTTAATTACCGCGCTGCAGGCAAATACTGTATCTGTTGTTGAAATAGAATCGTAGGTATAAGTTGATTTAAAAGAATCAAGAACATTTGTTGCATGCGAAGCACCAAGAATTGTTCCAAACTTAACTGCGAGAGAAAAAACTGTACCTGAAAGCGGAGTAAACTGAGTTGTAAATTCATAGCCGTCGCTGTTAGTACTCTTTACAGTCGGTTGATTTCGTAAAAGAGAGAAAAGTGCATTTATCTGTCCCCAGGCAAAAGAAATATCATTTACAAGGGCATAGGATAAATCTTTACCTAATGTCTGTAAAAAGTTTCCGACAGAGCCAGCTTCACTAGGAGCTTTATATAAATATGCAGATTGCTGAGCATTAATTCCACTGCGAAGCTGAAGTTCTCTCTTAAACGGCATCATCAGATAATTCATGAATTTTTCATTATATGAAGGACTCTGCAAAATTGAAGCCGAAAGTCCTGCATCAAAAGCAGAAATAAGATTTAACGCTTTTGCAGCAAGGTAGATTCTAAAATCTTTAGAAATGCTGTTTGTTCGAAGTTGAATCATAGCCTCTTTATAATCTGCAGGATCTGTCAGAATCAAAAGGTTTTCATAATTTCGGAATGAATTTCTTAATACTGAAGTAACAAAAAAATTACTAGGACAAAGATGATTATCGAACTGCTTCGAAACAATAGAAGTATCAATGGCAGGAAGAACATTCATGCAGACGATATAAATATTGTTTTCTTCGGAGTCAGAGCGGGTAATAAACTCTTCATCTTCGTCGTGATACTTAGACATCATAATTTTTCTTATGAGGTTTGAAGTATCAGCCATGAACATATTGCTTTCTGAAAGAGCATTTTCCTTGGTTACGGGAATTTTCTGCTTTCTGAGGATTTCTTCAGTTTTGTTTGCTGTGAGAATGGTCCATCCAGACGAAACAAGAAATTCGGCAAACTCAACAAGATTTTCTGTGTTTTCTACATGAATTACAGCTCTCTTTGTCATAACTTTATTTTATCAGAAAAGTTACTAATTGAAAATAGACAGAAAAATAATGTAAAATAGGGGTATATGAAAGCTGTAGCAAAAAAGTCTGTTCTTTCGGGGCATATTACAGTACCCGGTTCTAAGAGTCATACAATCCGTGCGCTGATTCTTGCAGCAATGGCGGATGGTACTTCACATATTTCTAATCCACTTCCAAGTAATGATTGTCTTTCAACAGCGGCTGCTGTACGTAAAGTTGGGGCAGAAGTTGATTTTGGTGAAGGTGAAAATAGTGGAATATGGACTGTACGTGGTGCCGGTGCAGGTCTTCATCTTCCTGCGGATCAGATTGATGTAGGTAATTCCGGTTCCCTTATGTATTTTTTGTGTCCGGTGCTTTCAACTTTAAAGGGTGACTGTACTTTTACGGGTGATGAATCTATTTGCCGTCGCCCGGTAAATCATCTTGTAGATGCTCTTTGTCAGTTGGGGGCAAATGCACGCTGTATAAATGGAGGTGAAACTCCACCATTCAGTTTTTGTGGCCCAATAGATGTAAATAAAAAACTTATAACCGAAGGTGCTCTCTCGCAGTATATAAGTGGATTTATGATGGCTGCTTCTCGTTTAAACGGAACTTTGGAAATGGAGTTATGGAATCCAAAAGAAACTCCATATCTGACAATGACAAAGCTCTGGCTCGAAAGTGTAGGCGTTCCTGTAAAAATAAGTGATGACTTTAAGAAAATCTGTGTAACAGGACCAGTTCCTTTTAAGGCTTTTGATAAGGCTGTGCCTTCTGATTGGGAAGGGGTTGCCTTTCCTTTAATTGCTGCATTAATTTCTGGAAGTGAAATTACAATTGATAATGTTGATGGTTCAGGAAGCCAGGGTGATGATAAGATTGTAGAAGTCTTACAGTCTGTCGGTGCTGATATAGAATGGCAGCGTGCCGAAGAAAAATTAATTGTTCGTGGCGGTAAAAAACTAACTACCGATAGTTTGGCTGATAAGGAACTACGGGTTGAAATGTCAGCATTTCCGGATGCAATTTGTGCGCTTGCTGTAATTGCCTGCTTTATAGAAGGTAAAACTGTTTTTGCAGATATTGATATATGCCGCAAAAAAGAGACAGACCGCATAAAGGCAATGACAAGTGAGCTTACAAAACTTGGCGCTCGTATTGTTGATGAAGGAAATCAACTTGTGGTTTATGGTGATGGTGGAAAGAGCCTTCACGGTGGTGAGGTTGAGTCTTTTAAAGATCATAGAATCGTAATGTCTATGGCTTGTCTTGGACTCGGCCTTAATAACGGAGAATCAGTTATTGTAAATGATGCTGAATGGTGTAGTGTAACCTTCCCACACTTTTTTGAAGTTATGAACGAAATTGGAGCTGGTTTTGAAACAAGGTAATAAAGAGAATCCTGAATATCTTCAAAATCAGCTTATAACTTATATAGGAAATAAACGTGCTCTTTTAGACTTTATTGGAAGCGGAGTTTATGAGGTACAGGCTTGCCTTGGTAAATCAAAACTAACTTGCTTGGATGTTTTTGCAGGAAGCGGTATTGTGAGCCGTTATCTGAAACAGTATTCAAGCGCAATAACAGTTAACGATCTGGAAAATTATTCATGCATAATTAACCGTTGTTATTTGAGCGATAAATCGAAAATTGATATGGAAGGCTTGAATCTGCTTCATTATTCTCTTTGTAAAAAAATAGACAGAAAAATGAGTGCTCTTGAAAAATCAGACTCTGGATTTAAAAGTGCCGGTTTTATTTCTGAACTTTATGCCCCTGCAGATGAAGATTCAATTGAAAAGGGGGAACGTTGTTTTTATACTCCTTATAATGCAGCCTATCTTGATGTGGCGCGACAACTTATAGAAAAAGAAGTTCCTCCTGAAGTGCAGGATTATTTTATTGCACCGCTTTTGTCTGAAGCTTCAATACATGCAAATACCGCTGGTATATTCAAAGGCTTCTATAAAAATTCAAAAACCGGAACAGGACAGTTTGGTGGAAACGGGCGGAATGCACTTTCAAGAATTCGTGGAAAAATTGAATTACCGTTCCCGGTATTTTCTGATTTCAATTGTAAAAGCCGTGTATTCAGTCAGGATGCAAATAGTCTGGTTTTGGATGAGACTCTTTATTCAAAAGAGTTTACAAGAGATGGGGTTTTTGACCTTGCTTACTTTGACCCGCCATATAATCAGCATCC
>OCVV011212635.1_pt1 | contig 27374 bp, 43 predicted proteins | sample 1539721 | NCBI WGS metagenome assembly OCVV01 (sample SAMN02144230, study PRJEB22623) | gut metagenome | biome: sheep rumen | host: Ovis aries | place: New Zealand | reverse complement strand
AATTATTTAGATAATAAAGAAATAATATATGATTACTACCAACAAGAAATAGGTCAATTAACACCTAATCAATATGAAATATTAAATACATACTTAGAAGAATTAGATCCATTACTTATTAAAGAAGCAATAAATATATCAGTAAATAATGGAGCAAAGAGTATGAACTATTTAAAAGCGGTTTTAAATAATTTTATAGATAAAGGGTATAAATATATTACTGATTTAGAAAAACCTGTTAGAATTGATAAAAACGATGAATTAGAAGGTAATTCAAGTATAGATGAAGCAACAATGTTAGAAGTTGATGATTTTATGGAAAATTATTATAAAAATTAAAAGGAGATAGAAATATGAATATATATGAAAAAATACAATTAGTTAAAGAAGGCATTTTAAATGCAAAATTAAAAAAGAGTGGAGAAAACAAGTTTGCTGGTTTTAAATATTATGAATTAGCAGATATTACACCAACAATTATAGAATTATGCAATAAACATAAATTATATACAGGTGTTAGTTTTACAAAAGAAGTTGCATTATTAACAATAGTAAATATTGATAAACCTGATGAAATGTTAACTTATACAAGTCCTATGGAAGAATTAGAATTAAAAGGTTGTAATAAAATACAAGCATTAGGCGGAACTGAAACATATCAAAGAAGATATTTATATATGAGTGCATTTGATATAATTGAACCTGATATGTTTGATAAAGCAACAGGAAAGAATAATGAAGAAGTAAAAGCAACTGAGAAACAAATAGCAATGATAAGAAGTTTAGTTGAAGATACTGAAGCAGTATGTAATTATTATAAGATAGATAAGTTAGAAGATTTAAGCAAAACTACTGCAAGTGAAATCATTAAAAAGAAAACTAATAATGAAAATAATTAGTGAAAAAATAGTTAATACTGATAGTTATGCAGGTACAGTTGATATTATTACAGGTATAGATAATTTCAATTGTACCTGTACCTATAATGAAGAATGGCATACTTATAGATTAAATGGAAAAATAATACCAAGTGTCACAAGTTTATTAAGTGATGATGAGTATAATGATGTAGATCCATATATATTAGAGTATGCTAGAAAAAAAGGTACATTAGTCCATAAAGAAATAGAAAACTTTTTAAAAAAAGGAGAATATGGTTTCACAAAAGAGTTTGAAGATTTTTTAAAGATATATGATGAAAATAAAGATATATTTGAAAGTAAAACTATTATGGACATAAAAACATATAGTACATTAACAAAAAGAAATAAAAATAAATGTTATAATCAATGTAAATTATATAGTGGTGGAATTAAATATTTAACTAATGAAGATATAACTGATTATTACATGATATGGCTACCACATAATAAAAAAGGAAAGTTAATTAAATTAGAAGGTGAAGAAAAATGATATTATTAAAATGGTATAGTATTATAGTTTTGATTTTAATAGAAACAATGTTAATTTATAAAGTATATTTTAATATAACAACAAAAGATGATTTTAAATATAATTTAATAGCATTTATAATGATGTTGCCTATATTATATTTAGCATTAAGTTTTGAAGTATGAGTAAAAGAAGTCAGTGGTGTGAGTTTGATAAAGAAACTCGTAAATATATTAAAAAAAGAGATAAAGAACAATGTGTTATTTGTAAGGCAAAAGGTGCTTTACAAATAATGCATATCTTTATAAATCGTAGTCATGGTGGTAAAGGTTGTAAAGAGAATGGTTGTTTAGGTTGTATTAAATGCCACAAAATATTAGATAACCCTATTGGATCTAACGAAAATGAATTAAGTAGGCAATACTTAGACATTTGCAAACAATATTTAATTGATAAAGAACACCTAACTATTGACAATGATTTTTTAAATATGCTACAATATAAAAAAGAGATAGAGAAAATAGAAATTGATTTATCTCCAAAGGTATATAAGAAAAGATGTAAGACATGTAAGTTTTTAATAAAGAGTAAAGTAAATAATTCAAGTATACCTAGTTATTATTGTAAATATAGACATATTAGTTTAAATAAAAATACAGAAGCCTGTAAGAGTTATAGATAGGAAGATTTAAAAATAGCAATTTGGCATACTTTCTTTGTGTAGAGACCGCCTACCTTTCTAATTTATAGTAATGGAATTATTCATTAAATAGACTTTCTATCTCATTATACTTTAAAAAAACTATGAGTTTGTTGCTATGAGTTTGATAGTTTTATTTTTTTAATAGGTAGCATAGAGTAGATATATATCCTATCGGTATAGGTTAGTTCCTTTAATCAGTAAGGTATTAAAAGAGTAAGACCAACTCTTTAAGTAGGTTCGACACCTACATATATCTATTCTATGGTGCTTATTAAAAGCATTAGAAAGGGAGAAGATTAAATGAAATATGAAATTATTAAACATTCTATGGATAATTATACATTAAAGTATAAAGACCAAGAAATTAAGTTTAATAGCAAAGTTGATTTTGTTAATAAACTTCAAAATGTTAATAAAGAAGCAAGATTTAGACTTATAAAAGATTTATCAGCACAAGGTTTAACAGTTAAATCTTTAATTAAAGAAGAAGTTAAAGATGGCAAAACTTATGTAGATAATTCAAATAAAGAGTTTATTGAAAAAGCATACATTGAAGAAGTACAAAGTGAAGTATTTAACAAAATTATTAAAGATATGCTAGGCAAAGATTTACAAGAACTTGCATTAGATATTGGTTTAGAAACCGAAGAAGAAGTTAATCAATTTGGTGAAGATATTGGTAAGGTACTTGTAGGTCGATTTCAAGGAACTAACAAAGAAAAGTAATAGAAAAGAAACTATAATATGTTTGCCTTATGATATGGAGCAAATATATGCTTTTTTTTGTAGCAGATATGGAAATATAAGTTATGATGAATTGCTTAATATGGGGTATGAAGAATTTAGTGCAAAATTAAGTTCAATACCTGAAGATGAACCTATTTATAAAATATTTAAAAGTAGGTCAATAGAAGTAAATAAAATTAAAGATAAAGAAGAACGTAAATATTGGGTAGAAATGAAACAAGTTAATCGTATACCTGATATATATTTGTCTACTAATGAAGTAGATAATATTTTAAGAAATAAAGTTAGAGGTTTTAAAGATGGAGAAAGACTTAATAAAGTTTAATAATTGTATTGAAGTAATAAATAAAGAATTAGCAAGATATGAAGATCCAAAAGGTACAATGTTTATTTTAAATACAGTTAAGTTATTCGTATCAGTTGAAGCAATGGAACTTTCAAAAGATGAATTACAAAAAGCACAATTTGAAGGTACTATTGATGATTTAGAATACAATATAGAAGAAGTAGAAAAGACAGTTTCAAAATATTCTATAACTAAAAAAGAAGAAGATAAATATACTTTGACTAATAGTAAAGTAAAAGTTAGAAAAGTATATAATGTTATCAATGGTTTAGGTATTCATAAATCATATACTACTAAAGAAGAAGCATTAGAAATTGCTAATGTAATAAATAGTAGATATTTAAAATATTTTACAGAAAAATAGGTATAAGTTAATTATACCTTTTTATCGTTTTAGAAAGACCTTTATAAGGTGGTGGTATATATCTTTAAGAATGTATTTTATATGCATAAATTAAATGCTATTGGTGGCGTAGAGAGTTGGTTATACTACTTATCTTTAATTTATAAAGATTTTGTTATCTTCTATAAAGTAGGAGATGAAGAACAAGTTAAAAGACTTGCTAAAAATGTAGAAGTAAGAAAATACCGAAAGCCTATTAAATGTAAAAGATTTTTTTGCAGTTATGGTTATGATATAGAAGTAGAAGCAGAAGAATATTATCATGTAGTACATTATGATCCATTAAGTGTTAGTTTCACACCATTACAACACGAAGGCTTTAAATATATAGGTGTTAGTAAAGTTGCTTGTTATGGTTTTGAGAAAAAGACAGGAAATAAATGTGAATTGATTTATAACCCTGTACCTATTAAAAAGTTAGGAGTACCTAAAAAAGAAGGTCTTAATTTAATAAGTGCAACAAGACTAACAAGTGAAAAAGGCGGGGAAAGAATAAACAAGTTTGCAAAAATATTAGATAATGCAGGTATTAACTACCATTGGACTATATATACAAATAAAATAAGATACAAGTTTAATAGTCCTAATATTGAAGTAAAAGAGCAAAAATTAGATTTAACAAAAGAAATAGAAGAAAGTAGTTATTTAGTTCAGTTAAGCGACCACGAAAGTTTTGGTTTATCAGTATGTGAAAGTTTAATATTAGGAACACCTGTAATAATAACAGACTTAAAAGCATTTAAAGAGATAGGTTGTAAACATGGAGAAAATGCAGTAGTAGTTGATTTTAATTTAAGTAATGTAGATATAGACTTAATAATTAAAAATAATATGAAGTTTAATTATATACCACCAAAAGAAAATTGGAGTAAGTATTTAAGTAAAGAAAATATTTATAACCCTAACGAATTAGTAAAAGTAAGAACATTAAAACGATTATGGTTAATAGAAGAGAATAAACATTATTTACGAAATCAAGTTATAGAAGTTAAAAAACAAAAAGCAAGTGAATTAGAAGCAAAGGAATATGCAGAATGGTTATATTAGTGTGTAGTTGTGATAAAGATATAGATTTATTTGAACCTTTTAAACATTGTATAGAAAAACATTGGTCTAATCACCCTAAAATTATATATACAACCGAAACTATAAAAAACCCTTATTATGAAACTATAAATAAAAACTATCCATTAGAACAATGGACTAGAAGAATAAGAGAAACATTAGAAGAAATACCTGATAATGAAATATTACTAATGATAGATGATATATTCATTAGAGATAAAGTAGATACTGATAGAATAGAATATGCTAGAAGTAATTTAAAAGGCAATATAGCGTGTTTTAATTTTGAAAAGGTATTTAGTCCAAAAGATAAAGAAAGTGGCTTAAATGGTTTTAAAATAAGGCAAAAAGGTAGTGAATATGAATTAAGTATAATGTGTGGGCTATGGAATAAAGAAAAACTAATAGATATATTAGAAGAAGATAGTGATCCATGGCAAGTAGAATATAAACAAAATACAAAAGGTTATGATTATTTAATAAATAGCGGAGATTATATTATAAATTGGGGTTATAAAACATTTAAACCTGTTGGAGTAGTAAAAGGTAAATGGGCTAGGGAATGTAAAGAGTTTCTAGATAAAGAAGGAATAAAAATAGATTATTCAAAAAGAGGTTTTTATGATTAAATTATCAATAATAATACCAACATATAATAGAAATGAATATATAGTGAAGTTGTTAGATAAATTAAAACAACAAATAACTGATGAAGTAGAAGTTATAGTAGTTGATGATAATTCAAATATAACATTACAAGACAGTTGGTATAATTATATATATCTAACTGAAAATAGTGGTGGTGCTAGCGTACCAAGAAATGTAGGTTTAGATAATGCAAAAGGCGAATATATAACATTTATAGATAGTGATGATTTAGTAAGTGATGATTATATACAAACTATATTAGAAGCAACAAAAGAGAATTGGGACTATTGTTATTTTGGTTGGAAGTCAAAATACAATACAGTAATAGGAGAGCCACCAAGTTGGAATTGTTGTGTATGGAATTGTATATACAAAAAAAACTTAATAGGTGAAACTAGATTTAACCCTAATCTAAAAATAGCAGAAGATTATGATTTTAATAAAAAGGTAAGAAAAGGAACTTATAAAGTAATAAACAAAATACTTTACTATTATAATGTAGATACACCTAACAGTTTAATAAAATCAGTTTAAGAGTGAAAGAAGTGAGATTATATGAAACAATTTAGTCTTTTTTATAAAGAAGTAAATGGAAATGAAAAAGATAAATGTAAATATACTACACGATTAGACACTTATGGTTGCGGTTGTCAGCATGACTGCAAATATTGTTATGCTAAAAGTTTATTAGATTTTAGAGGGTTATGGAATGCAGAAAAACCTGTTGTAGGTAATATGAAACAAATAAGAAGTGCTATTATTAAAGCAAAAAGAAGTGGTATTAAGATAGTACGATTAGGTGGTATGACAGACTGCTTTCAGCCATTAGAATTAAAATATAGAACTACTTATCAAACTATTAAATTATTAAATAAATATAAAATAGGTTATTTAATAGTCACAAAAAGTCATTTAGTAGCAAATGATGAATATATTAAGATATATGATAAAGATTTAGCACATTTTCAAATAACTACTACTTGTTTAGATGATGATTTATATAAGAAGTTAGATTATGAAAAAGCAAGTCTACCTAGTAAAAGAATAGAAGCAATATTAAAATTACAAAAAGATGGTTTTGATGTTGCTATAAGATTAAGCCCTTTAATAGAAGAGTTTATAGATTTTGATAAACTTAATAGTTTAGGAATAAAGAAAGCACAAGTAGAGTTTTTAAGAGTTAATCATTGGATCCGCAAATGGTTTGATATAGATTATAGTAAACATAAAATAAAACAAAGTGGATACGAACACCTACCATTAGAAGAAAAGTTAAGAATAATAAATAAGATAAAAATACCTGAAATAAGCGTATGTGAAGATGAAGATAAAGCATATGAATATTGGGTAAATAATTTTAACCCTAATAAAGAAGATTGTTGTAATTTAAGGAGAGTAAAAGATGAAGATAGTAAATAAGAAAGTTGAAGAACTTAAACCTTATGTAAATAACCCTAGATTTAATGATGACGCAGTAGAATATGTTGCTAATTCAATTAAAGAGTTTGGTTTTAAAGTACCTATTGTTATAGATAAGAATAATGAAATAGTAGCAGGTCATACTAGATATAAAGCAAGTTTAGCATTAGGTTTAGATGAAGTACCTTGTATAGTTGCTGATGATTTAAACGAAGAACAAGTAAAAGCATTTAGATTAGCAGATAATAAAGTAAGCGAAAAAGCAGAATGGAATTATGAATTATTAAATGAAGAATTAACAGAATTATTTGATAAATTTAATATGAATGACTTTGGTTTTCCTGTTCAAATTGAAAATATAGAAATTGATGATATTGAAGATTTAGAAGAAGAAAAAATATGTAAAGAATTAGATGAAGCAAATAATTATGTTATATTACAATTTTATACTAATACTGAATGGGAAAATGCAATAGAAATATTAGGAATTGAAAGAGTAAGAACAGATGAAGAAAATGAGAAAATAAGAAGACATGGTTTAGGTAGAGTTATAGATGGTAAACCTATTATAGATAGATTAAAAGGTGAGTAATATGAATATATTATATGTAGTACCAAGTTATCATAGAGCAGATGGTATAACAACATTAGATTATTTAAGTAAAGCAAAAATGTATGTAAGTCCACAAGATTATGATGATTATGTAAGATTAAATCCACAACATAAAGATAGAATAATAAAAGTACCAGATGGTGTACAAGGAAAAGGAAAAGGTAGAGCAATGAATTATTTGTTAGATACATTATGGACAGATGATGTTGATGGTATAATGATATTAGATGATGATGTATCAACTTTAATGGCACATAGTATTAATGGAACGAAAGAAGATTATAAAGTAGATGAAGAATTATTTTATCAATTATGTGAAGATTTTACATTATTAGCAAAAGAATGGGGTTGTGGAATGTGGAGTTTTGGATTGAATAGTGATAGATTTAGTTATATACCATATAGTCCATTTAAAACACATTCATATTTAGATGGTGGATTACAAGGTTTTTGTAAAAAAGATAATTTAAGATATGATGAAGAATTAACAGTAAAAGAAGATGTAGATATGTTTTTACAACAATTACAAAAATATCATAAAGCATTAAGATGTGATAAATATTATTGGAAAAAGAAAAGTTTTGAAGGAAATGGTGGAAGTAATGAATTTAGAGTAGGTGATACAGAAAAAGAACAATTTAAAATGATGCAGAAAAAATGGGGTAAAAATATTATTAGACCAAATAAACCAACAGCAGAAAAAAGTAGTAGTATAAGAGGTTTAGGTGGTGCAATAAAATTGAATATACCATTAGATGGTATTTAGGAAGTGATATAAATGACAAAAATTGGTAGACCTAGAAAAGAAATAGATAAAGAATTATTTGAAAAATTATGTGAATTACAATGTACAGAAGTAGAAATTTGTGGAATATTTGATGTATGTGAAGATACATTGAATAGTTGGTGTAAAGAAAATTATGATATGACTTTTTCGGATACATTTAAAAAGAAGTCAGCTAAAGGTAAAATGTCGTTAAGAAGATTACAATATAGAATAGCAGATAATGGGAATGCAACAATGGCTATTTGGCTAGGTAAACAATGGTTAGGGCAAACAGATAAATTTGATGGAATATTAAATTATGAGAGTACACCACAGGTAAATGTTAAAATAATTGATAATAGCAATTTAGAGAAAGTGTTATATGAAGATAGTAATTAAATACAAGTTTGAAAGTATGAATAGTTATATAGGTAAATGTAGAAATAATTATCATATAGCAAATAATGTTAAACAAAAAGAAACTAATTTAGCAATGTTAGCCTTCGCAAATATACCAAAGATAACAAAGTTTCCTATTGAACTAACATTTAATTGGTATATGAAAAGTAAAATAGCAGATTTAGATGGTAGGTTTGGAAAGAACATTATAGATGGGTTAGTAAGAGCAAAAAAGATACCTGATGACAATGTAAAGTATATTCAACGAATAGTTCATAATTATAAAGAAAGTAAAGAGGACTATGTAGAAGTTGAGATACGAGAGATATAATAAATTTCCTACTACTAAAAGAAATATACATGTTGGAGATATATGGTATGCTTGGTATCCATTTAAAGAATTAGGCAATTATGAGAAGTTAAGACCTGTATTAGTTTCTGCTATTAAAGATGATAAAATAAAAGTAAGAATGATAACAAGCAACCCTAATAAAGGTAAATTGATAGTTATTAAGAATAAAGTAAAAAGTAGATTATTATATAAAGATAGTTATTTAACTAACAACGACGCTTATTTGACAGAAGATAAGTTTTATTCTAAAATAGTTGCTAGTTGTAATTATAATGTAAAAAAGGAGAATAAAGATGAGTAAATATGAGTTTGTAAAAGTAGGTAAGTTATACCTAGTAAAAAATAGTAATGGTTTAAAAGTAGATGAAAAAACTATGTTAAAAATGAAAAATGATGAATTAGTATTAGAAGATATTAAAAGCAATGGTTGTCAAGGCAAGATAACAAAAGAAATAACTAAAAATAAAAAAAGAATTAAAGAAATAGAAAAAGAAGAAAAAGAAGTTAAAGAAGAAATTAAAGAAACTGCATTAGAAGAAAAGGAAGATGCAGATGATACTATCGAAGAAACAATTACAACTATTTAATGATATTGTAAGTGAGAATATACCTAGAATATCAGTATTAGGTTCAACACAAAGTGGTAAAACACATTGTATTGATTTTAGTATTATTGAATATAGTAAAAGATTACATGATTATGAATTAGAAATGCGTAAAGATCCAAACTATATAGCAAGAGAATACTATGGGGCAATTATTGGTTGGACTACTGATACTATTAAATCAAATATAGTTGAGCCATTAGAAAAAGTATTAGATAAAGAATATCATTTTAAGAATGATAAAGAATACGTTTTAAAGTTTGGTAATCAAGATAAGTATTTTGAAATATATGGTATTAGATATTATTTTTTCGGTTTTAATACTAATTTAAGTTTTAACCGAATATTAGGTAAACCTTTAATATTTGTATGGGTAGATGAAGCAGCAAGAATATATACAAGTGCTAATTTAAGAGAAAGTTTTGATGAATTGCCAGGTAGACAAATGTCTTATTCAGGACACCCTTATTACAAAAGAATAGATAGTTTCAACGTTGAAGGTAGTCAACATCACCCTTATAAATTAAATTATATAGACACGTGGGAAGCAATTAAATATCAATTCTTTCCTTATGATAACCCTGTATTAGATACACCTGAAAAGATAAAGGAAGCAGTAAAAGCATTTCCTAGTGGTAGTTTAAGAGAACAAAAAGTATTTAATAAATGGGTAGTAGCAGAAGGTAAAGTATTTAATGTTATAAATAAAATAGATAGTTTAGAAGATTATATAATTAGAGAAATAGGTATAGGTTGTGATTATGGTTCAGTTAACCCTACTACTTATAGTGCAATAGCACTAGCAATGAATAATAAAACAAGAGAGTGGAAGATTTTACTATTAGATAAATATTATCACGACCCTAAAAAAGAAGGAGATACACCTACTACTGAATATTATAGTAGTCAATTAAGAATGTTTATTGATTATTTGCACGATAAATATAAAGGCATACCTGTTAATACATTAGTAATAGATAGTGAAGCAAGTCATTTTGATAATAGATTAAAAGCAGATAATATTAGACATGAATTAGCAAAAAAGAATAAAATATCAGTAGATGAAAGTGTACAATTTATGCAAAGTTTATTTTATAAAGGTTATTTATTATATGTAGAAGGTACTGAATGTATTAGATATTTTAGACCTGATGGATCTTATGAAGTATGGGGACATGATATAGGTTTAGAAGAATTAGAAAGTTATCATTATGATAAAATAAGAAGTGAAAAAGAAGGAATAAATGCTTATGTTAAAGAATTCGACCATTATGTAGATGGAACAAGATATATAATAATGGAATTCAAATTAACTGATAGAGCACCAGTTGTTTAGGAGAATATATGGTAATTAAATGTAAAAAGACAAAAAGATTTCTATGTGAAATAAATTATGATGAAATAATTAGTCTATTAAGTGAATATGGTGTTAGTTTAGAAAGACCACTTAAAATAGTTATACCATGCAAGAATTGTAAACAAAGTGAAGTATATCATATTTATAAAGACCATTATGTTTTTGTTGAGAATAAAAAAGTAGTTGACAAAGATAATAAATAGTGCTATATTAAATATAGAAGTGCAGTGTAAATGACCGTAAGGTGCATTTGGAAGCATAAGGTTAACATAACTTTATGCTTTTTTTGTTGGAGGAATTATGAAAAAGATTAAGGACTTATTTAATAGATTAAAGGAAGTCAAAAGATGGAGAATATACATTTATTACAATGGTATATTAGTAAAAACAACACGAGTAAAAAAAGAAGATTTACAAGACTTAAAAAACAAAAAGTTAATACTTACTATATATAACAAAAAACAATTATTTAATGCCTTTAAAGTTAATATAGTAGCAAGACCTGTTGTCTTATTACATACAAATGAAGAAAGTAAAAAGGTCTATATAGGTATTGTAATAGATGAAGGTGTAAAATTATAGAAGGGAGAATTCTAAATGCTATACAATAATTTAAGATATGATGAAGATTTAATTGTAGCACCTTATATTAAAATTGATGTAGTAATAAACAGTCCTGGATATACAAATGGTGTACCTAACATAAAGAAAAAAGAAGAAACTAGATATGTGTTAGCACCAAGTGCAAAGAAGATAGGAACATATATTAGAAATCAATTATTTGGTAGTGATTTACTTACTGAAACAGAAGGTTTAGAAATAAATTGGTTAACACCGACATTAGGTGAAGCATTAGAGCAAGCAGTATATGATAAAGAAAGTTTTATTTATATACATAAGTTTGATAACAAGATTTATCTTGAAAACATAAAAAAATGTTGTATTTATGATTTAGTACAAAAATATGATAAGTTAATTAGTTGTAGATTAGTACAAGATTATGAAACTAGCAATAACGATTATTCATTACATCGTTTAATAAGATTAGAAGATGGCAATACTTTTATGAAGTTAGTTGCTTATCGTAAAGAAAAAAAACAAAATAGTAAATGGCAAGAAATTGAAATTGGTTTATTTAACAAAGTATTTGAAACTGATTATAAAAAAGTATATGAATTGCCTTATGAAGTTATTGTTAATATAGATATAGGTCAAGACTTCTTTAAAGATAGTACAAAGTTATTATATGAAGAAGTTGAAATCTATAATACATTATGTGAAGAAGTAGAAAAAACTAAAACAAGAATTGCTACTTCACAACACTATCAAAGCGGAGATATTTATACTAAATGGCAACCTAGCCAAAACATGTATAATGTAAGAAGTATTGAAGTAAATGGTATGCAAGACTACTATACAATTCTACCAGGAGATGGGGAACATACTATATTTGAATTCTTACAAGGTAATTTAAGAGTAAATGATTATGTTAATGCTTTTAAGTTTTTAGACTATCAAGTAATTCAAATGGCTAATTTAAGTCCTGCTAGTTTTGGTTATGAAAAAGATGCATATCAAAATACAACAAGTGTGGATCTATCAATGTCATTAAGTGAAATGACAATAGAGGCAATTAAAAAGCAATTAGAGCCACAAATAAACAAGTTAATAGAAAATATCATTAAATTACAAGAACTACTTAATATAAGTGAAGAAGAAGCAATACCAAGAGATATTAAGTGGGACTATGGAGACAACGAAAAACTAGATGATGATAAAATAATTAGAACTTTATCAAGTGTTGAAAGAGTTATGAGTGTACCTTATTCAGTAAGAGCAAAACTTATGACACCTATTTTAAATAAATTACTTGGTGATAATAAAGTTGCAGAAGATGAAATCATTAAAGAAAATGAAAAGGAAAGAGATTTTATTAAAATAGACTATGGAGAAATCTAGTGAGAAATTCATTGGAGATAGTGTTTACTTAATAAATAGCAAGTACAATGAATTAGAAAGTAGAACTAAAACTTTATATTTTACTTATTTAGATAAAAATAAAACTCCAGAGCAATTTCAAAGACAAGTTGAAAGATTATGGGGAGATATAGACCATAAATTTATGGATAAGCAGATAAGTAAATTAAAAGAGATAGTTCATAATAATAATGTTGAGTTAGGTATAGAGATAAAAGCACTACCTGATAATAAAGAAAGTTATCATACAACAGGAGATTTAGTTGTAGATGATTATTTCAGTTTAACACCTGAAAAAGATTTTAAAAAGGTAGAAAAAAGATATATGGAAAGAGTAATAAGAAGTTATACCCGTTCTTATAAATCTATACAAACACAAGATAAAGATACCTATATACAAAATAAATTAGATGTATATGATGAAGAAGTAAATCAAATAGTAGCATATTATAAAAAAGATACAAACAGTATAGCAAGATATGTAGATGTTAGTACTTATTTATCAATGTTACATAACGTTGATTTAACAAGAAGTGGGTGGAATACAACATTAGCAGACGCTGATTATTTGAATATGAATTTATTTATAATTCCATACCACCCTTTTAGTTGTGAATATTGTCAACTATATCAAAATAAAATATTGGCAAGATATGAAGTTGAAAATGTTTTAGGACTAGAAGCAGAAGAACAAGTTGGTGATATATTACACCCTAATTGTAAATGTACTCTATCATTGTTTTGGGACAGTAGTCAAATAGAAAAGATACCATATACAAGAGAAGAACAAGTTGACTTTTATGATATAAGACAAAAAGTTAATAATTATAGTTTAAAAGTTGATAGATGGTTAACTGATAGAGCAATTATTGAAAGATATGGTACACAAAAACAATTAGATAAAATAAATAGAAAAATAAATAATGCAAATGATAAAATGCAAGAATTGGTAAATACGCTACCTACTAATGAATTAAAAAGACAAGTAGAAGCGATTTATAGATAGTCCAGTGCTTGAATGACTTTAAACTTTAAGTGTATGCACTTCTAAAATATGCTAGCAAATAGGAGGAAGTAAAAGAATGGATATTACAAAATATCTAACAAACAAAGAGATCCAACTCTCTAATGATGATATAAACATTGAAAAGTTGGAAAAAGATTTAAGAAAAGGTTATGTATTAAGTGAAGAAGTAGATAAAGCAAGAGAAGATGCACTTAAAGAAAGCACTGCAAATTATTCTTCATTAGAAAGTGAAAAAAACAAACTTGAAAAAACACTTGCTGATATGGAAACACGTAATGCAGAACTAACTACTGCAAATAGAGAAGCAAACTTAAAAGTTGAAATGGTAAGTCAAGGTTTTAAGAAAGATGATTTAGCAGAAGTAATTAAATTAAGAAATAGTATTTATCAAGATGAAGAAGATGACAGCAAGGCTATTTCTCAAATTAAAGAAAGATACAATGCAACATTCTTTCCTAAAGTAGAAACAGTAGAAGAAAAGAAAGTTGATATACCAAACGATGATAAGTTTATTCAACCTATTAAAAAGCCAGTAGATATTGATGTTAGTAGAAAAACTAGCATTAAAGACATTGTAATAAGATAATAAAAGGAGAGTAAAAAGATATGTACGATGAAATTAAATTAGACCTTCAAGGTTTTGCAAAAAGAGTATATGAAAATTATTTATATCAATCAACATTTTACAATTTCTTAAACCCTAGTTATATTGGAGATTTAAGACAAACAGGAGCACCTGTTATCGAAATTGCTAAACAAGACGCAGTTTCAGCACATGTAAGACAAACAAAGGAAATTCAAAATAGATTAGATCCAGCATTAACTACTTATACACATACAATGGTAGATTTAACTGAATTAAACTTAGACTATTCTATTAGAGTACCTTTAATGGTAGTAGGTAGTGATATTACTAATGCTATTCAAGAAGCAGCAGATAATCAAGACGCAGCAAACGCAGAAGCAATTGATGAATATGGTTATGGAAAATTAGCAGCAAATACTGCTATTGTTGAATACGAATGGGATCCAGCAACAAAAGATGAATATATTGATAAATTAAATGAATTAAAAGCAATTTTATTCAACAAAAAAGTTATTGGAGAATATAGATTAGGTTTAGGTGCTATTGAATATGGTAAATTAGTATCAGCACTTACTTCTATTTTAAAATTCGAAACACCTGAAGGTGTTAGAGGTGTAACAATGGGTGAAGTTGCATCAGTTTATGGTATTGGTTATGTATTTGAAATCAATGACAATGTATTAGACGGTGTTAAAGGTTATTTCTTCAACCCTAGAGCAGTTGTTGGAGATACTTTCATGTCAGCATTCGTTCAACATACATCACCACAAGGATACCCTGGTTACTATGTACTTGAAGGAACACAAAGTTTCGGTGCAGAAGTTGTTAAACCTGAAGGTATCATTCGTTTAGTAGAAGAAGTATCAGCATAATAGAAAGTAGGTGCAAAAGCCTATGGAATATTTTACTGAATTAGAATTCAAAAATAAATATAATATTCAATTAGACAATAATAATAAATGGTTAATAGGTGCTGCTAGTGAAATGATATATAGTCAAGTTGGAGAAATGTTTCGACAAGACTGGAATAACACAACAGTACCTGATACCATTAAAAATGCTAGCATGGAACAATGTAGATTTATGTTAGAATATGAAATACCATTTTTAGATAATCGTGGATCTATTCAAGCAGGTGCTATGAAAAGTGATTTAAAAACTGATTATAGTACACTAGCATTAAGAATGTTAGCAAATAAAGGATACTTATATCGTGGCAACCCTATTCATAACAATATGGGAGTTAATATTCCGTTTTAATGTATAATGTAAATGGTAAGGTCGCAACATTAGTACAATATAATCGTACTACTGAAGATGATAATATCTATGACGACCAAGATAAAAAAGAATTAGATATAATCGTGTGTCCTTATAATGTAGACCAAGCAGAACGTTTTGGTATATATACAGTACCTGAAGCAACTGGTTATTTTATAATCAAAAGTAAGGTAGATGTAAGAGAAGGAGACCAAGTTATATTTAATAATAATGAATATACTATTTTAAAAGTACAAGATAATTGGTTATGGAATAAGGTAGCAAATATAAGTATAGCAGTTAAATAATGAGTAAAAATAATATTCAAGTTGAAACAGTTATTATAAAGGATATACCAACTGAAAATATAAATCAGTATAAAGACAAAGTTGTTTTTGGAATAGCAAGAGCAACATTAGACTTAACAAATACTAAAAGAAGATTTCCATATTTAACTGGAAACTTAAATCAAGCAAGTATGAGTGAAGGGGTACAAAAAAAAGGTTATTGTAGTTATTATTTAGGGGCAAGAGGTGTAGAATATGCACCAAAAGTATGGAACTACCCTTCTACTACTAATTGGACTAATAAATCAACATACCCGCAATGGTATTTAACAGAGTTTCAACATGATAAAAATACAATAGTTTCAAAAGCAATAAAACAAGCATTAGGAGAGTTGAAGTAATATGAATGAGAATGATAAAAAAAATAAAAATGCAGTTCTTATAAGTTATATTAAAGATATAATTAAAGATTATAAAGTAAAAGCAGAATATTCTACTAATGATAATGATAAGAACGTAATAGTAGTTCAACAAGCAAGTGGAAACAAAGTTGTATTTTTTGATAGTGATAACCCTTTATTTAATTATTTCAATATTTATATATATGGAGATAGTATACAAAGTGAATATGAAACTGCTATACAATTAGGAGAACTAATTGGTAAACATGAAATTGTTGATTTTGTTGTAAATAAAGAGCAACAAAAATGGCAAATAATATTTAAACAATATACTAACCCTACTACTATTGAATATTATGATATAAGAAGAATAGCATATACAATGACTTTTCAATGTATAGTAAATAGAATACAATAGGAGGAAATTATGGACTATAACATGTTTATTAGTAATAGACAACTTATTACTGGTTTATCAATAAATACAGGTACAACTGCTAACCCTGTTTATACACCTATTTGTACTACTAGTGAAGTTAGTATTGCAACTGACTTAGAAAGTAAAGATTTCTATGTTTATTGTGACGCATTACAAAGAAAACTTATCACTGGTGCAAGTGTAGTTTTATCAGGAACACTTAAATTAGATGTAAATAATTCAGGTGATTTAGCAATTTTAGATACAGTACACACTTTAATTGCAGATGGTACTATTGAACAATTTAATGGTATTGGAATTGAATTTAATTTATGTACTGGTGTAAATAATGGTGTATTAGAATATACTAAATATCAAGCAACTGTTTCATTAAGTGTTAGCGACTTAGGTGGAGCAGCAGAAGATGAGAGTGAATTCTCATTCGAAATGCAACTAATTGGAACAGCAACTGAAGTTGCATCAGCATAATAGAGAACTTAAAGGTGGGTAGGTTAAACTTCTCACCTTTTATTCTTTATATAAAATATAATAGAAAGGAAATGATTATATGCAAGGAGCAGAAGTATTAACTCGATTTACTGCTGATACATCAGGACTAGATAAAGCAACTAAAAGTGCAAGTACAAGTTTAGGTAAATTAACAAGTGCGTTTACATTAGGTAATTTAGCAAGTCAAGCAATAACTAAGACTATACAAACTTTTACAAATAATTTAGATGGTGCTATTTCAAGATATGATACTATGAATAACTTTCCAAAAGTTATGAAGAATTTAGGTATTGGTGCAAATGAAGCAACAGAAGTTATTAAAGATTTAAGTGATAAACTTACAGGGCTACCAACTTCGTTAGACGCAGGCGCAAGAGCAGTACAAAGATTTACAAGTGTTAATGGTGATATAAGAAAGAGTGAAAAAATATTCCTAGCAGTTAATAATGCAATATTAGCAGGTGGTGCTAGTGCAGATATACAAGCAAGTGCATTAGAACAAATGGCACAAGCCTATTCAAAAGGCAAACCTGATATGATGGAGTGGAGAACTTTACTTATGGCTATGCCAGCACAATTAAATCAAGTAGCAGCCGCTATGGGAATAACAACTACTGAATTAGGTGAAGGTCTACGTAAAGGTGGAGTAGAAATGGACGACTTTATAGACACTATTGTAAAACTTAATACAACAGGTGTCGGTGAGTTTGCTAGTTTTGAAGAACAAGCCCGTGGATCTACTCAAGGTATAAGCACTTCTATAACAAATATGCAAACTGCAACTAAACGCGGTATTGCAAATATGATAAGTAAAGTTAATGAAGCATTACAACCTTTTGGTGGTTTAAGTGGTGTTATTAGTAATGCAGGAAAAACTGCTGAAAAAGTATTTACTGCCATTGGTGATGTTTTAGCATGGGTAATACCTAAACTAATTGAAGTTGCTAATTGGTGTAAAGAACATGAAAGTACTATTAAAAAAGTAGCAATAGTAGTTGGTAGTTTAGCACTTGCTTGGGAAGGTATAAAATTGATGAGTTTTATACAACAAGCAGGTGGTGTAGTTGGTGCATTAGCACAAATAACAAGTGCATTGTTTGGAAATATTGCAGCAGTAATTGCTGATAAAGCAGAAACTGCAGCATTAAATGTTATGTATGCAAAAGATTTTGTTAAAGGAATAGCAAAAGCAACAGCAGGTTTAGTTAAAAATACAGCAACATTTGTAGCACAAAAGGGAGCAATGATAGCAACAACAGTAGCAACAAAAGCAATGACTGCGGCACAATGGTTATTAAATGCGGCAATGAGTGCTAACCCTATTGGTTTAATAATTGCAGCAGTAGTTGCTTTAATAGCGATTATAGTTGTTTTATGGAATAAATGTGAATGGTTTAGAAATGCAGTATATGTAGTAGTTAACTTTATCAAAAATCTTTTAGGAACTATCATTAGTGCAATTCAAACAGGAATACAAAATGTTATTAGTTTCTTCCAACCTTTAATAACATTTATAGAAAATTGTTTCTTAGTATGGGCTGCATTATTCTTTGGAATGTGGGAAGCAATATTTAATTTTTTAGTAGGTGTTGGAACATGGGTTTATAATAATGTAATACTACCTGTTGTAAACTTTGTAAAAGCAGCATTCGAGTTATGGTGGACTATATTCTCAACATTCTGGACTACTATATTCGAGTTCCTTATTACTATTGGAACATGGGTATATGAAAACGTTATATCACCAGTTGTTAATTTTGTTAAAGGTGCGTTTGAATTATGGTGGAATGTATTTAGTACTTTTTGGACTACTATATATAATTTCTTAATATCAGTACCTAGTTGGGTATATAACAATATTTTAAGTCCTGTATTTAATTTTGTAAGTAATATATTTAGTAAGATATGGGGCACAATAAGTGGTGTAGTAGAAAAGATAAAGGCTGCATTTAAAGTTGTTAAAGAAGCAATAGTAACTGCATTTAAAACAGCAAAAGAAGCAATAGTAAATATATTTCAAGGAATTGGTAAAATTATATCAACACCTATAAATGCTATTATAGATGGTATTAACAAAGTTATTGATAAAATAAATAGTTTAAAAGTACCTGACTGGGTTCCAGGTATTGGTGGTAAATCACCAAACTTTAATAAAATACCACATTTAGCAACAGGTACTAATTATGTTCCTGAAGATACATTAGCAATGATACATAAAGGTGAAGCAGTAGTACCTAAAAAGTTCAATCCTTATGCAAATAATTTAGACAGTTCATTACTAGGTGGTTTTAATGTAAATAGACCAAGTCCAAACATTGTAGTAAATGTAGACTTAGAAACAGATCCATTAGGACAAGTAGTACAAAAAATAAAAACATTTAGTGGTGGGGCAAAGAACGACTATAACTATGGTATGGGAGGAAGTAGATTAGCATGATAAAGATATTTATAAATAATGAAGAAGTATTATGTGATAAGAATATAAATATCAAAGAAGAATTGCTAACTACTTCTTCTACTATTCTTAACAATGTCTTTCCTAAAAGTTGGGAAGAAGATAAAGATTATACAAGTCGTTTCTATTTTCCGTTAGATTATAGTCAATGTAAGATTTATGATGATGATGAGTTAATCTTTAATGGTGTAGTTAAAAATACAGGCAATATTAGTTTAAACCCTAGAGAGCCACATTATGCTAGTATACAAGTATTAGACTTTAAAACTTTTTTAAGTGAAGGGGAAACATTAGATTTTGTTATAAATAATAAGACTATAAGACAAGCAATAGAAATGGTAGTTGAAGCATGTCAAGATTATGGTGTTGTATTAGGTAATATTCAAATATTAAATGAAAATGATATATTAGGTGCTTATTCAACACAAGATAAAACACCTTATGATGTTTTTAATTATTTAGCCGAAATTAGTCAAAGCAAATGGTATACTCGTTTAGTAGATGAAGATACAATAGCAGTTGACTTCTATGATAGTTCTTTATTAGAAACAGGTAGTCAAATAAATTATACAAAAGAATATTTTGATGAAAACAAGATTATTGACATTAGTTATAATTTAAGTTCGGCTGATTATAGAAATAAACAAGTAATGTATAGTGATAAAGTAGTTGCTGATATTACTTCACACCAAAAGTATTATGCAAATGGTGTTCAAAGTGATTTTGATACAAACTACCCTATTGGAAATATAGATAGAATATATGTATGGGGAGAACCGAAAACATTTGCAACAAATGAAGATAAGTCTATTGGTATAAGTGCAGACTTTTACTATACACAAGGAGAAAATAAATTCACAAGTGATGAAGAATATGAAACAGGTACTCCTATTGAGATATATTATTATGCTATAATTAATGGTAGAAGAATTAGTAAAAGTGATAATGAAATAAATAGAATTGCTACTCAACTTAATCGCAAAGGTATAATAACAAGATATGAAACTCGTAATGATACTTCTAATGGTAGCGAATTAGAGAAAATCGCTGATACTTATATTCAATTTAAAGGTAGTAGTGAAATAACTTTAAAAGTTCAAACTACTAAAAATATATGGAATATAGGTCAATTAGTTTATTTTAATGCACCATTAGACGAATTAAAAAAGACATATATGGTAAAATCAAAAGAAATAAATATTATATCAACAATAGATGATGTCTTTTATACATTTGAATTAAGTTCAAGTTTAAATAGTGAAACTGCTATCAATTATTTTGATAATCAAAGAGCAAAACAAATAGGAAATATAAGTGATGGCAAATTTATAACTAGAAATATAGATATAAATAACGATGCTTTAATAGAATATTATGATTTAGATGTTGAAGAATATGAGATAGTAAATGACAATATACTTAATTGTCAATTGAATGCTCCATTTGTAAAGTAGGTGTATGAATATGACAGGAGATTATAAAGATAAATTATTTCAATATTTATTCGGTACACTACCTTATGTACCTGGAGATAATGAAATACAATTAGAAGATACTATCGACCTTTATCAAGTCGAAGGAGAAAATAAAAGAGTAGGTCAACAATATTTACTTAAAGATAATAATGGAGTTGAAAATGGTCTTATATTAGAAATACATAACATCGAAGATCCTGAAACAGGAGATAATGTTTCTTATTTAACTATTAAAGATATAAATAGTGAAGATGTAGCATATATTGAATATACAACAAGTGGAGTTCAACTACCACAAATAGATGCAATGTATATTGAAGATGATGGTACTATTTTCTTAAAGACAGCAGAACAAAGTACAAACTTTCCTGGAAGAATAATGATGATAAATAATATAAGTAATAAAGTAAATGGCTTATATGTATTTAAAATAAGAAAGTCTTACGATATTAGTGATGGCTTTGATACTGCTTTTCATGTTCAAAAGATTTATAAAAGTTTAACTGAAGCAAAATATCTTTTAGTTGGTTATGAATTAAGAGATAGTGGTAATAGTAAATTATTTGAGTTATTAGAATGCACCATAAATGTAGGTGCTGAAAATGAATATAAACTATCTAGTTCAAATAAAAAAACAGGAAACCCTTTCTTATATTCAACTTATTGTAAATGGAATAGCGATGGAGAATTTAAACTTAAAATCTTACTTGCTGATAGTAATAACTACATAACTGAATTAGTTAAAGATTATGGAGACGAAAGTACGACATTAAGTGATAATTTTAATAAAGCAAGTAGTGATGTTGCTAACCGTAGACTTATATATACTACTTATGACAATTTAATAATGGGAATACATTACAATTCAACTACAAGAGAGTTATATACAAATGTTATGTTTATAAGTAATGGCAATATAGCAAATATATATGATGATGAATTGATAGATACTTATTCAAGTTCACATATACCTGATATTCAAGACTTTTCAAGTTATAATGTAGTAGGAGACTATTTATATATACCTATAACTAAAAATGATGGCAAGACTTATATGTATATATTTCAAGCCGAAAGTTCAATAGGTAGTTGGGCTGTTAATATGGTTTGCAATAAACAAATAACAAATTATGGTAATTATGGAGTACACCCTATTATAGTAAATAAACAATATGAATTGACTAACTTATATTCATTTATAAATGTAGGTAGTGGAAGTCAAAATATGTGTCATCATATAAATAACCAATTTGTATTATATAGTAGCGAAATGGTAGGAGGTTTAGACTTCTTACAACCAAAATTAGGCATTTTAAGAGACAATAGTAAAATATTATTTGCAAGAGAGTTATATAACCTTATAAGACAACAAAACACTCTTACAAGTACAATAAATATACCTAATCAAATGCTTAATGATGATACAATAAAAAAAGAGCAACTAATTGCATATAACAATGGAATAATAGATGATATAAGCGAAGATATAGAAAAGAATGTGTATGAAAATGTGTTAATCAATTTCAATGACACCTATACAATTATCAATAAAAATGATAATATGAATATAGTAAACAACGAAGCAGCAGTTGGAATGTTAAAAGATTGGGTAAATATGTTTAATTTAGATCCAATTGCTGGGTATAATAAAATACCTAATAAGTTTAGAATAGTCTATCAAGATGATACTACTGAAGTTGGTTATCTACCAACACCAACATTAGATGATGATAATAGAATAGCAGAGTATTATTTAGTTATTAGTTCAATAAAACCTATAAATAGATTAGAATTTATAAGTGAAGATGAGTTAACAACATTTATAATAATAACTCTTAATATAGAAGCAAATAAAATATATAAAATTAGACAAAGGGTAAGGGTGAGATAAAATGGCAAAAATAACTTATGAAGACAAAGTGGCATTATTAGAAAATGCTGACATACCTGATATAAACAAAATAACTGATGATGACATGAATGAAATAAAACAAGTAGTAAATGAAAACGATGATAAATTCTTAACTAATGGTTTAAATGTATCAAATGAAGTAGATGAAGATTATAGAGTAAACTTCTTACATAGTAAAAACTTATTATTTAAATTACCAACAACAAATACTCAAAATGGTATAACATTTACTAATAATGGTGATGGAACATTTAATGTAAGTGGTACAGCATCAGCACAAGCATTTTTCTATTTTTATGCAACTTATAATGAATTAGGACTATCAAATGGTAAAACTTATACATTAAGTTCTAATAAAGCATTTCCAACAGGTTTATATTTTCAATTTGAAGATTATCAAGGTGAAAGCACTTGGAAAAGTTCTTTATTGCAAATAGATAATACACAACAAACAAATACATCTTCTATAACATTAGCAGGTGATAGAATTAGAGTTGGAGTAAGAATATCAAATGGTGCAACAGTAAACATTTCAAATGTAGGTATTATATTAAATAGTGGTAGTCAAATAGATTACGAACCTTATATAACACCTTCTATAAATGTAGATAATGAAGAAATATATAGTAAAGAAGATGTTTTATATTTAGGAAATGATAATACTATTACTCAAATTAATTTAAAAAATAACATAAAAGATTATTCATATATAGAAATATATTATAGAAATAGTTGGTTATTTACTTCAATTAAGATAACTCCAAATGCAACTTCTATACCTTTAACTATTGTTTATGGTTCATCAACAAATGGAATAACAATACATAGTTCAGTATGGGAAGTTATATCTAACGGAACAGGTTTAAGATTAGTTGATGGAAGAGATAGAGATACATTTATTTCAACTTCACCTTCATATAATACTACAAGACAAGTTTATATAACAAAAGTAGTAGGTTATAAATAAGAGGACATTATGATATTAGAACAAATAAAAGATAATTTAGGTTTAATAGCAAGTATTATAACTTCTTGTATAACAATAGGTACTGCATTGTTATGGGTAGGCAAAAAAATATTAGATAAAACATTAAAACCTTTTAAAGAACAAATGGACAATATGGAAAAGGCAAGAGCAGATGAACATGCTGATACTATTAAAAGAATTGATAATGTACAACTATTAAGTGATAAAAACTTTTTAGTTAGATTTTTAGCAGATATAGAACAAGATAATAAAGTTGATGAAGTAGAAAAAGAAAGATTTTACGAAGTATATAAAGATTATAGAGAATTAGGGGGTAATTCATATATAGCACATAAAGTTGAAAAATTACAAAAGGAAGGTAAATTATAATTAAAAAGACAATAGTAAATAAATTAAAGGAGGAATATTACTATGGGAAAAGATTTTTGGAAAGCAGCAATAATTAGAGCAGTAAAGACTATATGTCAAACTGCTATTGCTACAATAGGTACTTCAATGGTTATTGAAGAAGTACAATGGTTGCAAGTTTTATCTGCAAGTTTATTAGCAGGTTTATTAAGTTTACTTACTTCTATTAGTACTGGTCTACCTGAAGTAAAAGATAAAAAATAGGAGGTATTTATGGCAAAAAAATGTTATATGCCTGAAGTAGTAAATAAAGTACTTATTACAGGCATTCATTGGGAAAGTCAAGAATATAAAGGAAATGCACATAAAGGTGAAGATATTATACAAAGAAATAAAGAAAAATATTTAGGTATATGTGATATTTGCTCTATTGAAAAAGGTAAAGTAATTGAAATTGGCAAAACTAAAAAAATGGGTAATTATGTTAAGATACAACATGAATTAGGTATATCTTTATATTGCCATCTTAAAAAAGGTTCTATTAAAGTTAAAAAAGGTCAATATGTAAGTAAAGCTCAAGTTATTGGAACTATGGGAAGTACAGGAACTTCAACTGGTACACATTTACATTTAGGTATATTTATTAAAGGAAAGCATGTTGATCCATACCCTTACTTAATTGGTGAAAAGTCTTTAATCAAAAATAATGATTGGACACCAGGTACATATAGAATGTTATATGATAAATACATAAGAACATCACCAAAGGTAGCAGTTAATAAAATAACTTATAAGACACTTATATCTGAATGGAAAGAATTGACACACCCTGATAAAAATGGTAAAGCAAGATTTAATGTAGGTGCTGAAAAAGAAATAGTAGAGTTTGCTATTGATAGTAAAGGTTATGTTTGGGGAAGATTTAAAACAAACAAAACACCTATTTGGGCTTGTTTACAAGATAATACAGGAAATCAAGCAGTAAAGGTATAATTATGAAATATAAATATAGAGTGTATTTAAAAACTTTTGATGGATCCAAAATAGATAGAGTATTATGTGATAATTTAGATGAAGTAGAAATTGTATTAGAAAATGCAGGAGATTACTTTTCATATATGATTATTAGACATGATATTAAATTAGATATGGACGAAGTTTTTGAAAGAGGGCAAATACAACACGAAATAAATAAAAGGTTAGTAAAAACTCCAAAACATTAAAAAGGAAAGAGGTGTAAGCCTCGACCAATATTTTTATTTTTCTAAAATGGAGTTTTTATTATAAATTAAAGATAGTTATAAAACTATCTTTTTATTTTGTATTTAAAAGGCATTTTTAAACATTTTAAGAGACTTTTAAATAAATAGGTATAAATATATTAAAAATGATATATCTTGTTTATATAGAAAATATAAAGGAATTACAAAAAAGTGTAAAAAAGTGTAATTTTTTGTTGATTTTATTATAATATTATAATATAATTATATTGTAAATAAAAAAAGAGAAAGAAGGAAATTAAATGAAGGCATTAAGAATTAGTACTATTGGAGATATCGAAATAATTGATATTGAAGATAAACTAGAAGTATTACAAGATTTAGTAGGAGGGTATATAGAATTTGTTGATATTAGTCAAGATGGTGTTGAAATGATAATCAATGAAGAAGGTAAAATATTTAATTTAGATTATAATTTAAAAGCAACATTATTATATAAAGCAACACATTATTATACTGATGATTATATAGTTGGAGATGTTATTATAGTTAAAACTAATAATCAAGGAGAAAATATTGATATAGATATTGACGATGTAATTACAATAAATTTAATAATACAAGAAGAAATGATGAAAGGAGAAGAATAAGATGAAGAAGTTAAATTATAAAGGTTTAGGTGCTATCTTAATGATAGTGCTTGGATCTATATTATTAGTACATGATTTTATTAAACTAATGCAAGGTTATAGTTATTCAGTATTAGGTTTTATTAGTTTAATGTTAGTACTAGGTCTTATGGAAATAAGTTTTCAATATATAGAAGATAGATTAAAAGGAGAAAAGTAATGAAAAAAGAATTATTAAAAAAAGTTAAAGAATTAGTTGATATAGGTTTAAGATACAATGTTGATTATACTTATATATTACAAGATATTAAAAAATTACTAGAAGGCAAAGATATTAAAATAGATGTAGAACATTATTTAGATTATTAAAGTAGATTAAATTAAGGGAGATGATAAAATTGAAAATCTACTATACATTAGAATATAATAAAGACAGGGGTGTTTGGGTTGTATTTAAAAATGTAGAAAGGAAACAAGCATTTAATTTTACAGGTATCTTTCAAGGTACTAAAAAAGAATGTTTGGAGATGGTAGATAAATGGAATATAAAATTAAAGAAGAATTAGATTTACTCGAAATTATAATTTATGAGTGGTCTAAAGAAAGTGTTAAAAATATAGGAGAGTTAAAAGGAAAGTATAAACAATTTGAAGGTCAAGTTGATTATGGTAAGATATACAGATGTATAGTTGATTATCGTATTGATAAATATGGAACAAGTTCAATTGTTCAATGGACTGGTTATGCTAAAGATGAAAGTAAAAAATTAGCACAAAGTATGAGAAATAAAAAATATAAAAAGATAGGGGCAAAGTATAGACAATGGAAAGAACAATAAATAAAATGACATATAGAAAAAGTAATGGAGAAAAAGAAGTATATTCTTATTACATTACAATTACAAAAAAAGAAATTAAAGAAGTTGGTTTAGATCCAAATAAAAAAGCAAAAATTAAAGTTGAAGGGAATAAGATAGTAATATCTCAATAATATGAAAAAGAAGATAGAAAGATTTTTAGATAAAAAAGTATCAATGGCTGGTGCTATATGGTTAGTAATATTCTTA
>OCVV011356962.1_pt1 | contig 27383 bp, 17 predicted proteins | sample 1539721 | NCBI WGS metagenome assembly OCVV01 (sample SAMN02144230, study PRJEB22623) | gut metagenome | biome: sheep rumen | host: Ovis aries | place: New Zealand | reverse complement strand
GCGTTCGTAGATGTTCTCGAAGTGCACCATCATGTCGTTGTAGTCGGCGTAGGCTTCGTAGAACTCGAGGCCGGTGAATTCCGGGCTGTGGGTGCGGTCCATGCCTTCGTTACGGAAGTTCTTGGAGAATTCGAAAACCTTTTCCATGCCGCCCACGATGCAGCGCTTGAGGTAGAGTTCCGGAGCCACCCGCAGGTAGAGCGTCATGTCGCAGGCGTTGTGGTGCGTGGTGAACGGACGGGCGTTCGCGCCGCCGTAAATCGGCTGGAGCGTCGGAGTTTCGACTTCGATGAATCCCTTTTCGATGAGGTATTCGCGGATAGCCTGCAGAATTTTGAAACGCTTGATGAAGACTTCCTTCACATCGTCGTTCAAGGCCATGTCGATGTAACGCTGACGGTAGCGGGTATCCACGTCGGCAAATTCGTTGAACACCACCTTGTTGCCGTTCTCGTCCACCTTTTCCTTGGCCACCGGAAGCGGGCGCACAGCCTTACTGAGCATGGTCACCTTCTTCACGTGCACGGAGTATTCGCCCGTCTGGGTTTCGAACATGAAGCCATTCACGCCGATAAAGTCACCCAAGTCGGTCATCTTGACGATTTCGTAGTTCTCCTCGCCCACTTCGTCGCGGGCGACCACCACCTGCAAGCGGCCATAGCGATCCTTCAGGTGCATAAAGCACATCTTTCCCTTACGGTTAAAGCGAACCACGCGGCCAGCAAAAGCAACTTCTTCACCAGACGCCATCAGGGCAGCCTTGTTTTCTTTCAAAACCTTGGAATCGTGCGTACGGTTAAACTTGTGCGGATAAGCCTCCACACCCATTTCCTTGAACTTCGCAAGCTTCGCGAGGCGAGCCTGCACCTGGTCATTCATGTCTTGCATTGCCATAATAGGATCCTTTAAATTTTTACGGCGAAAATTTAGAAATTTCATCTCTACGTCATGCCCGATCCAGTCGGGCATCTCCCTTTTATTAGGGTATAAACCCTTCAAAAATAGAAGATTCCCGCTTTCGCGGGAATGACAATATAAATCGCGGAAACAACAGTTTAAGGGAAAATTAAATCTTGAAACAGTAGGCTTCGTGGGTGCCGACCTTGACGCAAGGCGGGACTTCAGCCGTTAGGCAAGGCCTGTCGCACAATTCGCAGCGGTCCGCAAAGCGGCAACCCTGTACAAAAACCCTGGCATGGGGCACCTGGCCCGGAATAGAGCGCAGGGTTCCAAGATCTTCGTGGCTTTCGGGAATGGCCGAGAGGAGCCCTCGGGTATAGGGGTGCATAGGCGAAGAGATAACCTCGTTAGTGGCCCCTATCTCAACAACACGGCCGGCATACATCACAGCCATGCGTTCTGCATACTGAGAAACAATTCCCATGTTGTGGGTAATCAGGAGTACCGCCGTCCCCGTAGTTTTGGCCAAGTCCTTCAGCACCGCAAGAACCTGTGCCTGGACAGTCACATCCAGGGCCGTAGTAGGCTCGTCGGCGATAATCAGCTTGGGTTTCGGGAGCAGCGCCATCACAATGCAGATACGCTGGAGCATGCCGCCCGAAAGCTCGTGAGGGTACGAATCCAGCACGCGGTCAATGTCCTTGAAGCCCGCCAGAGCAAGCATGTTCCGGATTTCGGACATGGGATCGGCGCACTTCCTTTCGCAGAACTTGAACACTTCCAGGAGCTGTTTCTTGATAGTCAGTACCGGATTCAAGGCCTGCATGGGCTCCTGAAAAATACAGGATATTTCGGAACCGCGAACCCGCTGCATCTCCTTCAGGGAAATTTTAGTCAGGTCAACCGTTTCACCGCCATCACGACGCAACAGCACAGAGCCTCCGACCACCTTCGCCGAAGGCGTGGGCAAGAGCCGCAAAATGGCCATGGCGGTAACGCTCTTGCCGCAACCGGACTCCCCCACCAAAGCAAAAAATTCACCGTCGTCAATATAAAAGCTGATCCGGTCTGTCACCTGGACGGGTGTTGCCGCCGGTTCACCATTTTTGTGATGACCGAATGCGACGGACAGGTCGTTTATATCAAGCAGGTGTGACATGGTCAGTGGTTAGTGGTTGGTGGTTAGTGGTTGGTGGTTAGTGGTTAGTGCGAAGCATGAGATATGGATTGTGGAATGTGAAATCTTCCTTTTGGAAGAGACTTTCTTAATCTCACATTTCTCATTACACACTATTCATACCGGTCTCCCGACTTCGGATCCATAGCATCCCGGACGCCCTCTCCCACAAAGGTGGTGAGCAACAGCGTAATGAAAAGTGCAGCGACGGTGCTTACAGATATCCACGGCGCATAAAGATTGTTCAACCCCTGGCTCATGAGTTCTCCCCAGCTGGGCGTAGGCGGTTGCAGCCCAAAGCCCAAAAAATCAAGGGATGTCAGGCTTCCGATACCGCCAATCAAGGTAAAGGGGAATAACGTCACCACAGGGGTCAACGCGTTTGGCAAGATTTCCTTGAAAAAGATATGCCTGTGCCCAAGGCCCAGGACCTTTGCCGACTGCACATAGGTCATGTTGCGGAGCTTCAGAAATTCGCCGCGCATGTAATAGCTTAATGAAATCCAGTTGAAAGCCGCCATAATCACAATCAACAACCAGAAACTTCGGCCATAAATGCTCCCGATCAAAATCACGATGTAGAGCATGGGGAGCGACGACCAGATTTCGATCATGCGCTGCATTCCAGTATCCCAGAACTTGCCCAGATACCCCTGGATACCGCCAATGACAATGCCGAGGAAAGTCCCAAGAATAGTGAGAAACAGGCTGAACGAAATACAAATGCGGAACCCGTGAATCAGGCGGGCAAGCACATCGCGACCGTTACTGTCGGTACCAAGCCAATGGCGGGAACTGGGGGCAAATGGCGGAGCGCCTTCTTCAGTCAAGTCCGCCTTCAAAGGATCATGGGCAATGGGTGGCATCAAAGCCCACATCTCGGGACAGCCCCCTGCCTTCGTGTAGCCTTCCGCCGCTTCTTCTTCGCATTCACGAACGTCGGCAAAAAGCTTGCCGTAATCCGCTTCGGTCTGGTAGTCACCGCCAAATTCCTGTTCGCTGTAACGCACGAAGGCCGGAAAATAGCTCTTGCCGTTATACTTCAGGTACAGCGGTTCGTCGTTTACCGTCCAGGGGCTTGTCAGTGAAAGGAGGTAGGCCACCACCAGCACCACCAGCGACACGAAGGCCCGCTTGTTCCTGTAAAAGCGGAGCAGGCGGTTCTTGGTCTCTGTGGTAATACGGATGTGCATAACGAGGGATAATATAATTTTTATTGCAGGAAGAAAAGGAGATGCCCGCACAAGGCGGGCATGACAATCGGGGGTTGGCAGTCAAGACGGTTTAAGACTGGCTGCTCAAACTTGTCCGCCGAATTCGAATCCGGCGTCTTCAATAGCCTTTTTCAGGGCTGATTCGTCCACATCGTGCTCGTCGTGCCATTCCACACGGAGTTCCTTGCGGGCCACGTCGGCGACAGCGGATTCCACACCGTCCAACAACCGGACCGCCTTCTCCACACAGGCCTTGCAGTGGCTACAGGTCATGCCGTTTACACGATAAAAACATACGACGCGTTCCTCGTGATCATGAGAATGTTCGTGTTCGCAATCGCAGTGGTCATGCTCATCGCAACCGCACTCATGCTCGTGCCCGCATTCGCAACAACCGCCATGGCAACCACAACCCTTGTGGGCAAACTTCGCATAAATCATGAGCGCCGCCAAGAGCAACGCGCAAGCGTAATCAAACAGGCCCAGCGCCCCATGCCCGTGGCATTCTGCAGAACCGTGAGGGAGCATGGCAGAAAGGAAGGTATCCATAAAAAACGTATCTACGACAAAGCCAAAGAACATGGCCCCGAAGGCGATGGACCCCAGATAGGCGGCAAGGGTCCGCTTGCCAAAGGCCTTACCCACCACCAGCATACTGGCTATACTCGTGGCAGGTCCCGCCATCAATAGCACCAGGGCTGCTCCCGGCGTAATACCTTTTTCAACCAGGGCCAAGGCCAGAGGGATAGAACCCGTGGCGCAAGTGTACATGGGCATGGCAAGTACCAGCACCACCAGCATGCAAAGCAGCGGGTATTCGTGCAGGAACAAGAAGAAATCATCAGGAACGAACGCAGCGATCAACGCCCCCAGCAACAAACCTATAACAAGCCACTTGCTCACGTCCCCCACCATGTTCACAAAGCCGTATTCAAAAGTCCCTTTGACCTTTTGCGCAAAAGACGCCTTTTCATGACGGTCAGGGTCTTCATGCCCGCAAGAGCAACGGCCCTCTTCACAGTCGCAATGCTCATGACCGTGGTGTTCATGCTCATGAGATTCTCCGAAGACCGCAACACCTGTTTCCGGCTCGTTTTTGGTCACCAAATTCGTGAACACACCGCCAAGCATAGCCGTCACAAAGGCAGCAATGGGGCGAAGCACCGCAAAAGGTCCGCCTAAAAGCGAATAGGTCGCCAAAATGGAGTCAACACCCGTAGCCGGAGTCGAAATCAAGAAACTAACGCTGGCCCCCTTGCTGGCCCCTTCCCGCCGGAGTGCAATGGAGGTGGGAATCACGCCGCAACTGCATATAGGGAGCGGCACACCGAACAGGGCCGACCAAAGCACCGACTTGAAATTCGGCTTGGAAATTTTCGGCACGTACAGGTGGTTTGGCACCCACACATGGAGGATTCCCGCCAGCAGAAAGCCCAGCAGCAAAAACGGGGCCATCTCTGAAAAAAGCGTTACAAATTGCCAAAAGAACTTCTCAACTATTTCGGCAAAGTCAGGCATTTTACACTCCCTTCTTGTGCATAATGTGTGCAAGGCCCGTATTGAAAATCAGGCCGATATGTTCGTCGTCCAGGGCGTAGAAAACGGTGCGCCCTACCCTACGGGGTTTCACAAGACCTGCCGTTCTCAAGATCCGGAGCTGGTGGCTTACCGCCGACTGCCCCAGTTGCAGTTTTTCCGCAATCTCGTTTACCGAAATCTCCCCCGAAAGAAGAATCTCGATAATGCGGATACGGGTGGTATCCCCAAAAAACTTGAAGAATTCGGACAGCTCAAAAAGTGTGTCCAATGAAAGCGGCCCGTCATTATATGAACAATCATTCATATTTTCATATATAGAAATATTCATCTGTTTTGGCAAGGCACCCACCCGCTTTGTGATTTCCGTCACGTTCTCAACAGCCTTTATGGACAATTTATCCATGCAAATTGGCGTTTTTTTCCATTTTAGGGCAATTTATAAAGGTATTTTTGGATAAAATGATTGAGTTTTCTGACACACAGGACTACCGCGACTTCCTGAAGGAGTATTACGACCGCAGGAAGGCGGAGATGCCTTTGTATAGTTACCGCATGATGGGCGACAAGCTGGGATTGGATTCCAGCTACCTTTATCGCGTGCTCCAGAAAAAACAGCACCTCCCCGCCCATGCCCTCCCCGCCGCCAAGGACATTCTCGCCCTTTCTGGCAGGCAGGCGGAGTATTTTGAGTTACTTTATTCTGCAGCAGTCACCAAGGACAAGAACAAGCGGGAAGAGCTGATGGCCAAGGCCCTCTCTCTCCGTGACGTACACCTCCACAGCCTGCAACAGGCCGAATTGAAACTTTTGGAAAACTGGTGGATTCCTGCCGTGCGCGCCTACCTGGAACTGAACGGCGGTACGGTAAACCTGAAGCAAATCGCCAAAGATATTTGCCCGCCTATTACCGAGGAACAGGCCAAAGAGGCCATCGACACCCTGCTGGAGGTTGGACTTGTCAAGAAAATGGCCTCGGGCAAGCTGGCCCTGACCGACGCCCACCTGACTGTCGGCGGCCCAGAAAAGAAAATCGCCGTCCGCAAGTTCCAGCGTCAGATTCTAGGACTTGCCGCAGATTCTCTGGAAAACACCCCCGTTGAAGAACGGAATATTTCCACCCTGACCCTTTCCGTAGATCAGGCCTGCTTCGACGACTTGGGGGACATGCTCAAGGAATTCCGCCGTCTTGTTCAAAAAAGGGTGGATGGAGCCAAAAATCCCGACAGGGTAATGCAACTTTCTATGGCATTTTTCCCTGTAGCCCACAAAAACAAATAAAATAAGGTATATTAGGGGTTACAGGACGAAGATGATTTGGGTAAAATACATAGGATTTTCTGCACTGGCAATGCTAGTCGCTTGTTCCAACAATAACGACGTTGCTGGCTCTTCTCTTGAGACTGAAAACTCCATAGCCTTCCATGTAAAATTGGCCAATGGGGAGAACGCCTCCAAGGCGTACGTCATCATCCATGATTCAAAGTACTTCGCAGACGATGCTGATCTGAATTCTACCCAGCATCCTCAAACCGACGAAAACGGAATTTTGGAATTGGATTCCCTGCCCAGAGGCAATTACATCGTAGAAGTTCGCGGTCTCCAAGATGAGCAGGAACAAAAGGGAGCTACCACTTTCGAAATCACTCAAGTCGATAATGACTCCGGCAAGGTAGTGACTGTACAAACAGGCATTCCCGCATCTTTTGAAGGCAAGGCCTACACGGACAAATACCCCGCCTGGGTCATGATTCGCGGTCTGGAATACAAGGTTCCCGTAGACTCCCAGGGCAATTTTTCCTTCGAGTCACTCCCCGAAGGCATGTTCGAATTCGTGCTAGTCCACTCGCAAACCAACAGTGCGGGGGCCACCGTTTCCCAGATTCTTACAGAGGAAGAATTTTGCGTAGGCTGCGGTGGTTCTGGATCTGTAACCTTGGTCGACAAAACGGCTCCGCCCAAAGATACCGTTTCTAAAGACACCGTAGCCGCGGATACCGCCGACACGGACACAATTCCTACGGACACGCTTATACACTTTATGTTCGATGATTTTGAAAACGCCCTTGAGAATGGAGAAATCAAGGAGTGGTACACCGCTTTCTCAAAATACGCTAGCGGAAGCCTCGAAATCACCGATACCTTAAGCGACCGCAAAGGCTATGTGGCCCATTTCATGTGTCAAAACGACTCCCTATACAACTGGACCCTGATGGGACGTTACCTGGGTGGTGCCGTCGATATGAGCGAACTTGATTCCATTGTGTTCTGGGCCAAGGGAACTGTCGAAAACTACGTTTCCTTCTCCTTTGACATTATTGAATCCGATACCACCGCCGATATCCAGAGTGGTAAATCTTGGATGCATATTCCCCTTACCGAGGAATGGACTCGCTACACGGTAACCCCGTCGAACCTTCTTTCCGTAGACAGCAACAATACCGGCGGAAATATCGGCTGGGATGCAGTCAAGGACAAGGTTACCAACCTCTCCATCTTTGGCGGAAAGGGCGGTGAATTCTGGGTTGACGACATTGAGGTTTTCGGCCTAGAAAGCTTCACGCCGAAGGCTTCGTCCGTTAAAAATTAGATACACTATTATTGATAATTTGTCCACGGGAAATGTCGCTTCTGGCGGCATTTTTTGCTTTTAAGAGCCTAGATTTAGTGTTGGGAAAAAAGATTTTCAAGGAGACACCATGGGTGTAAAAAATCTCGCCAACACATCGATTTCTACGCTGTTCACTATCGCCGGGCTAACTTCATTTGCCTTGGCGGACAACCCCATTTCCAGTTACCATTACCTGGCAGACCCTGCCGCTACTGCCGACGATGAATATTTCTATATCATCACCGATTCCGACGACCCAGCTCCATATAACGCAACAAGCTACTCCATTAAAGCTCTCTACGCCTTTCGCAGTAAAGATATGAAGAATTGGACCGACTTCGGCATTATTTATGATGCCAGGGAAGTCGAAGGAATCGGAAATATCTGGGCCTCTGGAATTGCGGTTCATGATGGTACTCTTTATATCGTTTTCCCTGATGGCGGTGGCGGCGGCGTTGGCTACATCAAGGCTCCGTCTATTGAAGGTCCGTGGACCAATGCTGTGGGTAGAGGCAGCGATAAGCTGGTTGGCGGCAGAAACGGCCTTATCGGCTGTGATGGCGTTGCCTGGTGCTTTGACCCGGGTATCTTTATCGATGACGACGGCACGACTTACGTGACATGGGGCGGTGGCGAAAACGACAACCGTCCTAATACGGATAACTTCGACATCGTCAAGCTGAACGACGCAAAGGATGCCCCGGTAGGCAACGGTGCTCATGTGAAGGTAAACGGCTTGCAAACTCGTAAGATGCTTGAAGCTTCTTATATTCACAAACACAAAGGAACCTACTATTTTTCGTACAGCACTGGCTGGCAGCAGGGAGCTCCGACGATTGACTATGGCATGTCCGACAACGTGATGGGCCCGTATACTTGGAAAGGAACTATCCTTGGCGACCCGAGCATAAATGGTCACAGTGTCAACGGCAACAATAACCACCATGGCATTGCCGAATTCAAGGGACATTCTTATGTAGTGTACCATGACCGGCGTATTGCCAAGGGACACAACGGACTGGAAATTATCCCAGCCGATGATGGCCAATCGAAGCCGAATGAAGGATACCACCGCAGCGTTTCCGTGGATGAAATGTTCTACAACAGCAACGGTACGATTCAAACTGTTAAGGTGACCGACGAAGGCCCTCAACAGATTGAGAATTTTGACCCCTACGATTGGTATCCGGCTCTCACCAGTTCCAAGCAGAAAGGAATTCGCAGCCGTTCTAACTTCGTTCTAGGCAAGGCCGCCGAGACATTCCTGCTTCCGCTTTCTACCAAGGAATCCTGGATTCGCGTGTCTGGCGTAGATTTCGGCACTGCAGCCACAGGCTTCACGGTAGAGGCGGCAAGCATTGCCGATGGCAACAAGATTGAAATCCATACAGGTTCTGCTACAGGAACTCTGGCTGGCACCTGCACGCTCCAGAAAACCGCAAACAAGAATACATTTGTTGAAAATTCTTGCGAAGTATCCGGACTTAAAGGCATCGTAGAACAACTCTTCTTGGTGTTCAAGGGCAATCAGGATTCTACCATGGCCATCAAGGCCTGGGGCTTTGAAGGTAGCGGCACCACACCGCCCGAACCACAAAAACCATTCAAGGGAACGGCCTGGGAAATTCCTGGCAAAATTGAAATGGAAGATTTTGACATTCCCGGAACGGGGCGTGGCGCTGGGCTGGATTCATACTCTGACAACGATTCCGAAGATCATGGAGCCGAAAGCAACGATGGCGTAAGTTACCGCGAAGGTACCGGCGTAGATATCTACAAAAAGGCGACCGGATACATTGTCGGTTACAACCAAGCCGGAGAATGGCTGGAATATACCGTAAACATTAAAGAGGCTGGTGATTACACCATGTTTGCTGCAGTGGCATCGGCCAACAACACATCTAGTTTCAAATTATCCATCGACGGCAACGACATTACCGAAGAAATTGCAGTTCCGCAAGCAACTTCTGGAGAAGAAAACTACGACGATTACAATAAGGTTTCCACAAACGTGACTCTTCCGGCGGGCGAACACATCCTTCGCTTTACCGTAACCGGAGACTGGATGGACATTGACTATATCAACTTCGAATCCGGCAAGGACGCCGAAGACTCGAAGCCTATCGGCTATGTTGACGCCTTGCACAGCACTGGAAAAATGAACTATTCGCAGGCAACCCATTTCGATGTATTCAGCATAAACGGTAAGAAAGTTGCGTCATTTACAGCCCACAGTTTTGCGGAAGCAACAAAACTTTGGCAAGACGGTCTTGTAAAGGGTTCCGAAAACAGTATCGGCATTTGCCTCATCCGTAACCGTAGTAACGGCATGGTTGCAAAAGTCCGCGCAAAGCGCTAAAAATTTGGGATGGGAAATATGAGGATCAAAAAAACAATCAAGGGTGCGGCCATAGCGTTAGGGGTCCTGGGTGTTGCAGGAATCGTCTCGGCCTCTACCGTCAACGTGGACCTAGATGAAGAACACCAGGTTATCCGCGGGTTTGGCGGCATGGTGCACAACACTTGGCAAGGCGGTCAAGGTCTTTCTGAAGCCGACGCGAAACTGGCTTTTGGTACGGGCGATGGACAAATTGGTCTAAATACGCTCCGCATTCCTGTAAATCAAAACTCCAATGATTTTAATAAAGAAGTACAGGCGGCTAAATACGCAAAGGCTGTTGCCGGTAAAGACTTTATCCTTTTTGCTACTCCATGGACATCGCCCTATGCAACTGGTGGTGGTGCCCATGTCAGTTCCGCTAATTACCAGAAATATACGGATCACTTAAATAGCTTTGCCGAATACATGAAAAACCAGGGTGTCCCCCTATATGCCATCAGTTTTCAAAACGAACCGGACTACTGCCATAACTGGGCATGTATGACCGCCGATGAAATTTATAATTATACCAAGGGCTACGCCGACCAACTACGTAAACACGGAACCAAAGTCATTTCAGCAGAATCCTTTGCTTACCAAAAAAATCAATACGACAAAGTACTACAAGACGGCACAGCACTCAAGAACTGGGACATACTTGGCGCCCATTTTTACGCCAGCAGTGCAAAGGCTAAAGATAATTTCTTTCAATATGACTTGGCTGACCAGAAAAAAGTAGAACGCTGGATGACGGAACACTACACCGAAAGCCAGGGCAGCGGCAACGACTGGCGCGAAATGCGATGGACCGGAGATCAGGCAAACCCCAATGTGTATGATACCGTTCGCGCCATGGATGTTGGCTATGAAATCCATCGCGGTTTGGCTATCGGTAATTTTAGTCAATACACGTGGTGGTATATCAAGCGCTGCTATGGTTTGATTATGGCAGCGAATACCAATACGTCTTCTCCTCATCCGGTTTCAATTCCGCAGGGTGAAATCAACAAGGTTTCCAAACGCGGCTACGTTCTTTCTCAATACGCCCGCTTTGTGCGCCCCGGGGCTATCCGCGTGGGGGCAACCATCAACCCGGAACCGGAAGTGTACGCAAGTGCTTACAAGAGTGCCGGTGGAGACAGCGTGATTGTGGTATTGGTCAATAGAGACTACGGTCACAACAAAACAGTAACAGTCAATGTTCCTGGAGCAAACATTGAAACCTTCCACATGTACACCACTAGCGAAGCCAAAAACGCTCAATACGAGGGAGAGGTCGAAGTAAAGAATGGTTCTGTAACCATCACCATGGATGCAGGCAATACGAGCAACAAGGATTGCATTGTCACACTCGTTGGTGTGGGACCGCAAATTAAAGTCCCTAGGGAACCTTTCGGTGGGACCGCCGTTGAATTGCCTGCAAAAATTGAAGTTGAAAACTTTGACGTACCGGGTGTAGGTTCTGGAAACAAGACCTACTACGACACCGAATCCGAAAAAAAGGGCGACGCCGACTACCGTAACGATTTAGGCGTAGACATTGTAATGGGAGGCTCCGGCATGGCCATCGGATACACCAACGAAGGTGAATGGCTTGAATATACCGTTAACGTGGCCACCGCAGGCAAGTATAAGCTCACTCTCAATGCCGCCTCGGGATCAACAACTTCTAGCGTCCAGTTCCTCGCTGACGGCAACGCCATTACCGACGTTATTGCAATTCCCCAGACAGCCGAAAATGACTGGAGCGTATACCAGGAGATCGAAGGAGGTGATGTGGAACTCGAAGCGGGAACCCATATCATCCGTCTCGCCATCACGGGAAGCTACGTAAATCTGGACTGGTTCATGCTGCAGGCCTATGACGCCGAAGGGTCTGTTGTCAAGGAAGTCATGGCCATTGCCGGTAAAGACTTGCATCTTGATACACGTTCAAGTGCCACCTACGATGTCTTTGACCTGAGAGGTAAAAAAATGGCAACCATTACTGCCAGAAACATGACTGAAGCAATCCAATTATGGAAAAACGGCTCAATCATGGGCAACAAGAAGTCAACAGGAATCAACCTAATCCGAAACAGAGCAAACGGAAGGGTTGCAAAAATTCACACAAATTACTAAACTAAAAATGGGGATGATGATAGGGGTATCATCAAAAGGGAGTGTCAAATGCACAACAAGATCATCAATGCCCTAGCCTTAACCGGTATTTTCGCGCTGGTAGGCTGTTCAGACAATTCTTCAGACCCGACAGATCTGCTCGGAAACCTGGATAACCCAGAAATTTCTTCTAACTCTGAAGGAGAAGAACTTCCGCCCGCCGGAGAGCCCGACATCTCCAGTTCGGAGACCTCTACCCTACCCGGCGAAAGTTCTCCTTCCGAAGAAAATACACAGCCAGATGGTTTCTCTTCGGCTACAGGCGAAACTACCGAACCGGATAATACCACATCTTCGGACAGCGGTTCACAGCAAACAACTTCGTCTGAATCCGCCCAGGAGCAGACTTATGCTTTTGGGTGGGCCAAAGGCAACGATCCCGTGCCAACAAAGGGCTGCGGGAAAGACCTGCAATTGCCGAAATCAGGTGATTTCCAATTCTCCTGGAATTTCAAGGGAAAAAATGAATCCCGGAAAATCTATATCGACATTCCTGACAATTACGACAAGAACAAACCCTATCGTCTTGTTTTCGGGATGCAGTGCATGAACGGTTCAGGTTCAAATGTCGCAAAAAACGAGAAATACTACGGACTTATGCCCCTTGACAACGGTAAAACGACTATTTTCGTAGCTCCGGACGGTCAGTGCTTTAGCAACAATTGCCCGCCTTGGGGAGAAACCGATTATACCATGTTCGATGAACTGCTGGCCAAGCTTCAAAACGAACTTTGCATAGACTCATCGAGAGTATTCTCTACCGGTTTCAGCTATGGCTCCATGTTCACCAACGGACTTTCCAGAAACCACCAGCATGTCCTCCGTGGCGTTGCCGTCTATGAAACGGCAGATATCAATATCTGGTTGCCTGAAGTAGAAAACAAGCCCATCGCCTGGATGGGCGTACACGGCATGAACGATGGACTTTGCAAGCCCGAAATGGGTAAATCCGCTCGCAATACAGCCCTTAAAAACGCAAGCGCCGAAGGAAAAGACGCCACTTTAGAACAACCTGAAGAATCTTATAGTTCACAGCACAAATGCTACGACTATAAAGACGTAGACGAACGTTTCCCGGTCCGTTGGTGCACTGATGACGCAGGACATATCTGGGATCATAAGGATCCCGGTCAATGGAATTCCTGGGTTCCTGCAGCCACATGGGATTTTATTACACAATTCTAAAAACGGGCAATATAAATGAATATACGATTTGCTAGTCTCATTTTGGCATTGCCCCTGTTATTGCATGCCGCACCAGACCCCAACTTCCACATCTACATTGCCTACGGGCAGAGCAACATGGAAGGCAATGCCATGGATTATACCGATAAAGATAAGGCGGAGCATCCTCGCGTAAAGATGTTCGCTACGACATCTTGCACTAACCCCAATCGTCCCACTATCGGCGAAATGTACCCGGCCGTTCCCCCAATGTTCAAGTGTGCCGGCGGAGTTTCAGGGCTTTCCGTTGCCGACTGGTTTGGCCGTGATATGGCTGATTCAATGCCCGATGTAACGATTGGCATTATTCCGGTGGCACAAGCTGGCACTAGTATCCGTTTGTTTGATCCGGACGATTATAAGAACTACCTTAGCTCTTCCGAACCCTGGTTGCAAAACGGAGCAAAATCCTACGGTGGCGACGGAAATGCCATGGGCCGAATCATCGAAGTGGCCAAGAAAGCACAGGAAAAAGGCGTCATTAAGGGAATCATTTTCCACCAGGGTGAAACAGATGGTGGCATGGACGAATCTTCCGCCGAATGGGAAAAAAAAGTCAAAAAAACATATGAGTATATCCTTAGCCAACTCGGTTTAAAAGCAGAAGAAACACCTTTTGTCGCCGGAGAGATGGTGGATCAAGGTTCCTGCTACGGGTTCGTCAAACGCGTTCATAATCTTTCCAACTACATCACAAACTTTGGCGTGGCAAGTTCCAAGGGCTACGGTTCCAAGGGCGATGGGCTCCACTTCACCGTAGAAGGTTACCGCGGGATGGGCGAACGCTATGCCCAGGCAATGCTCAATCTGATTGACCGTGGACCCGTTGTGATTACCCCCCGCGCCCCCTACGGTGAAACAGCCGCCAACATTCCAGGAAAAATCGAGGCCGAAAACTTCGACAAGCCCGGCACCGGATTAGCCAACAAGTCCTACAACGACAACGATTCCGAAAACCGGGGAAAAAGCACCTATCGTGCAGACGATGCTTCTTCTGCCGACCTTTACGACAAGGCAACCGGAGTCATTCTTGGCTACAACCAGGATGGTGAATGGTTTGAATATTCCGTAAACATCAAGGAAGCCGGTGATTACACCATGTTCGCTTCGGTGGCGACAGACAATTCGACCTCCGGTTTTTCGCTCTCCATAGACGGGGGAACCATTGCAGAAATCCCAACAAGCGGGACCAGTTTTGATTCCTATAACCTTGTTCAGACAAACGTAACACTCCCGGAGGGCGAACATATCCTCCGCATGACAGTGACCGGTTCTTGGTTCGACATAGACTACTTCACCTTCGTCAAAGGCAAGGATGCAACGGACCCTGAAGCCTACAAAACACAAGAACCCGAATCATTTACCGCACTGAAACTAGTAAACAATGCAGAAACTACATTCTTCCTCTTTGACTTGCAAGGGAAACAGGTAGCTCGGTTCAATGCCCACGGCATGGACTCAGCAATCCGCATAGTTCAAGAAGGTATGGGAAACCTCCGCCAGGGAGTTTACCTGCTGCGCCACAAAGAGCCCGCTGCGATTCAACAAAAGATCGTATACAAAAAATAACACAAAACCCGTAACTAGACAAAATCATCCCCACATGATGTACAAAGAAGGAGACGTCATGCGGGGTATCGCCCTTGACAATTTGTCAAGGGCATTTTTGCTTTTTGGGGTCAAAACACCCTCTTTGGAGGGTATTTTTATGCTGGACAATTTATCAGGGCAGGGTGTACCCCGGTCTGGGAGAAAAAAAATGGGATGGTTTAAAGTTTTGGGCATAGCCCTTGCCAGTTCATGTGCGGTGTATGCAGTTACCGTTTCTAACCCCATAATATGGGCAGACAACCCGGATCCCGCCATTGTGCGCGTTGACGATGCCTATTACATGGTATCGACCACCATGTACTATGCGCCTGGTGTTCCTGTAATGAAATCTACCGACTTAGCGCAGTGGCGCACGGTAGGCTATGCCTACCAGACCCTCATCAATAATGACGAACAAAATCTCAACAACGGGAAAAGCGCCTATGCCAAGGGTTCTTGGGCATCCAGCATCCGTTACCACAAGGGTTACTTCTACGTTTTGACACCCTCTTACACTTCCGGAAAAACACATATCTACAAAACCGCCGATGTAGAAAACGGCCCCTGGTCCGAGGTGCAACTTCCGTATATGTACCATGACCCCTCCTTATTTTTTGACGACGACGGAACCGCATGGGTCATTTACGGAAGCGGCAACGAAATTAAATATGTGGAACTCAATGGCGATGCATCGGGCTTAAAACAGAATGGACGAAGCGGCATTCTTGGAGGAGTAAATATTGACCAGGTAACTGGTTCCAGCAACTATTACGTGAAGCAGGAGGGTTCCCACATGGAAAAAATAGACGGGAAATACTACCTGTTTACCATTTCCTGGCCCGCAAACAGGGGACGCAGTTCTATCGTTTACCGTTCAAACAGCCTGCTTACTGGTTATGAGGGTAGATTTTTCTTGTCCGACAACGGCGTGGCACAAGGTAGCATCTTTGACACACCCGATGGCAAATGGTACACCTTGCTGTTCCGCGATTCCGGCCCCGTAGGACGTATTCCCCACCTAGTTCCCACAGTCTGGAAGGATGGCTGGCCGGAACCGGCTAGCGGGATCAACAAAGCTCCTGCAACCCTGGAATTGCCAGAATCCCCGTTGCCTGGCTACGGCATGGTCACCTCTGACGACTTTGATAGCGAAGATTTGCCTCTGGAGTGGCAGTGGAACCACAATCCTGACAACAAAAACTGGAGCCTCACTGCAAATCCCGGACACCTCCGCATTACCACAGGCCGTACCGATGCAAGTGTTTTAAAAGCAAAGAACACCCTGACCCAGCGCACTTTTGGACCCAAGTGCTCCGGCCGTATTTCTTTGGACGGAAGCGGAATGAAGGATGGTGACATTGCCGGCCTTACGACCATCCAGGAGAACAGAGGTTTTGTGGGACTCGCTAAAGACGGTAGCAACTACAAGGTGGTGATGTACCAGGGCGACAAGAATGGTGACGTACAGAAAGCTAGCGAACCGATTTCTGGTTCCAAGGTTTTCCTACGCATGGATTTTAACCTACCTCTAGACAAAGGAACCGCTTCATTCTACTACAGCACCGATGGCTCTGCCTGGACAAAGATCGGTTCCGATGTTTCCCTCAATTTCAGCCTTGACTACTTCACTGGCAACCGTTTTGGCCTGTTCAACTATGCCACCAAAACGGCAGGAGGCTACGCCGACTTTGACTGGTTCAAGATAGGCACGGACTACATGGACGAAATCTACCTAGACAACACTCAAGAAGTAGTCCCCCCTACCCCCTACGGCGGCAAGGCTCTTACACTTCCCGGGCGAATCGAGGCCGAAAACTTTGACGAAGGCAAACCCTACAAGGCCTATAGCGACAACGACGGCGAAAACAAAGGCAAGGCCTACCGCGAAACCGGCGTAGACATTGTGGGATTTGGCTGCTCCGACGAGGCGAACACAACGAATTGCAAGGGATATGCCCTCGGTTACACAGCCGAAAGCGAATGGTTGCGCTACACCGTCAATTTCGAAGAAGCCGGGGAATACGACGTGCGGGTAAATATGGCAACCCCCTCCGAAAAAGCAGGAGTCAAGCTCTATATAGACGGCAAGGCCGTTACCGACGAAATTATTGCCAAACAAAACAGTGAAAATGACTGGAGTACCTATTCGGTGGTATCCGCAAAGACCTCTGAAATCGCTGCCGGCGAACACACCCTCAAACTGGAAATCGTGGGCAACAACGTGAATGTGGACTGGATTGAAATCTGCAAGGGCGAATGTAAAACCTCAAGCATCGCACAGAGGCCCCGACTTGATGTGCACAGCGAGCAAAACTACCGCGTGTATAGCCTGAACGGGAGATTTATGGGCAGTGTAAGTGCCGCAAGCATCCGCGAGGCGCAAACGAATGTCCAGACGATGGTTCCACACAAGGGAGTGTATTTCATTAAATCCCAAACCGTCATGCACCGGGTGATAGTCAAATAAAGGGAGAATAAAAAATGTTGCAAATCGTCGGAAAAATTTCGGTAGCGACAACCCTCGTCTTCTTTGGCCTTGCCGCTCCGACCATGGCCCAATCCTATAACAATCTGGCGCTTACGCCCCCCATGGGGTGGAACAGCTGGAATGTTTTCCACGAAAACATCAACGAAAAGCAGATTCAGCAAATCGCCGACGCCATGGTCTCTTCCGGTTTGAAAGATGCGGGCTACATTTACCTGAACCTTGACGACAACTGGATGGCTAAGCACCGCGATGCAAACGGCAAACTCACCCACGACCCCGACCGTTTTTCTAGCGGCATGAAGGCCCTGGGCGACTACATTCACAGCAAGGGGCTCAAGTTTGGCATTTACGGTGACCGCGGAACCAGAACCTGCCACCATTACAACAATTCCGATCAATTTCCCGGCTCCGAAAGCGGTTCTAACGGAAGGGAAGAACTGGACGCCAAAACCTTTGCCAGCTGGGGCGTAGATTACCTCAAGTACGACAACTGCGAATCCAATCCAAGCACCCAAGAAAAAGATTACACAGCCATGTCCAAGGCCCTCCTCAATTCTGGCCGTGACATCGTGTTCAGTATTTGCATGTGGGAATACAAGGAATGGATGCCTAAAATTGCCAACCTCTGGCGAACCACCTTTGATATTGGCCCCGCATGGATTTCTACTTCTTGGTACAGAGGGGTTTATCAAATTATCGATGACAACAACAAGTACTGGCAAAATGCAAAACCCGGCAACTGGAACGACCCGGACATGCTTGAAGTGGGTAACAACGGTCTTTCTTACGAAGAACAAAAGTCCCAGATGACCATGTGGTCTATTATGGCGGCCCCCATCATGATCAGTTCCGACGTCCGTAACATGAGCAACGAGGTCAAGGAACTATACCTGAACAAGGAGATGATCGCCATCAACCAGGATTCCCTGGGCGTTCAGGGCCACCGTATTTCTGACGTGGACGGCAAGCAGGTTTGGACCAAGCCCTTGCGCAGTGGTGATATTGCCGTGGCACTCCTCAACAACAATTCTTCTACCCAGACCGTCGAATGCACCTTTGCAGACCTTGGCGTAGAGGGTGAAGTGGAAGTTTACGACGCCTGGCAAAAAAAGAACCTAGGGGCACGTACATCCGTTTCCGCGGAACTCCCTGCTCACGGTTCCGCGTTGCTTCGCCTGATAATCAAACCGGTTCCCCGTAAACCGTTCAAGGGAAAAGCATTCGCCATTCCGGGCAAGATCGAGATGGAAGATTTCGACATTAACGGAGTGGGTCGGGGCAATACCACCTACAACGAAAACGATTCCGAGGACCATGGCGCCACCGAAGGAGGCTCAAGTTACCGCCCAGGTACCGGTGTGGACATTTACAAAAAGGCAACCGGTTACATTGTGGGTTACAACCAGGCTGGCGAATGGCTGGAATACTCCGTAAAGGTCGCCAAGACGGGGACATACACCATATCCGCCGCCGTAGCTTCGGCAAACAGCACCTCCAGTTTCAAACTTTCCATGGATGGCGAGGACATTACCGAAGAAATTGCCGTTCCGCAAGCCAGTTCCGGCGAAAACAACTTCGATGACTACAACGAAGTCGAAGCGACCGTGAACTTGACCGAGGGCGAACACGTACTCCGCTGGACAGTAACCGGCGACTGGATGGACATTGACTACATCAAGTTCTGCACCGAAGGGCAATGCGAAGCATCAAGCGCAATCCGTCAAGCGACACCTGCAGCGGTTCAGAACATTACCGCCCCTCGCCTACACAAAAAAGGAAACGCCCTTTTCGTCGAAAAGGGCGGCATGCATTTTGACTTGACGGGTCACAGGATTAAGTAAATTACTTAAGTTCGAACTGTTTCAAGAAGGGCCAGCCTATGGAGCCATTGCCCTGGTCGTGTCCGTTTCCTGTGCCATTGGCTCCATTCTTGTCGGTACAAAGCACAACCTTCGCGCCACCATTGCAGTTTGAATATTCCTGGCACCCGCTGGAATTTGTGGTCGGTTTATCGGTACAGCCGTCTTTTTCGGCCCAGAACTTAAAATTATTTTCAGCTCCCAAGAAATCCAGGCCATCCCTCATAAAGCTTTCGCCACCTGCATAAGGGCAAATATTATCTTGAGTACCGCGGAACATGATTACCGAAATTGGACGCACAATACTGCAGGAAACGCTATTGGTCCTGTTCAAATCCATTGCTGCAGGAGCCACCGCGGCAAAGACATCTGACATATTGCACGCCACATGATTACTCATGCCCCCGCCCATGGAGAAACCGGTCGCATAAATTTTCCTTGGATTGATGCAGGCAATTTCCTCGACTTTCTTAATCATTTCACGAGAAAATTTAACATCGTCATCTCTGGAGCAGCAGGGGCCCACATTCCAGCCAGCCCCCATGGGAGACACTCCATCGGTACCATCCGGGTACAGCGAAATTACCCCTTCTGGGTCCGTTTTTGACTTATAAGTCGAACCACCATAATCCGCCATTTGGCCTGCGCCTGACCCTCCGATGGGGTGATAATCCACAACCATGGGAACAGGCTTGGACCCGTTATAGGCACTGGGGACATGCATAATGAACGTGCGAGTTTTACCATCCACCACAACACTCATATTGTGATCACCCGGAGTTACGGTTTTACCGGCGCAGGTCGTAGGAACATCGGGAGGCGTAAAGGTACCGCTCTGGCTATTGCTTGTAGGATTGGTCCACCCTGCAGAACTAGAAGATTCAACGTCTGAAGAGGCCGGATTCATGATTATAGACACACCGGTCTCATTTTCCTGGGACATCTGGTAAATAACAGCCTCGTAGCCCTCTTTTCGGAAGGAGAAATTCGGCAAGGGAGCACCATCTTTAAACAAGGAGCCACTACCCGTCAGCATGTAGGAACTATTTGTGCCGTCAATGTTTATGCGTATAAACTTCACCCCGTGGGCGGACACCTTGGAAAAATCCAGGGACACATTTCCAAAGACATGCTGCAGGGAACGCTGATATACGACCTTGCCCAAAGCATCTATCGCAGACACCTTAAAAATACTTGCGTGTACATTTTCAATACTCAGCACCTGGTTCGCATAACGAACCTTCATGTCCAAATCCGCGACACCTGAAAGGGCTGCAGAGTTTTCATCAATGCTGAAGTGCCCCACATTGTCCGTCTTGGCACTTACACCGGCATGGTTAAAGGAGTTAATCATCACACCGGACAACGGTTCTCCCGTGCTGGACAGGACTGTTCCGGAAATGCTCCAGGCAAATGCCTGTGCGCAAAACAGCGAGGAAAATACAAAAAAACCGAAGGTTGTGCCAACGGCGCTTTTTCCACCAAACATAGACATAGAGGCTCCTTTTAATGTGTTTCCACACCCAGCCTCATTTTCCCTTGGCCTAAATATACATGCAATATGGCTTTTTATGACGTAAAAAAAAGTTAATTGCCCCAAACAAGCTTAAAACGGCATCGCACTTTGTAAACATTTTCAAACAAACGCATGGACAATTTATCCAAACCGGGCACCAAAAAAGTACTATCAGTTTCAAAAAAATTAGAGTATATTATTCTATGGATGCAGTAGATTGGGCGAATCAAAGGGGAATATTATGAATTTTTCCAAAAGGATTACGCTTCTTGCATTTATTGGGCTAACTTCCATTGCCAACGCAGGCCCCGGCCTTGCTGACGGTGCCGCCAAGTTCGTAGGTAACATCATCCAAAGCACTCAGGTGCGCAGTGATTTCACAACGCTATGGAACCAGGCGACTGCCGAAAACGGCTGTAAATGGGAATCCATTGAAGGCAGCCGTGGCAACTACAACTGGGGTGCTTGCGATGCTGCCTACAACTGGGCAAAGCAAAACGGAGGCTTCTTCAAGTTTCACGCCCTAGTATGGGGCGGCCAGTACCCGAGTTGGCTGAACGGTCTAAGCGCCGATGAGACCAAGAAGGCCATTACCAGTTGGTTTGATGCCGTTCAAAAGCATTACCCCGACCTGGAAATCATTGACGTGGTAAACGAAGCCATTAGAACCGGTAACGGCAGTTACCACTCCGGTTACGGAAGGGGCAACAACATTGTTCCTGCCCTGGGTGGCGACAACAATGACTACGCCTTTGTGACCACGGCCTTCAAAATGGCCCGTGAACGTTGGCCCAAGGCTATCCTAATCTACAACGACTACAACACCATCCAGTACGATGTGGACAAGGGCATCGATCTTATCAATACCATTAAAAAGAACGGGGCTCCCATTGACGCTTACGGTCTTCAGGCCCATGACCTGGTAACTCAGGGTGGTGGCTTTGGCGGAACAGGCGGCGGCGGCGACTGCATGGACTATACCCAGTTCAAAAACACCATGGAAAAGATCCATAGCCAGACCCAAATGCCCATATTCATCTCTGAATATGACATTCCGAACACTAATGACGACATTCAGGAACAGTGCTTCAAAGAACAAATTTCCTACTGGATGGAAGCGGACTATGTAGCGGGTATCACCCTTTGGGGCTACATCTATGGTCAAACCTGGCTTGATTGCGACGGCGCTGCAGCAGGTTGCTCTGGCATTATCAAGGACGGCAAGGACCGTAAGGCCATGACCTGGCTCAAGCAGTACCTGGCCTCCAACAAGGGTGTCAATTCCACCGGGCTTGCCACCGGCGTTACAACGCCTCCCGAACCCCAGAAGCCTTTCAGGGGTGCCGCCTTTGACATTCTTGCAGACAGGATTGAAGCCGAAGACTTTGACATTCCAGGCATAGGCCGCAACGAAGACGGCACTTCCAACGCCTCTTACGGTGATGCAGAATTCGAGAACAAAGGCGAAAGCACCTATCGCGAAGGCACTGGCGTAGACATCAAGGACAACATAGGCAGCAACCAACATGCTATCGGCTGGAACGCCACCGGCGACTGGCTGGAATATACCATCAACGTTCCCGAAGCTGGCGACTACACCCTGTATGCCGCAGTGTCTGGCGAAGGCGGCCAGTTGCAGTTCTCCTTGGACGGCGACGATATTGGCGACCTCCTTACCGTGTCCAAGTCCAATGCCGAACCTTCTGACGAAGAAGTGGACGAATCTATTTACGGTGATTTCTTCAAGGTAAAGACCAACGTGAACCTTCCTGCCGGTCAACATATCTTGCGCATGACCGTTGTCAAGGAGTGGTTTGACCTTGACTTCTTCAACTTTGTAAAGGGCAAGGATGCCGAAGATAACGCCCCCGTTGGCACCGAAGCCATCGCAGGCAACATCCACATGGCCGCTCACCATTTGGTCCAATACGACCTGATCGACATCCATGGCAAGCGCCTGGGCAGCATCAGCGCCTACACCATGGACCAGGCCATTGCCACCGCCAAAAATTGGAACACGGTGAAATCTACAGGAGTCTATTTCCTCCGCTCCAGAGCTACCGGCAAGGTCCATAGCTTGCGCATTGTCAAGTAACCAAAATTCAAATTCCCCTTCAAACAAAGTCTCGGAACTGATGTTCCGGGATTTTTTGTAAACGTAGCTTAACAAAGCCATGGATAAATTGTCAAAAGATTATTCCAAATTGGAATGTTTATCCCCCCTTTTTCTAGGTAAATTTCATAAAAACAAGGGGATGGATTATGAATTTTACTAAAGCAGTTGCGCTTTTTGCCCTGACCGGATTAATCTCCGTAGCCAATGCGGCCCTGGCCGATGGCGGAGCCAAGTTCCTGGGCAACATTACCACAAGCGGCCAAGTTCGTGACGACATGGGCACCTACTGGAACCAGATTACAGCAGAAAACGGCTGCAAGTGGGGTTCCATCCATAGCCTTTCTAACGGCAACAGTGGAACTAGCAAATTTGCCTGGGACAACTACGACAAATGTTATGGCGCCTACCAGTGGTCAAAACAAGCCCCCGGACGCCACTTCAAGTTCCACGCCCTGGTTTGGGGTTCCCAATACCCGAACTTCCTTTGCAAAAAGAAAAACCCAAACATCACAGTCGAAAAGACCAAACAGTACATTACAGAATGGTTCGATGCTGTTGCCGCCAAGTTCCCCGACCTGGAATACATCGACGTGGTGAACGAGGCCATCTGGGCCGGCAACAACTACCACTCCGGCTACGGCAAACCCGCCCAGGGTGCCGAAGGCCGCAGCACCGACGATACCGAATGCGGTGGTTCCTACATTATCGAAGCCCTCGGTGGCGACCGTGTGGTAAACGGCAAGCACCAATACGACTTTATCACTACCGCTTTCAAGATGGCCCGTGAACGTTGGCCGCATGCCGTATTGATTTACAACGACTACAATACCCTTACCTGGCAGATGAACGAAGGCATTGAACTGGTGCAAACCATCATAAAGAATGGTGCCCCTGTTGACGCCTATGGTCAGCAAGCCCACGACTGCAAGGGCATGAGCAAGTCCGACTTCGAAAGCAAATTGACCAGAATCCATAACGAAACCGGGTTACCCCTGTTCATTACGGAATACGACATCAGCCAAGCCGATGACAATGCTCAAAAGAACGACTATGCAAACCAGATTCCCTTTATGTGGGAAACAGAATGGATTGCGGGCATTACCATCTGGGGGTACATCAACGGTTCTACCTGGGCGTCCAACACCGGAATCATTCAGCCAAACGGTCAAAAGCGCGCCGCCATGGTCTGGCTCGAAGAATACTTCAAGAACAATTTGAGCAAGGGCAAGAGCGTAAAAATCACTCCTAACGGTACCGAAATTGTCTATTCCGAAGAAAAGGAACAGGAACCCTATAACGGAACCGCTATCGTAATCGACGTAAAAGACACGATTCAGGCGGAGCACTACGATAAAGCCGGTATCGGCTTTGGCAACGACTCCTATAGCGACGGCAGCAGTGACAACAAGGGTGATGCAAATTTCCGCATGGATGAGGGCGTTGATATCTATTGGGGCGGCACAGACATGAAGGGCCTGGTTATCGGTTATACGGAACCTGGCGACTGGGTGGAATACACCGTAGACTTTAAACAAAAAGGGCCCTACACTATTAAGGCCGTTGTCTCTTCGGCTAACGAAAATTCCAGTTTCAAGCTTTATGTAGACGACGTTCCCATCACCGATGAAATGATTGTTCCCAAGACTGGCGATGAAGACTGGAACACCTACCAGGAAATTGGCGGAATTGTGGACAGCGTCTCTACAGGCAAGCACATCTTGAAGGTGGAATCCATTGGCGGCTGGTTCAATCTGGACTACATCATTTTTGAAAACGTTGCTCCGCCCGAAGCGCCTGAAGAACCGGAAGGAATCGTCAAAAATGTCAAGATGGTCACGATTATGGCTGCGGACTACGATATTATCGACATTCGTGGCAAACGTCTTGGCCGCCTGAGCGCGCGTTCTACGCAAGATGCCATCAAGACCATCAAGGAAAACAATATGATCAAGTCCTCCGGCATCTACTACATCCGTTCTAGAGCCACCGGAAAGATCCAGAGTTTGCGTATCGCAAAATAAGTACACCCAAACACCCAATACCCCACTCCGGAACGAATGTTCCGGAGTGATTTTTTATATTTCCTTATAATGAAAGAACCGGCAGAGCACAAGCAGGAAAAGGAAAAGTGTATCCTCGTAGGGATAGCCACCCCGAAGGTGCGCCCCTGGCTTGCCCAGGAGCAGCTTGCGGAACTGGGCCGCCTCGCCGAGACCGCAGGGGCCATCGTTTCGGCCTCCTACCTGCAGCGGGTCCAGAACTTTAGCCCTGCCACCCTCATCGGCGAAGGCAAGGTCGAAGAAATCAAGCACGCCTTAAGCCAGCTGGACGCCAAAATGGTGGTTTTTGACGACGACCTTTCGGGCTCCCAAGTGCGAAATCTGGAACAGCGCCTGCCTGGAATCAAGGTGCTGGACCGTACAGGCCTGATTCTGGACATTTTCGCCAAGCACGCCATCACGGCAGAAAGCCGCCTGATGGTAGAGGTAGCTCAGCTCCAGTACATGATGCCCCGCCTCACAAGAGCCTGGACCCACCTTTGCCGCCAGCACAACGGAGGTATCGGCACCAAGGGTCCCGGCGAAACCCAGCTGGAAACGGACCGGCGCATGATCCGCAAGCGTATCCAGGAACTGAAAAAGAAACTGGCCAAAATCGAGGACGCCCGAGAAAGCCAGGCCGAAAAGCGAAACGACATCTTTCAGGTGGGAATCGTGGGCTATACCAATGCGGGCAAGTCCACCCTCACCAACCGCCTGACCGGTGCCGACGTTTACGTAGAGGACAAGCTTTTTGCCACCCTGGACAGCACCACCCGCAAGCTTTTTCTGGACGGGGAGAACATTATCCTTTCGGATACCGTAGGTTTTATCCGCAAGCTCCCCCACAACCTTATCGAGACCTTCAAGAGCACCTTGGGAGTGGCAGCCCATGCGGACTGCATCTTGGAGGTAGTGGACGGATCCGCTCCCGACTACCGGGAACATTTGGAAGTGACCCACAGGACTTTGGAAGGCATCATCGACGAAAAAACGCCCCGAATCCGGGTATTCAACAAGGTGGAAATCGCCGACGAGGCACGCCGTACCGAACTTTTGCAGAACTATCCGGAGGCTATCCAGATAAGCGCCAAGGAGAACATCGGCATGGAAAGGCTCCGTAAGGAATTCAAGGACCAGCTGGAACGCTGGAAAGAACGTCGCTCCGCACGAGAGGCCGAAGAAAAGGAACGTGCCGAGGCGGCATGGCCTGATTGATTAGGAATTCAGATTTCGGAGTTCAGAATTTAAAATATATAATGTGAAGAGAATCATGTAGAGTGCAGAACGAGGTTTAATGAACAAAAAGGAACTTAAAGAAAAATACGGTAAGAAGCGGGTGCCTCACGAATGGCGCGGGACAGACAGGTTCACAGCCCTGGTCACCACCTTCTTCGGCTCGGGAATGAGCCCGAAGGCCCCTGGGACCATGGGAAGCCTCGCCGCAACGATTGTCGCCTACCCCATGGCCCTCTTGGCAGTCTATTCTGGTTTTACTATCGGCTGGGGCGGATTATCCCACGAAACCGAAGAATTTTGGATGAACGGGCTTCTTTCAATTATTCTCCAGCCACACAATGTAACTTATTCCGGACTAAGCCCCCTATTTTTTATTGCAGCCCTTATCGTATTCTTCGCAGCCATTCCCTTCGTGAACAAGGCCATGCGGGACACGGGCACCGAAGACCCGGGCTGGATCGTAATCGACGAGGTCTGTGGAATCTTCATGACATTTGCATTTATCAGTCCCGTCTGGATAAAATATCTCCCCTTCATCATACTTCCTTTGGGCTTCGGGCTATTCCGTTTCTTTGACATCCTTAAACCATTGGGTATCCACCGATTCGAGAAATTTCCCAAAGGGTGGGGGGTCATGGCCGACGACCTCTTGGGAGGAATCTATGCTGGACTGACATTGATGATACTTACTATTCCCATAAGTTTCATAGGCACACTTCTTCATCTCGCATTCTTGTTAGGTCCTGATTACCATGACTAACTTAAAACGCCTGCTCTTATTGCTGTTTTTTGCCTTCGTTACTTTTGCCAATGCAGAGGTTATAAACGCTAGGCCTTCTGTTAACGGCAAACTCCACGTTCAAGGCACCGACCTTTTTGACGAACACGGCAATCAAGTGGTATTGAAGGGCCCAAGCACCCACGGCCTCACCTGGTTTCCGCAGTTCGTGAACAATGGTCTTTTCCACCAGCTCAGCAGGGAATGGAACACGAACCTGATCCGCCTCGCCATGTATTCGTACGACTACGTGCACGGCGACCGCGAAAAGAACCTCGAAATCCTGAGGAAGGGCGTGCAGTATGCCATCGAAAACGACATGTACGTGATGGTGGACTGGCATATACTCACCGATAACAACCCCAACGAGAACCTTGCCGAAGCCATCAACTTTTTCAACATGATGGCCAAGGAATACGCCGACGTTCCCAACGTGATTTTCGAAATCTGCAACGAACCCAACGGCGACTGCACCTGGGAAGACATCAAGGAATACGCGAACATCATCATCCCCGTTATCCGCAGGCACAAGCCCGACGCCCTGATTCTCATCGGC
>OCVV011250715.1_pt1 | contig 27417 bp, 23 predicted proteins | sample 1539721 | NCBI WGS metagenome assembly OCVV01 (sample SAMN02144230, study PRJEB22623) | gut metagenome | biome: sheep rumen | host: Ovis aries | place: New Zealand | reverse complement strand
CCACTCCGTCAGAAACTCCCGATGCGTTGTGGCCAGATCATTATATCCTTTCAACACACAACGATCCGCGCATACCGGGCAGGACGCCCCCTTTACACGGGATGCAACAACGGATTTCCACTCATAACCGCATTCTTTGCATTTCCACCATACATTTCTTCTGGATTTATCATTGATGCTGTCCGGCGTAAGAGGCAGGTTGCGCTCCGACCACTCTTCAGCCAGCTTTGGGTGTTTGGTCGCCAGATCATTAAATCCCCTGAGCAACACGATCCCGCTGCAATAGGGACATTTGCTGCCTCCGGAACGGGTTGAAATCAAAGTATACCACTCATGCCCCAGTTTACATTTCCACCACGCCTTACGATTGGCAAATGCCGTCACCATCGTCGGTTTCAGCGGGTCGTTTCGTTCAGACCACTCTGCCGCAACCTCCGGATACTGGGATGCAAGATCGTTGAACCCGGCCAGTACCTTATTGTGTGAACAATACGGACAGCCACTGCCATGGACACGGCTTTTTACAGAAGCCATCCATTCATGCCCACATTTGCCATTCCACAGAATCTTCTTATTTGATCCAGCGCCAACTTCGGTTGGTTGTATGTCGTTCAGATCTGACCATTCTTGTGAAAGGTCCGGTCGCAGCGTACACAGATCATTGATTCCGGGAACAATCCGTTTTCCGGAGCAGACCGGGCAATTCTCTCCGACAGAACGGCTTTTCGGGCTTGCCTCCCATTCGTGACCACAGTTTGCTTTCCACCATACCATTTTATTTGATCCGTATGTAACCTGCTCCGGAGATAGCGGGGCGTTTCGATCAGCCCATTCGCTGACAAGTTCCGGATGAACTGCGGCAAAACTGTTATCCATCACATGAAGCACCTCCTCCGCGCTTTATCCAAAGTATAGTGGAATCTGAGGCGCAGATACAGCGTGCGAATGTTCCTTCCGCAGTTTTTGAATGTGAAAAAGCCCCGAGAATGTTGATTTCTCAGGGCTTTACAAAAGGCAAATGTGCGATTGATTTTCTGCTGCACGGTTTTTTGCATCGTTTGATGTAAGTTTGATGTATGATGTAGAAATCCGGGTCTTCCGCATCCCCTCAAACCCGCATAAACACTGGCTTTCCGGGCTCCATCACTCCTTGATGGACTTCATTGTCGGGAAGAGTAATACGTCACGGATCGCCGCAGAATCTGTCAGCAGCATTACGAGACGGTCGATTCCGTATCCGATACCGCCTGTAGGCGGCATACCGATCTCAAGCGCGTTCAGGAAGTCTTCGTCTGTGTGGTTGGCTTCCTCGTCGCCGGCGTCTGCCAGCGCATCCTGCAATTTGAAACGTTCTCTCTGATCGATCGGATCGTTAAGCTCGGAGTATGCGTTGCACATCTCACGTCCGTAGATGTAAAGTTCAAAACGCTCTACCAGCCTTGGATCCTCCGGTTTCTTCTTTGTCAAAGGAGAGATCTCGATCGGATGATCCATAACGAATGTCGGCTGGATCATTTTTTTCTCGCAGAACTCGTCAAAGAAGAGATTGATGATATCACCGCGTTTGTGATGGTCTTCAAACTCTACATGATGTTCTTTGGCGATTGCTTTTGCTTCTTCATCGGTCTCTATCTCGTTGAAATCAACACCGGCATATTCTTTGACGGCATCGATCATGGTGATCCGCTTAAAGGGTTTGCCAAGGTCGATCTCTGTTCCCTGGTAGGTGATCTTTGCCGAACCGCATACTTCCTCTGCCAGATAGCGGAACATGCTTTCCGTCAGCTCCATCATGCCGTAGTAATCTGTGTATGCCTGATACAGCTCCATCAGAGTGAACTCGGGATTATGTCTTGTATCAACGCCTTCGTTTCTGAACACCCGGCCGATCTCATATACACGCTCAAGGCCGCCTACGATCAGTCTCTTCAGGTAAAGCTCCAGCGAAATACGAAGCTTTACATCCTCATCAAGAGCGTTGTAGTGTGTCTCGAACGGTCTTGCCGCAGCCCCGCCTGCGTTGCTTACCAGCATCGGGGTCTCGACCTCCATAAATCCGCGGTCGTCAAGGAAGTTGCGGATCTCTTGGATAATCTGGGAACGTTTGATAAAGGTCTGTTTTACATCCTCGTTCATGATCAGATCTGTATAACGCTGTCTGTAACGGATGTCCGTATCCTGCAGTCCGTGGAATTTTTCCGGAAGCGGCTGCATTGATTTTGAAAGAAGAACAAGTTTCTGCGCATGTACGGAAATCTCGCCTGTTTTTGTTTTGAAAACAAAGCCGGTAACGCCGATGATATCTCCTACGTCCAGTTTTTTGAACGCTTTATACTCATCGTCTCCCAGGTCGTTTCGGGACACATAGCACTGGATCCTGCCCTCTTTATCCTGAACTCCGCAGAATGACGCCTTGCCCATGACGCGCTTGCTCATCATACGGCCTGCGATCGTGACCTCTTTCTCCTCGAGTTCTTCATAGTTTTCTTTGATCTCCATGCTGTGATGCGTTACATCAAATTTTGTGATCAGAAATGGGTCTCTTCCTTCATCCTGAAGGTTTTTCAGTTTCTCTCTTCTGACCTTCAACAGCTGATTTAAATCCTGCTCCTGATTTCCGTTCTGTTTTGCCGGCATATTGCCCTCCTGATTTACTTTGCTTGGTTTATATTATAAAAATGATTTATTCCTGAACGTTCAGACGTTTTTTTCAATAGAAAGAACTGTATATTCCATCACACCTGCCGGCGTCTCGACGCTGACAACGCTTCCTACGGCTGCGCCTATCAGAGCCGCGCCAACAGGGGATTCGTTGGAAATTTTTCCCTTAAGGCTGTTGGCTTCTGTGGAGCCTACGATCGAGAAATCCATTTCTTCGTCGTATTCCATATCCAATACGCGCACGCGGCAGCCGACATTGATTATATCTGTAGAAACCTCATCCTCATCAACGACTTCTACGTTTTTCAGGATTTTTTCGATCTGTTCGATGCGGGCTTCGATATCCCTCTGCTCATCTTTAGCGGCATCATACTCGGCGTTCTCGGAAAGATCTCCCTGCTCTCTTGCTTCTTTGATCTTTTGTGCGATCATTTTTCTCTGGTTTACTTTCAGATCCTGCAGTTCATCCTCAAGCTTTTTCAACCCTGCATAGGTTAAGATGTTTTTTCCTGCCATTTGCGCTTCTTCCTTTCCTTGTGATATGTTTCCATGGAATAAAATCACTATATTTCGTTTCTTGATTTTGTGAAAAAAGCCGAAAAAACAGCCTTTTTCAGCCTCTTCCGCAATTTCCATATTATAACGAGTGTATATATCGTTGTCAAGAGAGTTCCCGGCTTTTGGCTGTGCGCATTCCCGGCTTTTGGCTCTTTGCATTTCTCATTTTTGGCTCTTCGTATTTCCTGCTTTTGGCGCTGTGTATTTTCGGCCCGGCTTTGCGTGTTTTCTGTCCCGGAAGACGTTATTTCCGGTTTTCTCTCATCAGTGCCATCTTGCCATGAGCTCGCCGCCATGCTCCTTCAGCCATCGTTTCGGCTGGCGATAATCGGGCATAGTCTTTTCGACTTCCGCCCAGAATTCCCTTGAATGATTCATATATTTTCTGTGACTGAGTTCATGGACGACCACATAGTCGATCACCTCCGGCGGAGCCAGCATCAGGAGACAGTTGAAATTCAGATTTCCCTTCGCGCTGCAGCTGCCCCATCTGGTCTTCTGGCACCTGATCGTGATCCGGCCGTAGCTTACGCCCATCTCCCGGGCATATTTTCTCACTCTTGCCGGAATATAGCTGACCGCCTGATCTCCAAGTGCATTCAATTCCTGCAGGGTGAGCTTCGGTACAGCGGCTCTTTCCCTTGCTGCTTTTTCTGCTTTCTGCAGATGTTTTTCGATCCAGTCCATGTTTCCGGCGACCACCTTATTGATGTGTTCCCGTGAGATCCCGTACGGAGCCCGTACCGTGACCATTCCGCCCGCTTCAACACTGATCGCCAAATGTTTTCTTCTGGAACTCCTTATTACATTTATCTCCATTTTTCCATTTTCTCTGATTTGCCTGTTTTCTGTTTCTTTTTTGTTCATTATTAAACTTCCGGTCTTTATCAGCGAAGATATATGTACGCCAGTGCGGCGCAGACTCCCTGCAGGATCAGGATCAGCGGCACGCCGAACCTGAACGCCGGCTTTACGGTCTTATGATGGAAAATATACATTCCGGCCAGCGCGCCTATACTTCCTCCGGCAGCCGCCAGAAGGATGAGCGTCCTTTCCGGAATCCTCCATTTTCCACGCTTCGCTTTCCGCTTGTCCGCGCCATAGCACAGGAACGCGGTAAAATTTATCGCAAGCAAATATATCACAGCTGTTTTCAGGATCATGGTTTTCCTTTCTTCTGCCGTCTCAGATTATAGCAAAACACCAAACAATCGAAGAATTTTAAGAAGCGAAGGGCTTCACAAACTGAGATAAAGGAGATGCGAATCCACATCTCCTTTCCTCAGTTTCTTATTCTGTTTATAACAAAGTCCGCAAGCGCAATTCAACTCCCCAGCCCCTCCATCTTGAGAAGAGCGAACCGGACTTTGCGCTCCGCCGCACAGCAGCGCAGCGGACTTCAACTTCCTATTACCAAAAAACTTCCCGATTCATGATCGGCCTGTTCAGAAATCTTCGTCCTCATCGGCCGGGTGATTCAGCTCGTCATTCAGCACTTCCACCACATCATACGGATCCAGTCCGTGTACCTCGCAGGCTTCTTTTAGTGTCTCCATCTGGGAAACGCCGCAGCCGAGGCAGTGCAGTCCCATGCTCAGCATTACCGGTACCAATTCGGGATACTGTGCCACAATATCTCCTACGATCATATCTGTCGTCACGCTGTCTCCCCTTGTTCCGAAGGAGTCTGCGATATCCGTATCCGGCGAATCGCTGATTCCCTCCAGAAGGAAATATCCGTCAAGTACTTCACTGATTCCTGTAGACAGAAAGTCAAGCTTCGTGGGACCGATATGCAGGTTTTTCAATCCCAGATACAGCAGATTCAGAATGATGGTGATGGATTTCGGATCGTCCCAGGCCAGATTGTAGTATACCGGCAGCAATGTCAGATCATTGATGTTCATGCCGTTCTGCAGTCCGATCAGGAATTCCATGATGTCGTTTGCGTCAGCCGCGCTTCCTGCATCCAGAATACGCGGAATATCGTCTACCGTTCCCAGATCCTCGTTTATGAATCTGTACTTTATGGAACCTGCTGTCAGGATCAATGTGTCTTCAGGAAGCAGCTTCGCAAAATCTGTAAAGTAGGAGTTTGCTTTTTTGGGGCTGTCCGTACCCATCATGACGACGATCTTACGCAGACTCTTGCTGCGGAACGCCGCCGCGGCTTTGCCTCCGAGCGCCAGCAGTTCTTCTCTGCTGTATCCTACTGTCAGTGTGCCTGCCCTGAGCTCCTTGGGCGCACTGCACTCTTTTGCTCTGGCAATGATCTCGCTGAAATCTTTTTCCTGACCCTCCGGGGCGTCCGGAATATGTCTGCATCCCGGATATCCTGCCACTCCTGTGGTGTAAACTCTGTCAATATATGTTTTTCGCGGTTCCGCCATCTCGTCGGATGTCAGAAGGATCGGTCCGTGGAATACCTCGAATTCGGCCTTCTGTGACCACCATGAGTTTCCGTAGTTTCCGGCAAAGGAACCATATGTTTTTAACTTAGGATAAGCGTGGGCTGAGAGCATATCGGAGTAGGAATATACGTCGACGCCCTGCGCCTCCGCCTGTTTGAGCAGCTGCTCCAGATCGCGGAAGTTATCGCCTGCCACAAGGATTCCCGGATTGGAACGAACGCCTGTGGACACCTCTGTGATCTCCGGCGCGCCGAAGATACTCTTTTTTGCCGCGCCCAGAAGGTTCATCGCGCGGATGCCGAAACGGCCGGCTTCCAGGATCGACGCGATCAGCTCTCCTCCGTTCAGGTGGTCATCCAGTACTTTTTTCATGGAGTTCTGGATAAAGTAGTCGATGTCCTTGTCTTCTTTTCCGAGGATGGCCGCATTCCTTACATAGGCAGCCACGCCCTGTACGGCGTAAATTATCATCTGACGAAGGCACCTGATGTCTTCATCTTCTGTCATGTCATTGCCTGAGACCAGCGCTTTCTCTTCATATTCATCTGCGGAACCATTCCACACGGATGCCTCCGGAAGTTTCTCCAGACGGCCCTGATCAACGCTTTTTAAAAGGTTTTCCTTTGCCTCCAGCGTTTTTGCGATCTGTTCGCAGATCCGGTCTGCATCCATGTTTACCCTTGGATTCGCCATCACCAGGTTGTCGTTGATCAGATAGTTGACTGATAACGGAATGCTCTTTTTTTCAAAACGCAGTTCCATTGTGACCGCGCAGATTCCTTTGGTAACATAGAGCAGCAAATTATGAAGCGCTGTCACATTATTTGAACTGGATCCTGTCATATTTTATGTTCCTCCATTTCAAGACTTAACTCCACCGGATGCTTTCGCGGAAATGATCGTTTATCCCGGAAACAATGCGGGATCGCTCTGTTCAACCGGTCCGGAAGGAGATCTCTCTTTTGATATATGTTCGGATTATCTGATATCCGTTCTTTACTGATTCAAAGTACAATTATAAAACATCACTTCCCATTAAGCAAGCGCAAGTGATAAGTTGATATAAACCGCTAAAGATACTTCATTTCTAAAACAAAGTCCGCGAACGGATCGTTATTTCCTATACCACGCCAAAAAGAAAGAGGACGATCTCTCCCCTTGGGATCTCGTCCTCTCCTTACAACGCGCGCTCTTCCGCACACCTTTCATTTTTTTATAACGTTCAGGTAAATTCAAAACTCAGCATGATGGGAAATTTCTTTGCGCGGAAGCCGTTTGAATCGTCACACAATTTCCCGACTGCAAGGGGTTTCGCAATTGCCAGTTTTATAACGTTATGTCATCAGTCCGTCAGTATACATATCATACTTTGATCTCTATTGTTCTGTTTGATGATTTATATTTTCTGAATTCCACTCCCGCTGCCTGAAGCATCATCTTTGACGCAATGATGGATGGCGTTCCGTCATATTTATCACTGTCGTAAATGATCGTTTTGATCCCTGCCTGGATGATGGCTTTAGCACATTCGTTGCAGGGGAAAAGGGATACATATAATTTCGTCCCTTCAAGGCTGCCTCCGCGATAATTCAGGATCGCATTCAGCTCGCTGTGAGTCACATAGACGTATTTTGTTTTCAGCGGATCGTCATCCTCCCGCTTCCACGGAAATTCATCATCGGAACATCCGTTTGGAAAACCGTTATATCCGATGGAAAGGATCTTGTTATCCTGACTCACGATGCAGGATCCCACCTGTGAATTAGGATCCTTAGAACGCAGACCTGCCAGCTTTGCCACTGCCATGAAATATTCATCCCAGGAAATGTAATCCTGCCTCTTCTCGTTCATATTCAATCCTCCCGGCTCCCGGTCATTTGAGTTCTTCTTCCGCCTCTGATTTTTTTATTTTACCTGTCGCTGCCTTCACGTATCAATGACTTTCCTATCTCCGCCTGATTCAGTTTGTCTACGATTTTGTCCACGAGGATATCCAGCAGCTCATAGCACTTTCCATATACTGAAAGCTCTGCGCCGAACAGCCCGGGAATGTCTCCCATGTTCTCTGTGAATTCCTGTATGGAATAAAGATGGCTCACATTCCGGAAGGAAGTGCGGACTTTTTCTTTCTGACCTGTTTCCATCGTCAGAATCAGTGTTCTCATATCTATATCACCCTGCGTGAGCTGTTTCGATTCGTGATCTTTGACCCGGATGCCGTTATTCGCCAACACCGCCTCCGCTTTCTGATTAGCAGGCGTGGGAAAAAGCACCACCAAACCTCTGGAGCATATCTGCAATTCCGAAAGCAGTTCCTTTCTTCGCATGATCTCCGCGGCCATCAGCGCACGGGCGGTATCATCCGTATCCACAAATATTATTTTGTCAAAATATTTCAATTTCAGGTTCCTCTTTCAGACTTCAACTATCTCATGTCCCGCGGCTTTTATCAGGCGGTTCATGATCGCAGATCCTATCCTCGGCGTGTTGAATGTTTCTGAATAAATAAGACTAATATCTTCCTCATCGAAATCCCGCAGTACCGCATAAAGGTGCTGAGCGATCTCCTCCTCATTCTGTCGGCGTCCGATACAGCGTATCTGTCCCTCTTTATACATGGCTCTGGTCTCTCCCGAGCAAATAACGCCCACTTGTTCTCCGGCAGCCTGTTTTTTCTGTACCTGTCCGCAAATATAAGCGGCTACTTTTTCATCCGCTCCGTCTACCAGGATCAGCTTTGCTTTGGGAGCGTAATGCCGGTATTTCATCCCCGGCGCCTTCGGGCGGATGTTTTCATCCTCCGAAATCAGACCCGGATCAATTCCCACACGGCTGATCACCTGCTGCAGCATATCCTGATTGACATAACCCGGGCGCAGAATCACAGGCGGATCAACGGTACAGTCTACTATAGTCGATTCCAGACCTATATCCACACTGCCGCCGTCAATGATCATATCGATCTTATCCCCCAGATCCTCCTCCACGTGCTTTGCCTCCGTGGGGCTTGGTCTGCCGGATGTGTTGGCGCTGGGCGCCGCTACATAGCCTCCTCCCGCAAGGATCATTTCCTGCGCGATCTTATTGCTGGGGAAACGGACGGCTACCGTATCCAGCCCCCCGGTTGTCTCAAGAGGTACTATATCGCTTTTATAAAATATCATGGTAAGCGGTCCCGGCCAGCAGGCTTCTGCAAGACGTCTTGCTTTTTCCGGGATCTCTTTAACGATCGGAGGAAGATCCTCCATCCTGGCGATATGAATGATCAGCGGATTGTCAGACGGCCGTCCTTTTGCCTCGTATATTTTTTCTGAGGCTGAAGGATCCAGCCCGTTGCCGCCCAATCCGTATACAGTTTCTGTCGGAAAGGCTACCAGTCCGCCTTTCCGCAATATTTCTCCTGCTTCGCTAAGAGCCTCTCTGTCGAGGTCATCCTCCGACATTTTAACTACTTTCGCCCTGATCAAAAGTCTTCATCCTCCACCCGGTTATCGTCGTCGTCATCATCGTCGCTTCCGTTCTGAGGAAGCTCGCTGACGATTTTATGGATATCTTTATATGCTTCCATAAATCTTTTCTGTACCTGGTTGATCATGTCTACGACGCTGAGGAGCTCTCCCTGTACGGTGTCGTATTTCTGCTGCCCGTCGGCAATGATCTCATCCACTCTGTCCTGCGCTGACTGCTCTCTGCGGTTCGCGTCGTCATCAGCTTCCTGGATGACCTTTCTGGCTTCTGCCTCAGCTGCGGCGAGTATCCGGTCCTTTTTGTTCTCCGCATCCTTTACCATTTTATCCGAACGGATCTTTGACTCATAGATCAGCCCTCCGATACTCTCATAATTATCGATATAGGACTGATATTTGTCTGATATGTCAGTGCGGAGTTTTTTGATCTCCAGATCTTTTTCATCGATCTTGTTTCTCAGAGATACGATCTTTCGTTCTTTCTCTTCCAGTCTGTTACGCAGCTCCTGGATCTGTCTGTCTTTCTTTGCAATTACATCATTCATCGCTTTATTCTCCGTTACATTGTTGACCTGTGCATTGAACGCTTTTGCGTCAGAACCGGATAAGTTGATTGTTTTTCCCTCGTCCATTATTTATGCTCCTCTCGTAAATTCTCTTGCATCCGTTCCTGTCAGGAAAAGATGCGGCCTCTAAAGTTAATGTATTCCCCTCATGTGATCATTAATAACTGTTCATATAATTCTGGATCAGCGGCCACACACTGTCTCTTTCATATCCGAGCCGCCATGCTCCGAAGCCTGCAAGCTGATATTTCCGGATCAGTTCGAGCTTTCCTTCCAGGGACTGCTCGTTTTCCAGCCATATGCTGTATCTGGCAGTTGTGTCGTTTACGGAGCCTGTCATTTCTCCGATGGTTTCATCGAAAGAAAGTGTGATGCCATGTTCCTCCACGAATCTGTCGGCTTCATCCATTCCCATAGACTCCACTGTCAATGTATCGCTTCCGAACGGCTGTGTCCATGCTCTGGTGTAGAACGGCACCGCATTGATCACCTGCGATGCAGGCACTTCTTTCAGCGTATCCGCGATTCCGTTTTCCACGAACGGAAGGGAAGCGACAGGTCCCGCCTCCTCTGACGAAGAGGTATACTCGTCATAACCCATGATGACGATATAATCCGCAAATTTCGCCTGCTCATCTCTCTGATAGTATGCCGTAAAGGATGGCACGTAGTTATCAATGGAGACCGTCAGACCGTTCTGATGCGCGGCCACACTGAGTTCTCTGGCAAACTGCAGATAAACCTTTATTCCGCTTTCGCCCACATTTTCGAAATCCAGATTGATTCCGTCCATGCCTGTGCTGACCGCTTCATTGATCAGCTGCTGGATAATATATTCGCGTCTGTTTGCCGCTGACATCGTGGTAACCGTATCTGCGCTGTCGGACAGGATGTCTCCGAAAAGACCCCATACCTGGTAGCCCCGGTTATGGGCAGCTTCCACATATTCGGCCGTTGCCAGAGAATAGAGCTCTCCGTTTTCATCACCAAGCTTGAACCAGGTCGGTGAAATAACGTTCAGACCGACTGCGTTTTCCGTCAGCTCGAGCATTGACTCGTAGTTTCCTTCCATTTCCGTATACGTCCAGGCCATGCAGACCCTTCCGTCCATCATCTTTTTCGGGAATACGAATCTTTCATCCGTGGTATGCGATAAGGCCGTGGTCTCATCTTTACTGAGGCTGTCGGCTCTCACATAGCCCACGTATCCGTCAGATGTAGATACGCAGATCCAGTCTTCCAGGTCTTCCTTGAATACAACGGTGTCCCCTTCGGATACTGTTGTCAGTATTTCGCTCTTGGGGCCCCCTTTATAACGGACCTCTGTATCCTGCGTAATGGTTCCGGTCGCCACATTCCAGTTTGTCCTTGCCACGACTCTGTACGGTTCCTCCAGGACCTGAAGTTCGATATCAGAATTCGCCGCAATGCAGTCTGTTGAAATATATATGTCTCCCGAGTCGGTTTTTATAACATCGCCGCTGCCGTCATTCGGCGTCCATGCCAGTGTTGACGCGGGCAGCGTCATAATCATCTGATCGCTCTCTTCTTCATAGAAGAAGCCGCTGTTCAGGTATGACCATGTGGTGTTATAGCCGATATACGTTTTTCCGTTGATCAGTTTTCCTTTTTCTTCCAGCACCTGATCATCCACGATCAGAGCCACATCATTTTCCGCCTCCAGCTCGTAATAGGCGGCTTTGTTCATTCTATTTCCGTTTCCGGAACTCTTCTGAAAAAGCAGGGCCATGACAGCGATGATCATAACCACAGCTGCCAGAGAGATGATCACAGGGATCACTGGTTTTTTCTTTTTTCTGCCGGCCGGGGAGTTTCCTGCATTTCTTGTCTTCTTTTTCGAGGCTGATTTTTTTCTTTTAGCCGGTTTGGCACTCTTTCCGGATCTGCTGATATCGTCATTTTTCTTCTCTTTTTTACGCCCGTCGGATCCTTCCCCGGAATTCCGGCGCGCAGAGGAGCTTCCCCTGTCATAGATCCTACCCGTGCTTTCGCCGGGCTCGGTATATAGCCTTCCAGTATTTAAAACACTGCCTGTATTTCCGCTGCGGCCGGTACGCAGTCTGCCCGTTTCCTGACTTTTGCTCTGCCTGGATCGCGGCTTGCCTGCGTCTGAACTTCTGGCGGCGCTTTCGCTCTGCTTTGTGCGTATCCTTCCCGTGTCTGAGCTTTTGCCCTCGCTTTCGCTCTGCTTTGTGCGCATCCTGCCCGTGTCTGAGCTTTTGCCCTCGCTTTCGCTCTGCTTTGCGCGCATCCTGCCCGTGTCTGAGCTTTTACCCGCACTTTCGCTGCGGCTGGTCCGCAGCTTATCTGTATCTGAGCCTCTGCCCGTGCTTTCACTCCGGCCGGTATTCAATTGCCCTGCTTCCGAAGCTTCTGCTGCACTGTCGCTGCGTTTCGTCCGTATCCGGTCCGTACCTGCTGCATTGTATGTTTCTTCATCCCATTCCCCGCGGAGTCTGCCTGTATCGGCAATATTGCTGTTACTCTGCTCAGTATGGATATTTCCGGTATTGGTACTTCCTGATGCGTTTTTTGTATTGCTCATCAAAAATCTCCCTTTTATATATTATAAGCCATTTTATATTTTAGCATGCATGGCCCCGGATATCAAATATAAAAAGCCGCCGCCGCACCCGGGGAGATCGGCGTACTGCGGCAGCTGTGCGATTTTTGTCTTTATTTCCCCTGAAACGGTTACCAGGTTAAACTACCCACTTAGCATTTTCGTATTGTTTTATCTCAGTATGAGAAGACACCCGCTTCTAAAGCGGCGGGCTATGACAGGCTCGTCTCAGCAGGACCCAATCTCCCACTGAAATAAACGCTCCGCGAGACTTGGCGCGGGATCAGTTTTCTTCCGCGGACACTTCCCTGTTGTCCGGAACTGTGCCTTTACCTTTCTCAGCGCGCAGACCTGATGTGCGGTAAAAATAAAATGACAAAACTGTAGAAATGCACCAGCCCACCGGCCATGCGCACCAGATGCCCGTACAGCCAAGCGATGTTTTTGCCAGGACGATCGCAAGTATTACACGAATGATCAGGTCCAGAACGGCGCTGATCATAAATCTGAACATTTTACCTGCTCCGCGCAGTACGGCGTCTGCTATCAGCTTCGCGGAAACTATGAAGTAAAACGGCGAAAGTATCCTGAGAAAGATCACGCCGGTACTGACCGCCAGTTCCGTCGGCCGGTCGATAAAGAAGGTAAGCATCGCTCTTCCGCCGAAAAAGTAAAGCAGGAACACCGGGATCGATATGAACCACACCAGCTTCACGCCGGCCTTCAGTCCCTCGCCGATGCGCTCATGCTTTCGGGCGCCGATGTTCTGAGATGTATAGTTTGAGACGCCGTTTCCTATGGTCGTAAAGGATGTGATAACGAGATTGTTCAGCTTTACTCCGGCGGCGTATCCGGCAATGGCGCCCGCGCCGAAGCCGTTTATGACGCTTTGGATGATGATATTGCCGACAGATATGAAACCCTGCTGAAAGATGCTCGGGACCGCTACTATTGATATCTGCTTCAGCATGTCAGCGGAAAATACCGGTGCTTTTTCTCTGGTGGGGATACTTCTCATTCTGCGGAAAACGAAATACATGGCCAGAATGCAGCTTGCTCCCTGGCACAGAAAGGTGGCCCATGCAACGCCTGCAACTCCCATGTGAAAAACGGCCACAAACAGTATATCCACAAAAATGTTGCTCAATGAAGATGCCGCCAGAAAGAAGAATGGAGTTTTCGAATCACCCAGCGCCGAGAATATTCCGTTTGAAATATTATAAAAAATCAAAAACGGCAGCCCGAGAATATAAATATCGAGATAAAGAACCGAGTCCGACATGATTTCTTCCGGCGTATTGATGGCTGCCAGGATCGGACGGCCGAATACGAAGCCGAACAGCATCAGCAATGCACAGACCGCCGCTGCGGCGATCAGTGATGTGGTCACCGCCGTTTTCATTTTTTCGAAGTTTTTGGCGCCGAAGAAGCGGGAAACGATGACCGAGCAGCCCATGTTGCTTCCGAACGCAAACGCTATGAAGATCAATGTGATCTCATATGAATTTCCCACAGCTGCAAGCGCGTTTTCTCCGATGAATTTTCCGGCGACAAAGCTGTCCGCCAGGTTATACAACTGCTGAAAGATCACGCTTCCGAAAAGCGGCAGACAGAAGGCCCAGAGGACCTTCTGCGGATTTCCCACCGTCAGATCTTTATTCATGTCTATTCTCCTCTCCAGGAATTGTTATCCATTTTCAGTGTTGTTATATACCTTTTCAATTTTTTTTGCAACCCTGAATCTCATTCATCAACGGGTCGGTTTTTTTTTGCATTATCCTCCCTATGATGTGCGCCCGCTCTCTTTTCTGTGCAGAAACGTTCAGATAATTATGGAACTTAACTCCGTCCCCGGTTCCGAAAAAAAGGGTAATATTTTTACGATGACGTAAAAATATTACCCGGGATGTTATTAATTGTAGTTTATCGGTTTGTCGATCAGTTTGCCGATCTATCAGTAGTCGTTGAGGCCTTCTTCGCCGACTTCGGCGATGCAGGTCAGGTGGTTCGCTATCCTGGAGAGGGAGTTCAGCGATTCGACGAAGGTGAGTCCCTGATCGAAGCTGCATTTTCCGTCGCGGAGACGATCCATATGATTTGACTGGGCTTCGGCACTCATTTCGGAAATGACCAGCTGTGTCTCTCTTGCCTGCTCTTCGGTGATCGTGTTTTCACCGCCGAGCAGTTTTTTCATGGACTCAGAGAACAGCAGGTCGTCCTGCTCGTAGATCGAACGGAACTCCTCTACCGCTTCGGGAGAATATATCTGTTTCAGATCCACGCATTTCTCGTTCTGCAACAGTATTTTTACCGCATGGTCTCCTATCTGTTCCAGTTCGTTCATGGCCTTAAAAGCGTTTGAAAGCTTTCCTGCGGCGCCGACAGGCAGACGCATGCCATTGACCTTCGTGATGTATGTGGTGATCTCGTTGGTCAGATAATCGACCACTTCCTCGTTTTCACGTATCTCGTTTGCCGTGGAGAGGTCATGTTCGATCAGTCCCTTGCAGGCAATGGCGAGATTGTTCTTAACCAGTTCTCCGACACGCTCGACCTCTTTGCTGATCTGCACGATGATAACGCTTGGATTTCCGACCATATTCTTATCGATGTATTCCAGACGGAACGCGCTTTCGTGAGCCTGTTTCGGAAATATCTTGTATGTCAGCTTAACTACCAGATTTGTCATCGGAAGGAGGATCAGACCCGTTACTACCTTGAAGAGGATATGATAAACGGAAACCTGGAAAGCCGGCTTCGGCACGAACTTTATGATCATATCTGTCAGCGGAGTAAAAATAGTAAGCACCATAAACAAAACCGCGCCGACAAAGTTAAACAGCAGAAAGATAGAAGCTGCTCTTTTTGCATTATTTTTCGCTCCGAAAGAAGACAGGATGACCGGCGTAGATGATCCCACGTTGATACCGCACACGATAAATCCGGCAAAATAAAGCGGCATCAGTCCCTGCATTGCCAGCGCCTGCAGGATACCGACGGAGGCAGACGAACTCTGGATGATCGCGCAGAGCACGATTCCCAGCAGTAATCCGAGGAACGGATTCTTCGCGTTCATGATAAATTTCTGGAAAACTACCGAGTCACGAAGCGGAGACATTGCGCCGCTCATGGTATGCAGTCCCTGGAACAGAAAACCGAATCCCAATATGACCTGTCCGATATGCCTGTTCCTTTTCTTCTTTGAATAAAGCATCATAACCGCGCCGACGGCGATACAGAAGGGCGCGATGCCGGACACATCCAGCGCGATCAGGATACTGGTGATCGTGGTACCGATGTTTGCTCCGAAAATAACACCGGTCGCCTGTGCCAGATCCATGATCCCTGCATTAATAAATCCCATTACCATAACAGTGGTCGCGGATGAAGACTGGATACATGCTGTAACGATCAGTCCGAGCAGGAATCCCAGCACCGGATTCCTCGTCAGTTTTTCCAGTACGTCCTTCATCTTTGAACCGGCGGCAAGCTCCAAGCCCTCACCCATATATTTCATTCCGAACAGGAATGCGCCCAGTCCGCCTAACAGGGTGATAATATTGCCTAAATTCATACCTAATACCTCCACAAAGATTTATTATCTCTTCTTCCTCATGGGAAGATCTTTGCTCTGTTCCTCAAGGATCCTGTCAAGTACATGATGAAAATCTTTCCATTCTGATGCATTCATGCTGTTTTTCAGCTTGGCCATTGTCTCACGGACATAGGTCGTACTGACATTATAGTAATCCAGGAATTTCTGTGTCACCTGAAGATAATACTCCCGGCGATCTTCCTTGGACTGTATTTTTTTCAGATATCCTTTTTTTACCAGCTTATTTACCTTATAAGCGGCGTTAGGAGACGATATTTTTATGAAATTGGCAAATTCATTCACTGTGGGATTTTTTAACGCATAGATCACCTCCATGCAAAACGTTTCCACCGTGGTCAATGTCGCTTCTCTGTTGTCAAAATTTCCGAAAACCTCCCTGTAGAAATGAAGTTTAAAATTGGAGTATACCTCCTGAAATGCTTCTTCCGTAGTCATTCCCGTCATCTCAACGCTTTCCATGCCTCTTCTGCCACCCGCTGCTTTCTTTATTTTTCGACCTGTTCCGCGAAACCCGCATCCTTCCTCACGGCTGTTCCCCAAGTCTTTGTTATATACGCCGGAGGCCTTTATCTCTGGCCGCGCGGCTTAATGTAAATATTATATCATACACACTATGGCAGATGGAATTATTTTTTATTCGTCAGAGATCACAAAAGATATTTCTGCCGTGACAGCTTTTTTGCCGTCTACGAAAGCAACGGCCTTTCCGAAACCCGCCGGTCCCTTTCTGTCAATGATCTCACATTTAAGCTCCAGCACATCCCCCGGGATGACCTGTCTGCGGAATCTGGCCTGCCTGACGCCGCCAAACAGCACCAGCTTCCCTCTGTTTTCCTCTTCCGATAATATAGCCACTGCTCCTGTCTGGGCAAGGGCTTCCAGGATGAGCACCCCGGGCATTACCTGCTTCTGCGGAAAATGACCGCAGAAATGCATTTCATTGGCAGTCACACACTTTCTTCCGACTGCCGATACGCCCGGCTCGCATTCCAGGATCCGGTCTACGAGCAGGAACGGGTATCTGTGGGGCAAAATATCCCGGATCTGATCTGAATTTAATTCCATTATTTTTCCTCCCTGTATTTTCCGAATACCAGCGTTGCGTTATGACCGCCAAAGCCAAGGGAATTGGACAGCGCATATCTGATTTCTCTACCGCGTCCCTGATTCGGCACTACGTCCAGCAAACACTCCGGATCCGGCACCCGGTAATTGATCGTCGGGGGCATATATCCTTCCTGCACGGCCTTGATCGTGATCACTGCCTCGACAGCCGCGCTCGCACCGAGCAGATGTCCTGTCATGGACTTCGTAGAGCTTACGCAGAGACTGCCCGTCTCAGGGTCAGCGCGGTCACCGAATACAGCATGGATCGCGGCACTCTCGCCCTTGTCATTCATAGCCGTTGAAGTTCCGTGAGCGTTGATGTAATCCACAGACTCCGGCGATATTCCCGCATCCTGCATTGCCAGGCGCATACATGCGGAGGCTCCTGTTCCGTCGGGTGCAGGGGCTGTGATATGATACGCGTCACAATTTGTTCCAAAACCACAGATTTCGGCGTAAATACGGGCGCCCCGCTTTACGGCTCTTTCATACTCCTCCAGCACGAGGACTGCCGCTCCTTCTCCCATGACAAAACCATCTCTTTCCGCGTCAAACGGGATCGACGCCCGGGACGGGTCAGTCGCCGTTGAAAGTGCCTTCATACTGCTGAAGCCTCCGATCGCCAGAGGAGTGATCGCAGCCTCCGTTCCTCCCGCAACCATCAGATCCATATATCCGTCCCTGATCTGGCGGAATGCATCCCCGATGCTGTTCGCGGCACTGGCACATGCGGTCACCGTGCAGCTGCAGACGCCGTGAAGCCCGTACCGGATCGCAATATGTCCCGCCGACATATTTGCGATAGCCTTCGGGATAAAAAACGGCGAAACACGGTCATACCCTTTTGCCATGCCCTTCTCTTTTTCCTCTTCGATCGTCTGAAAACCACCGATACCGCTTCCCATGATAACGCCCCATCGATTCCGGTTTTCCCCGGCACTCTCTTTACCCTGTCCATCACCGGCTCCGGGGGCATCGATTCCTGCGTCCTCCATAGCCTGCGCAGCAGCCGCAAGCGCAAATACATTGCTCCTGTCCAGCTTTCTGAGCTCCTTCTTCGGCAGATACCTTGCCGCATCCAGATCCTTCACCTCCGCCGCCAGCTTAACACTTCTGTCAGAAGTATCATAAGCCGTGATCGGCGCTATCCCACATCTGCCTTCCTTTATCGAATTCCAGAAAGACTCCACATCGTTTCCGACCGGCGTCACGGCACCAAGGCCGGTGACCACAACTCTTCTCATTCCTTATCTCCTTTCGCCGTCCTTCCCGGCTATACATCCGTTCACACGATTTCCCGCCTCATAACTCTTTTCAGGACTCCAAGGACGGAAATCTGTGTGAACATTTCAACAATCTGCACAAGCATTCAATCGCGATCTCTAATCGCGCGCGAGCTGCGCGACGCACTTGTGCGTCTTCCTCTGCGCAGCTCTGCGATCCGCCGGAGGTTCAACTCAGATGGTGGATTGAAACCCTCCACTAAGTCAAGTTTGATTCAATACCCACCGCCTATAGAGGCGGGCACTCCCCCTCTGAGTTGAACTTCTGTATGCGCGCTCATCTGCTTTATGAGCATTAGAACATTCCTCCGTCTACGGAAAGTACCTGCCCCGTAATATATGAAGCCTCCGGGTCTGCCAGCATACTGACGGCAAAGGCTGCCTCCTCCGGTTTCCCGGGTCTTCCGCATGGAATGCTCTTCTTCATTTCTGCTTTTACTTCTTCAGGAAGCGCTTCCGTCATTCTTGTCTCTATCATGCCCGGCGCTACCGCGTTTACCGTAACGTTTTTTCTGGCCAGCTCTTTGGCCAGAGATTTTGTCATACCGATCAGTCCCGCCTTCGCCGCGGCGTAATTTACCTGTCCCGCGTTTCCATACAGTCCCGATACGCTCGAGATATTAATAATACGGCCGTATCTCTGCCGAAGCATGATCTTTGACGCTCTTTTCATGCAATAAAATGCCCCGTACATATTCACCCGGATGACTTTGTCGAAATCCTCCGCACTCATTCGAAGCATCAGATTGTCCTTTGTGATCCCGGCGTTATTGACCAGTATATCTACTCTTTCATTCATATCCAGAGCTTCCAGAAAAAGTCTGTCGCACGCCTCTTCGTCCGCCATATCCGCCTGCACGCTGATGGCGTTTACTCCGTATGCGCGGCAGCGCAGCTCCGTTTCTCTGGCACCTTCACTGTCATGTCCGAATCCGATGACTATGTTTGCTCCTTCCGAAGCCAGTTTCACACAGACCGCCCGTCCTATCCCCGAGCTTCCGCCTGTTACAATGGCTGTCTGACCTTTTAATCTCATTTTTTTACCTCCCGAATATTCCGATGACCTTATCCAGATCCGCTTTCGAATCGATCGAATATGTTTTGATCCCGGAAACGGTCCTCCTGACAAAACCGGACAGTGTTTTTCCCGGACCAACTTCAATAATCCTCTCCACGCCTGCCTGTTTCAGAAATTCGATCGTCTGCATCATTCGCACGCCGGTCTTTACCTGCAGTTCCAGAAGCGCCGGAATATCCTCCGTTTCATCCATGGGTCTTCCCGACACGTTGAATACCACAGGCGTCTGCATTTCCCCGAATCTGACCGTCCGGAAGTATTCTTTCAGCTCCTGCGACGCTTTTTCCATGAAGCAGGTATGAAACGCTGAACTCACATTGAGCGGCATACAGCGTTTTGCCCCGGCTTCTTTTGCTTTTATCTCTGCGATCTCGACCGCTTCACGAAGGCCTGATACCACAATCTGCCCTTTTGCGTTATAATTGGATACTTCAACGGAACACAACGCCTCATAGGAAGCTTCCTCACATATTTTCTCCACCGTACCCGGCTCCAGCCCGATAATGGCAGTCATCTTTGTATCCAGCCCCTGACCGCATTTCTGCATTGACCTTCCGCGGAATGCAGTCGTCCTGATCAGTGTGTCCCGGTCAAAAACCCCGGCAGCATGCAGCGCGCTGTATTCTCCAAGAGAGAGACCCGCCATATAATCCGCCCGGATGTTATTTTCCTTCAGCACCGCAGTTACTCCCGCCGCGAACGCCGCCAGGGCAGGCTGCGTAAATTCTGTCTGTGACAGCAGTGTTTCAGGTCCATCAAACATCAGCGTCTTCAGATCGAAATCAACCAGCTCCGCCGCCCGGTTCACCGACTGCGCAAAAGCCGGATAAGCCTCATATATGTCGCGGCCCATCCCCGCCTTCTGGCTGCCCTGTCCCGCAAATAAAATCGCTGTCTTCATATTTACCTCCTTACCCCGCGAAGAGCGTTTTCACATCCTTCCTGCAGATCCGCAAAGATCTCGGCCACGGGCCTGATTTCTTTCAGCTGGCCGCAGACCTGACCGGCCATCAAAGATCCTTCGTCAGTATTTCCGTCAAAAACGGCCTTTCTCAGTGATCCCAGCGTAAACTGTTCCAGCTCCATCTGTTTCGCGCCCTGCCTTTCCAGTTTGATGTACTGGCGTGTCATCCTGTTTTTTATGACACGGACCGGCGCGTTGACGGAGCGCCCCGTCACCACCGTACTGTTATCCTTCGCCCGGATCAGTGCCTTTTTATAATTCTCATGGATCGGACATTCCTCGCTGACCAGAAGGCATGTGCCCACCTGTACGCCGCAAGCTCCCAGTATATAAGCCGCTGCCATCTGTCTGCCGTCGGCTATGCCGCCTGCCGCGATCACAGGCACATCCAGAGCATCCGCCATCTGCGGGAGAAGAGTCATGGTCGTCATCTCCCCCACATGTCCGCCGCTTTCGGTTCCCTCTGCAATGATACCGTCAACCCCGTCGCGCACGAGGCGCTGCGCCAGCAGAACACTGGCTGAAACAGGATAAATTTTGATCCCGTTCTCCTTCCAGGCCGGTATATATTTTCCCGGATTGCCTGCTCCCGTGGTGACCACCGGTACCTTCTCCCTGGCGATCACTTCAGCCATGGCGTCCGCATCGGGATTCATCAGCATCAGATTTACGCCGAAAGGCTTATCTGTCAGCGACCGGCAGAGAGCTATATGCTCCTCCAGTATTTCCGCGTTCATTCCTCCTGTTCCGATCACTCCAAGACCGCCCGCATTGGAACAGGCTGCCGCAAAACCGCCGGTTGCAATATTTGCCATTCCACCCTGAATGATCGGATATCTGATCCCAAGGATCTCATTTATTTTTTTCATACTATTCTCCTCGTAACGGCAGTTTCTGCCCTGCCTGACATTGTTCTTATACTAATTATCTAAAACTTCCCATATGGCATTTCTGAAACAATTGATCATGAAAATAGCATCTCAAGGACGCTCCCGCTTCTGGCTTGCAGGCAGCGGTACTAATGACTTTTCAGTGTTTACACTTGAAAATTCAAAGTACCGGCCGCAAGCCAAAACCTTTTCGATGTTATTTTTCATGATCGTAACTGAGCTAAAAACATGAAGCGGGAAGGTTTATATTATTAAATCCGAATCCCGCTTACGGGATCTGGTGCAAGATTCGGGGCCGCTTCTGTTGACGTCTTCCAAACCAGATCCCGGCGCAAGCCATTTTTTCTTCAGAACTCCAGGTACGCTCCGCCCCAGGTCAGGCCCGCGCCAAAACCTATGCAGAACACCTTATCTCCCGGCTTAATTCTGCCCTTTTCCTGCATATCATAAAGAACAAGAGGGATGCTGGCCGCCGATGTGTTTCCGTAACGGTCCAGGTTCATGAAGAACTTTTCCTGCGGCAGCTTCCATTTTTTCCTTACATACTCGATGATGCGTCTGTTAGCCTGATGGCAGACGATGTGATCCACCTCGTCTGCCTCCACGCCTGACAGCTCAGTCAGCACAGATATCTCTTCAGCAAGTTTTGCCGTAGCGAACCGGAATACTCTCCTGCCGTCCATGTGCAGGCGGCTGACCCTGCATTTCTCACGCGTAAACTCATACTCCAGGGCCTCGTCTGCTGCCCGAGACGTTTCCCCTTCCTCCGCTGCTTTTCCGCCGCAGGTCTGTTCAATATTTTCCACAAAAAGTGCCTCCTCATCGCCTTCGGCGGCTGTGTGGCAGAAAAATCTTTTTTCTTCAGACATTCCTATGACAGCCGCTCCCGCGCCATCTCCGAAAAGCACGCATGTGGACCGGTCTTTATAATCTATAAAATCGGATATGCGCTCTGCTCCTACCAGAAGAGCGTACGGTCTTCCTCCGAACGAAGCCTGATTCAGCAGCGCATGTACCATCTGCATTCCGTAAATAAATCCCGCACAGGCACAATTTATATCGAAAGCCGGAATCCCTGAAGGAAGTCCGAGCCTTTTCTGGATCATACATCCCACTGAAGGCACCTGAAATCCCGACGTACATGTGGCCACGATCACAAGACCTATCTCATCCGGTGATATCCCGGATTTCCGGATCGCTTCCGCCGACGCGTCGGCCGCCAGCTGCGGCAGTTCTTCCTCGCCTGTGCAGATCCTTCGGTTTTCAATGCCGCTCCTGGATCTGATCCACTCATCCGAAGTATCCACGATCCTTTCCATGTCTTCATTCGTCACCGATGTGACCGGGAGCGCATGCCCCATTCCTAAAATCTGAATCCCTTTCATAAAATCACACTTCATCACTCTCTTTTCGATATTGCCGGTCCGAAGTCTTTTTCCGTCATGGGTCCGGCATCCTTTCGCTGCTTATATTGTCTTTTTATAAATAACTGACGTTTCCGCTTCGCGTTTCCATGAATGCGTCTTCGCGATATTTCTGTACTTCATATAGCGATGCTCCATCAGTTCATCAGCTGAAAACCTTTCATATTTTTTCAGGGCTCTGTCCAGAAGCTCTCCCATGTTTTCGCATACATCCGCAAAGTCCGCTGGCAAATCTACAGCTCTTTCTTCTGTTCCGGAGATTCTTTCCCTTCCTGAGAGCTCTCTTTTCCCTTCGGTCTCTTTTTTTCCGGCAATGTCCTTTGATGTCCGGACCGATCCGGTTTCCCGCACGCGATTCTCACGCACCGCCGCATCTCCGGCTCCTCCGCGGTTTTCTTTCCGCCCGATCCGCAATCCGCCGGGCGGCTCGGGGATGACCCTGTCCGCCAGTCCGGCCTTGTACAGCTCTGCCGCCGTCATCTTCATCACCTCGCAGGCTTCCCTGCTCCGGCTCGCGTCTTTCCATAAGATGCTGGCAAAACCCTCCGGCGACAGCACGGAATATACCGCGTTTTCCAGCATCCAGATCTCATCTCCCATGCTGATCGCCAGCGCGCCGCCGCTGTTGCCTTCTCCGGTCACGATAGCGATGAACGGCGTTTTCAGCGAACTCATCGCCGCCAGATTTTCAGCTATCGCGGTGGACTGACCGTTTTCCTCAGCTTCCTTTCCGGGATACGCCCCCGGCGTATCGATAAACGCGATCACCGGCCGGTGAAACTTCTCCGCCTGCCTCATCATCCGAAGCGCTTTTCTGTACCCCTCCGGTCCCGGCATTCCGAAATTATACTTCATGTTTTCCTGCAGATTCTTTCCTTTGCGATGTCCGATCACAGTGACCGGTCTTCCATGGAAAAGCGCGATGCCTCCAACGATCGATGAATCTTCTTTCCCCAGACGATCTCCGGAAAGCTCCACAAATCCCTCGAAAAGTCCCTCGATAAAATCCTGTGCCTTCGGTCTGTCTTTGTGGCGGGCCATCTGAACGCGTTCGTACGGAGTCCTCCGCTTTCTGCCGGATCCTTCGCGCTTTCTGATTTCCCTCTTATTTATTTCACTGCCTGAAGACATGTTTTTCGCATTTGCTTCGCCGGCTGCTGACATGTTCTTCACATTCGCTTCGCCGCCTTCGGTCATGTCCGCGCCGTCGGTTCCCCCGGTTCTTCCGGGCTTTATCTCATGAAGAAGCAGAAGATCCGCTATCACGTTTTTCATGTCCTGCTTTTCCACGATCTTATCAACGAAACCGTGTTCCTTCTGAAACTCCGCCCGCTGAAATCCCCGGGGCAGCTTTTCACCAATGGTCTGTTCTATCACGCGGGGTCCCGCAAACCCGATCAGCGCCCCCGGCTCCGCCAGGATCACGTCCCCCAGATTCGCGTAGCTCGCGCTGACGCCTCCCGTTGTGGGATGGGTCAGTACCGATATATACAGGCCTCCGCGATTTTTAAATCTCTCGGCGGCGGCACTTGTCTTTGCCATCTGCATCAGGGAAAACATTCCTTCCTGCATTCTGGCTCCGCCGCTGGCGGAAAAAATAACGACGGGCAGCTTCAAACGATCCGCTTCCTCAAAACATTCTGCTATTTTTTCCCCGACGACCGTTCCCATGCTGCCCATCATGAATTCTTTGGAAACTTCCGCCGCAAGGCACGGGATTCCCTTTATCGTTCCGACGCCGGCCACACACGCATCTTTACTTCCCGTGGAGATCCTGTCCCTTTTCAGCTTTTCAGCATAACCGGGAAACCCCAGCGGGTCATCTGTTTCCATCTCCGCGAACAGTTCCGTATAATCGCCCCCGTCAAACAGCATTTTCAGCCGTTCGCCGAAGGCGGACATCTTTTTTCCGTGCTTCTCCCGCAGGTCCCTGTACCCCTTCAGAGTCTCCCGCTTATTCCAAAACTGATTCATTATTTCCTGCTTTCTTCATCCCACCGCATGATCGCGGATGCGTTTTTTTCAAGAAATCCTGTATCGACGTTTCCCGTCATATAGTCCACGTTGAACATCAGCAGATACAGAAAATCCACGTTCGTATCTACTCCCTCTACCGTCATCTCCGACAGAGCCATTCTCATTTTTCTGATTGCCTCCAGGCGGGTTCCTGCATGAACGATGATCTTTCCGATCATCGAGTCGTAATAGGGACTGATCCTGCAGCCGGAAAAAATTGCGCTCTCGACACGCACTCCGTTACCCGACGGAAAATGAACGAATGAGATTTTCCCCGGATTCGGGGCAAAATTCCTCTTCGGGTCCTCCGCGTTGATCCTGCATTCGATCGCATGACCTTCCGACCTGATGTTTCTCTGCTGTATAGAAAGATCCTGGCCCGCAGCAATACGTATCTGTTCCTTGATGATGTCCACGCCGGTCACCATCTCCGTCACCGGATGCTCCACCTGGACCCTTGTGTTCATTTCTATGAAGTAGAATCCATTTTTTCTGTCCCTGTCCTTGTCAAAGCCAAACCTGTTTTTTTCTTTGCCGCTATCCGCCGTCTGATCTGCAGACGACTTATCCAGGACAAATTCAACGGTTCCGGCGCTTTCATAATTTACCGCCTTCGCCACCTTCAAAGCCGCCCTGTGGATAGACTCCCTCTGCCTTGGCGTAAGTATCCTTGCCGGCGCCTCTTCCAGAAGCTTCTGGTTTCTTCTCTGAAGCGTACAGTCGCGCTCTCCGAGCTGAACCACGTGTCCGTTTTTATCCGCCAGGATCTGAACCTCTATATGCCGTGGATTCAGAATTAGTTTTTCCAGATATAAAGCGCCGTCGCCGAACGCCGCAAGCGCCTCCGCCTGAGCTTCCTCGAAAGCTCTTCTGATCTCGCTTTCATCATAAGCTCTCCGCATTCCACGGCCTCCGCCGCCGGAACTGGCCTTGATCAGCACCGGGTAGCCTACCTTTGCCGCCACATCCCGGGCTTCCTGCCAGCTTCTCAGGATCCCTTCAGAACCCGGCACTACCGGCACGCCGTGTTTTTTCACAGTGCTCCTGGCTTCCTGTTTGTTTCCCAGCTTTCGGATCAGCCGGGCGGAAGGTCCTATAAATACGATGCCGTTCTGTTCACATTTCGCTGCAAACGTCTCGTTTTCGGAAAGGAAGCCGTATCCCGGGTGAATAGCCTCGCAATGATAAGCCACTGCCGCGGCAAGGATCGCCTCCTGATTCATATAGCTTTCCGCCGCGCCCGCCGGTCCTATACATACGCTTTCCGTGGCAAACTGCACAGGAAGAGAATCCGCGTCCTCCTCCGAATAGATCACCACGGATTCGATCCCCATTTCTCTGCAGCAGCGCAGGATCCTCATGGCGATCTCGCCGCGGTTCGCGATCATAATTCTCTTAAACATGTCTTTCTTAAAATCCTTTCTTTAAGAGACGCTGACCCTGAGCAGAACACTCTTAAACTCTGCGAATTTCCCGTTTTCTGCCAAAATCTCCGTCACGGTTCCGTCACAGGGCGCCGGCACTTCGCTGATCATCTTCATCGCCTCTATCAGACCGATCGTATCACCCTTCCTGATCCGGCTTCCTTCTTTGACGAACGGCTCTGCGTCAGGCTCCGGAGCCCGGTAAAAAACTCCCGCCAGCGGAGACGTGACCTCCCTGATATCATCTTTCTTTTCTTCACTTCCCGGTCCTTCATTTCCTACAGCGGAACCATCCTCTTTGCTTACTTCATTATCGGATACTGCCGCAGCGTCGCTGCCTGAAGCTCTGTCTGCCGTCACTTTGTCTGAGCTTCCATCTGAAACGGCGTTTTGGGAAACACCGGCTTTTGCCCCTGCAGGACCGCTAACGGTGCAGGCAGATGACACGCAGTTTTTTTTCAGTTCAAGGGTGGTATTCCAACTTTGATATTTCAATTCCGCCAATCCTGATTTTTCAAAGCTTTCCATCAGGCGGCATATATCTTTTACATTCATGACAAGTACTCCCCGCTTTATCAATTAATTCAAAGTCCACAAGCGGACATCAATTTACCTTTCCCTTCATTATTCAGGAAGAACGCGCAGGATTATGCGCGCTGCCGCATGTCAGCTTGGCTTCCTTCCTCTGAAACAAAAAAACCTCTGCGAGGATGCTAAAAACCGCATCATTTATGTCTCACAAAGGATTTTTTTACTTTTCTCTATTATTTATGAGCGTCGATGTATTCCACAACACTTCCTACGGTTCGCAGATTCTGCAGCTCCTCATCGGGGATCTTGACTCCCATCTTTTCTTCCAGCGCCATCATCAGCTCTACCACATCCAGGGAATCCGCTTCCAGATCTTCGAAGAAGTTCGATTCCATCTGGATATCCTCCGCGTCAAAATTCAGCGTATCGATGATGATTTCCTTAACCTGATCAAATGTGCTCATTGTTAATCTCCTTTGTATTCTGTTTGTTTTTGATAATTATTTTTTATTTCATTCCTATTTTTGCCCCTACTTAATCTAATTTAATTTACTTAATTTTATTTATATAAATTATTTTAGTTAAATAGTTCGAGCACAATATACTACCTTAATATTACTTTGTCAATCCTGATTTTTTGGTTTTTTCCGACGGGACGGGTATAATATATGGGAAAAGACTGTTATAAGTACATGCGGGAGTTTCACCTGTTATGTATATTAGGTAATTGCGAAACTCCGGAGGACGGGAAATTTGTGTGAATGATTCAAACAATCTGCACAAGCATTAGAACTTCTGTATGAACGGAATCTGCTGTATGAGCAGAAATCATACTGC